>Ga0080003_1001890_pt1 | contig 10448 bp, 14 predicted proteins | sample JossMetagenome_FD_69206 | JGI IMG/M metagenome (GOLD analysis project Ga0080003, IMG submission 69206) | Hot spring microbial communities from Joseph's Coat, Yellowstone National Park, USA - JC2_E (SPADES assembly) (version 2) | ecosystem: Environmental > Aquatic > Thermal springs > Hot (42-90C)... | reverse complement strand
TTCTGACCAGGTAAACTCTTTGTCTGCAGCTACACAAGAGCTTTCTTCTACAGTCTCAGAGCTTGAGATGCAGGTAAAAGAAATCAGCAAAGCTCAAGAAGAAAATGCAAAGGCAGTAGAGTCTATCTCAGCTAATGCTCAAAACCTAAAGACAGTATCTGATGGTTTGTTAAGTGTTGTTGGGAAGTTTAAGACGTGAGATTAAGCCACAAAGCCTAATGGACTTTGTGGCACTATATACTTAAAATGCTAGTTTATACATCAAAGTACATGAAAAATTCGAGAGGGGTGATAGACATACTGTATGGTTTTAACTCTTTTTCTCTTTTGTAGTCTATCCATGTTCGAATGAGATCTTCGCTAAATACATCACCTTTTAGCAAGAACTCATGGTCATCTTCTAAAGCTTGAAGAGCTTCTTCGAGACTACCAGGTGCTTTTGGAACATTTGCTAACTCCTGTGGTGGCAGATCGTATATGTTTTGATCAAGTGGGTCTCCTGGGTCAAGTTTGTTAATTATACCATCAATGCCTGCCATTAGCATTGCAGAAAATGCAAGATATGGGTTTGCACTAGGGTCTGGAAACCTTACTTCAACCCTTTTTGCTTTGGGAGATGGCGAGTACATTGGTATCCTTAGTGCTGCACTTCTATTTCTTGAAGAATAGGCTAGGTTAATGGGCGCTTCAAACCCCGGTACAAGCCTTTTGTATGAATTGATTGTGGGGTTTGTGAAGGCTGCTATAGCTTTTCCGTGCTTTATAATACCCCCCATATAATACATTGCAAGTTCGCTCAAGCCTGCATAAAGGTTTCCTGCAAACAATGGTTTACCATCTTTCCATAAACTTTGATGTGAGTGCATGCCTGTGCCGTTATCTCCAAATATAGGCTTTGGCATATATGTTACTGTTTTGCCGTACATAGCAGCTGTGTTTTTTACAATGTATTTTTGTTTTAATACTTTATCAGCCATATTAAGCAAGGTATCAAATTTCATATCAATTTCGCACTGGCCTGCTGTAGCTACTTCGTGGTGGTGAGTCTCTACTTCTATGCCTACTTTTTCAAGGTTTAGTATCATTTCTGTACGCAAGTCTTGCAGACTGTCTGTTGGAGCAACAGGGAAATAACCTTCTTTGTTTCTTATTTTGTAACCTAAATTTGGTTCTTCATCTTTGCCTGAGTTCCATATGCCTTCTTGAGAATCAAGGTAATAATAACTTGCGTTTTGTTTGATATCATACCTTATGCTATCAAGTATAAAAAACTCTAGCTCTGGTCCAAAGTAGGCAGTATCTGCAATACCTGTGGACTTTAGATACTCTTGGGCCTTGTATGCAATGTAGCGTGGGTGTTTGGGGTATGGCTGTTTTGTAATAGGGTCTAGTATGCAGCATATCAAATTAAGCGTTGTTACTTCGGTAAATGGGTCTAAAAATGCGGTTTGTGCATCTGGCACAACGAGCATATCGCTTTCGTTGATCGATCGCCAGCCTCTAATTGACGAACCGTCAAAACCCAAACCTTCTGTGAAGGTGTCTTCTTCAATTACATGCGCTGGCACACTAAAATGCTGCCATGTGCCAAGCAAGTCCACAAATCTCAGGTCAACAACTTTTACCTCTTCGTCTTTAATAAGTTTTAAGACTTTTTCAACTGACATAAAGTACCTCCTAATATAGTTAATTTACACTAAGCAAAAAACGTTCCTTAGCCATATTACCTTATTTTTACGGTCTTTTACCATGTGTGCTATGCATAAAAACCTTGTATTTTTGTTAACAAAATTGTATAATTGTTTACAATGAGAAGTATTAATGTCAACGAAAATTATTTTAGCATAGTGCATGAAGTAAGTAAAGTTTTAAGCAGGCAAAATAATATAAAAGATGCTTTTAAAAGCATACTGAAATTACTTTATTCTTATTTAGATATACCTGCTAGCTTTATTGCTTTATACAATCCCATTGAAAATACATTAGAAATTAAAGAAAGTTTTGGTCTGTTAAAAAAAGAAAAATATAAAGGCGTATTTAAGTCAGGTGAGGGAATAGTAGGAAGCGTATTTAAGAACGAAATACCAGCCGTCATATACGATCCAAAAGAAAATAAATCTTTTTTGAATAAAATGGGCGTGCTTAACCGTTTTGATTTTGAAGTAGTTTTTATTGGGACTGTTATTAAAATTGGTGGTGAAAAGCTTGGGGTATTAGGTGTTTACAAGGAAAAAACAAGACATTTATCGTATGAAAATGAAATTAAACTATTATCAATGATAAGTATTCTGATTGGTTTTGCACAAAAAATGAATGAAAAGCTAGAATTTCAAAAAAGAACATTTGAAGAAGAAAAAGAGATTTTGCTAAACAAAATAGAATTTAAAACATCAATAAAAGAAATTATAGGCGTTTCTAAACAGGTAGATAATTTAAAAAACACAATATTGAAAGTAGTCAATGTTGATTCTACGGTATTATTAGAAGGCGAAAGCGGTACGGGTAAAAGCTTGGTTGCAAAAGTCATACACAAACTAAGCAATAGAAAAAAAGAAGCGTTTGTCAGTATAAATTGTGCAAGCATACCAGAAAATCTTTTAGAAGCAGAGTTGTTTGGTTACGAAAAGGGCGCTTTTTCTGGCGCAATTTCTCAAAAAAAAGGCAAATTCGAGATAGCAGATAAAGGCACGATTTTTTTGGATGAAATCGGCGATATACCATTATCTTTACAAGGAAAGCTCTTAAGTGTAATACAGGAAAAAGAATTTTCAAGGCTTGGCAGTTTAGAAACTATCTCTGTAGATGTTAGAATTATAGCTGCTACCAATAAAAACCTGTTTGAGCTTGTCAAAGAAGGAAGATTTAGGGAAGATTTGTACTATAGATTAAATGTGATACCCATAAAAATCCCGCCACTTGTTGATCGAAAAGAAGATATACCAATTTTGATTGATTATTTCTTAAAGTTATTTAACGAAAAATACAATAAAAATATCCAACTTTCAAAAGAAGCTTTGATAGAGTTAATTAATTACAACTGGCCTGGCAATGTAAGGGAGCTTGAAAACATTATAGAAAGGCTTGTTGTGATGAATGACCAAATGATTCACATTAATCATCTACCAACTTATATTTCTCAGAAAATACCTCTAAGAAAATATGAATTAGACAATTTACACGACAAAAATTTACCGAGCCAAATACAAAATATTGAAAAAAAACACATAGAAATGGCTTTAAAAGAAACAGGCTTTGTGAAATCTAAAGCGGCAAGACTTCTTAACTTAACTTTGAGGCAATTAGACTACAGAATCCATAAATACAACATTCGCTTAGAAATGTAAAGCAAACAGACGCATAGCGTCTGTTTGCAGTTCATTAACAACCTTCTATTTTTGGTTTTGCAGCTTTTTTAGCAGCAGCTGCTGGAGCTTTCTTTTCTACTTTTTTCTCAACTTTCTTTTCTACTTTTTTCTCCTCAGCAGCTTTTGCTCCAAGGGAAAGAGCGGTAGTTAGAAACATTGATGCAACCAACATAGCTAAAACTTTTTTCATGCCTGCCATACCTCCTTTTTAAAAATTTTCTCAATTATAGTAGCTTTAAAAATTTTAGTCAAGCATTTTTTAGTAGAAAATTTATCTGTCAAAATTAGATTACAAACGCTTTAATTACAGCTTTCTTTTGCACTAGCAATCGCGTCTTTATTAAATATTTGTTATATAATATTATTTTGTGAAGTTTAATGTTAAAAAAAATTTTTGATATTGAAACTTTGTTAAAATTTGCTATTATAAACACTATGATATATGTACTAAACGGTCCTATTTTGACAGATTTTGGTTTGTATAGGTACAAAAAAATAACCATCTTGCAGGCAAAAAAAATTCTTAAAAACAGTACGTTTGTGTCTGCTATAGGTCATGAAGCTACGGCAATGTTTTTGAGCAATCTTTTAGAAGTAGAGATTAAATACAACCGTGTAGCCATTGTAATGCAAGAAGGCGATATAGCTTTAGTATTTCATTTACTTACCCGCTTAAGTGAAGGACAGGTGTTAAAACTAAATGAGTTGTGTGGTAAAGACTACACATTGGGTCTTTTAAAAAAACTAGAGTAGGACGTATATTATGCAATTAACAATTAACAAAAATGATGCATTAGTTTTGGTTGATATCCAAAATGATTTTTGCACTGGTAGCTTGGCTGTGCCTGGTGCGCTTAGCATTATAGATAAAGCTAATATTTACATAACTCTATTTAAAAACGATAATAGAGCGATTTTTGCAACTCGAGACTGGCACCCTAAAAATCACTCATCTTTTAAGGATTTTGGAGGTATTTGGCCTGTTCATTGTGTTCAAAATACATTTGGCTCGATGTTTTATAAAGATTTAAAATTACCAGATAGCGCAGAAATTATCTCAAAAGCAACAAATCCTAATAAAGATGCTTATTCTGGTTTTGATGGCACAGACCTTGATGAAAAGCTAAAAAAAGCCGATATTAAACGTTTGTTTATTGGTGGGCTTGCTACAGATTATTGCGTAAAAGCTACTGTTTTAGATGCGCTTTCTTTGGGATACACTACATTATTTTTATCAGATGCGTCTAAAGCTGTAAATATTAATGATGAAAAAGAATCAATTAATGAAATGTTGCAATCAGGTGCTATTTTAATAAATTTAAATGATATAACCCAATTTTTAAGGTAGTAAATAAAATGACAAAAAAAATGAAATTAATCACGCTTATGTGTTTGCCGTTCTTGCTTAGTGCATGTCATGAGTATCATTCTAAAGAATATTATTTGTCTCATCCAAAAAAATGTATTGAAAGGTTTAATTACTGTAAGCAAAACTATGGAACAATAATGTATGAAAACCAAGATTGTAAAAATGCATACAGTGCCTATTTAGAATTACAGCAATCACACACTGATATGAAACATAATTTGCATTAATTTGCCAAAACCAAAAGAAAATGCCGCCGCAAAGAATGATGAAGCAACCATCTCGAATACTTTTTTTCTAATAGATATGCCAGATACAATTGATACAATAGCTCCTACTGTAGATAATGCCAAAAACGCAAGTAATATAGAAAAAGGCAAAGCACTCATTGAAGTTTTAAAGATAAAAAACGGCGTAACGGGAAACAAAACGCCAATTAAGTATGCAATTGCTGTAAAAAAACCTGATTTGATTTCATTTTCTTCCACTTCTTGCGTAAGAAATTTTGATAGGTCAACTTTAGAGTCTTGCAATTTATTTGTAACCTCAGTAGCTATATTTTCATCAATATTTGACTCAATGAGCTCATCTTTTAAGACTTCAAAAGCGCGCTTCGGAGAAACGCTAAAGAGCATCTCATTTCTTTCGTTTTTGCTTTGGGCGATTTGTCTTTGTGATCTAACAGAAATAAATGCACCAATCCCCATAGAAAGTGCTCCAGCAATGCCTACGATTGAGCCACTTATCCCAACCAAAAAAGGATTTGCAAAGTATACGGCGCTAAGCCCTGCTACAGTACCTAAAATTTCTACGATTCCATCATTCATGCCCAGTATAAAATCCCTTACATTGTTAGCCCCAAATTTTTTTGATTTTTTTTTAAATATACTTTCATGTTCAATTTCTTCCAAAATAATATTTTTTAAAATAAGTTTTTCTTTCTCATCTAACACATCCGATTTTAAAAAGTTATAGTATTCCTTTACAGTTGAGTTTTCGCCGGCTTCTAACAAAGATACAATAATTGCAGCAGATACGATTTTTTGCAAAAAAGCTGAGATTTTAATTTTAGGTGTGTTTATTTTGTCTTTTAGTTTTAAATTGTACTTTAGGGCAATTTTTTTCCAGAACAGCGAGTGGTTTTTTTCTATTTGGGCAATCTCATACAGACGTTTTTTTAGCTCTTCATCTTTTTGAGATTTAGATAATGTTAAATACAAATAATAGTCGTTTATCTCGCCTTGATAAAATTTTTCAATAAGGTCCAAAAAATTTTCCATTTTTTTTCCTTTCGTGTATAATTCATACAAAACGAATGTGTATTTGTCAAGCCATAAGGAGTTTTTATGTGTGATATGTATGCTGTAAAATTCAGTGAGCTTGTAAAAATTGTAGAGCGTTTAAGAAAAGAGTGTCCATGGGATAGAGAGCAAACAAATCAGTCCATAAAAAACAATTTAATAGAAGAAGCTTTTGAGCTTTACGAAGCCCTACAAGATGATGATAATCAAAAAATCATTGAAGAATTAGGTGATTGCATGCTTCAAGTGATTTTCCACAGTGTAATTAAAAATCAAAATGGCGAGTTTGGCTTAGTTGATGTAATTGATAATCTTATAAATAAGCTAATAAGGCGTCATCCGCATGTATTTGGTGGAAAAAAGCTCAATACTAAGGAGGAAGTCTTATCCCAATGGGATAGTATCAAACAAATAGAAAAAAATTCACTACTAGATGGTATCCCAAAAAGAATGCCAGCTCTTTTGAGAGCTTACAAAGTGCAAAAAAGATTATCTAATGTTGGTTTGGACTTCGAGAATATTAAAGATATTTTTGATAAAATTTATGAAGAGCTCGAAGAATTAAAAAAGTCTGAAACAAAAGAGCAAAAAACTGAAGAGTTAGGTGATGTGCTTTTTAGTTTAGTAAATTTGTCGCGCTTTTTTGATATTGATCCACAAGAAGCCCTGCACTTGTCAATAGATAAAATAGTTAATAGATTTGAATATATAGAAAAAAGATTAAATAGCGACTTTAAAGGTACTTCTTTGGCTTTATTAAATGAGCTTTGGGAAGAATCAAAAGCCAATACCTAATTTAATTATTAGCAGAATCTAAAAAGTCCTGGAGCTAACAGGACTTTTTAGATTTGGTTTAAAGGATCTTTGAAAGATAGTTTTGTATATCTTGAGTAAGAGGTGTAGCCTTTTTTGTATTTTTGTCTATTGCAACAAGTGTGGTAAAACCTTTTGCAAATACTTTGTGGTTATTTTTTACAATGTATTCTAAATCAAAACTTGATTTACCTACTTTGGCAACTTTTAGCTCAATAAATACAGTATCCTTAAATAAAATAGGCTCTAGGTAATCACATGATTGTTTTGCTACTACAAACCAGATACTGTCTGCGACATCTTCAAAAACTTCTCCTAATGCCTGAATACGCGCATATTCAAAGTAGGAAAAATACACAGCGCTATTGACATGTTCATACATGTCAAAATCACTAAAACGTTTTTGAATTTCTACTATCATTTTCCAAGCATACCTTCCTTCATTGATTTATCGGGTGGTTTTGGTCCAAAGTAGACCATAATTATTGCTTTTTGAAGTTCTGGTGATTGAATCTGGCCAATTAAAGAGCCGTTTTCATATACTTGTGTGTTGCCGTTTTCAAGTAATGCTATTTCAATATAATCGCCTTTTTTTACTCCATGTTTAAACAAATCGATAAAATTTTTTTCTTCATTTGTTCCTAAAATTTGAGGGAAATTATCTCTAAATCCTTCTTTAAATGCACTTACTATTTTATCTTTGCTTACATTTGGATATAGAAAATACATAACAATCGCTTTATCCTGTTTGGACGACAACAGTTGTTCAGTTGAATGAACTTTTTCTTGCGTGTATAAAGCACCTATATAAATTTTTATTCCAAGGAAACTGTAATGTCTAATTCCATAGCCGTTTAGTTGCAATTGTTTTGAATTTACTGACAATGCTTCTTTTACATTTATGCCTTCTACATTAACTGCTAATGCAGCTTTTGACAAAAAAAGCACGCTAATCATTACCAGCAAGACTTTCCTCATTTTAACCCCCTGTTTTTATTTACTCTCTTTATTGTTTTTATTCTCTTCAATTATTGCCAAAATGCGTTTTCTGTATTCTACAATGTCATTTCTTAGAGATGCGAGTTTGGCAATTCTGCTATCAATTTTGTCAATATGATCGTCTAATATTTCAATTAGCTTTGGCATAATGATTAGCGATTGCTTGTGCTGGTTATAAATATCTGCAAGTTCTAGCATTTCTTTTAATGTTAAACCCAATTCTTTTAATTTCAAAATGAATTTAATGCGTCTTATGTCTTCATTAGAATATAGTCTTATGCCGTTTTCTATGCGCAGTGGGGGATCAAGCAACCCAAATTCTTCATAATACCTTATAGTTCTAGGAGTTATACCTAGTTTCTTAGAAACTTCGCCAATTTGAAAATATTCTTCATTGTTAATACTGTTCATCTTCACTCACTCTTACGTTAAAAATCATAAACTATATTTATCAAATTAAATCCAGTTTGTCAATAGAAAAATAAATAAATTTTTGACTTGACATTTACGTAAGATATTGTAGAATATCCAAAGTTAATATTTTAATTAAGTAACTTTTTCTTAAAAGGAGGTTAGCATGAACATTTTGGTTTGCATTAAACAGGTTCCAGATATGGAATCGAAGTTTAAGATCTCAAGTGATGGACAATGGTATGATCAATCAGACCTAACATTTAAAATCAATGAATACGATGAATATGCCATTGAAGAGTCAGTTAGGCTCAAAGAAAAGCTAGGCAATGCAGAGGTTGTTGCACTCTCCATTGGTCCAGAGCGCACCAAAGAAGCCATAAGAAAAGCCCTGGCTATTGGAGCAGATAAAGGTGTGCATGTGTTGGATAATGAGTCCCACAAAAAAGATCCTTTTCAAATTGCTTCAATTATAGCAAACTATGCAAAAGATAAAAACTTTGACATAGTGTTTTTGGGTATGCAGTCTCAAGACAGAGCTTCTGCTCAAGTAGGGCCTATATTATCTGAATTGTTAGGTTATAATTGCGTAACGACTATTGTTGGTTTTGAGTACCAGGATGGAAAAGTAAATGTTAAAAGAGAGCTAGAAGGTGGCATAAAAGCAAAAGTTTCTGCTAAACTGCCTGTAGTATTAACCTGTCAGCTTGGTTTAAACACTGTAAGATACCCAACTCTACCCAATATCATGAAAGCAAAAAAGAAAGAACTAGTTACTATAAATGTAAGTGAGCTTTTAAATGAACAACCAAGAGTTGTGAATCTACAGGCTTACATCCCAGAAAAGAAAAAAGGCGGTATAGTCCTTGAAGGTAAAGCCGATGAAATGGCAGATAAACTAATAAGCATACTCAAAGAAAAAACACAGGTTTTAAGGTAGCAGGAGGTAAAATTATGAAAGCACTATTAGTTGGCGAATACAAAAATGGACATATAGATGAATCTTTCTATGAACTTGTGAGTTTTGCAAACAGTATTGGTGCAAGCTCAGTGGGTTTTATAGTAGCACCCCTTGATGCAAAACCAGAGTATGATGGCAAAGTATACATAGCAGACATAAATAAGTCAAAAGACTATAACCCTAAAGTACACAAAGATTTGATATTAAAATTAGTAGAAAAAGAAAACCCAGATGTAGTTATATTTAGCCACTCTTCATATGGTTGGGACTTAGCACCAAGACTAGCAGCAGCTCTAAAAGCAGGTCAGGTATCTGAAGTAATAGGTGTAGACAATGGTGAGTATATTGTTCCTTTTTGCAACGCAAAGCTAAGAAGGAAAGTAAAACCCAATACACCAAAGGCTGTCCTTACTCTACAGTCTGGAGCATTTGCCCCCCTTAAAAACAATACCGCTCAAATTGAACCTTTGGATTACACCGAAGAAGATGCAAATTTAGAGTTTCAAGGCTATGAGGTTTCAGAAAAAACAGGTGTTGATTTAACAAAGGCTGAAGTTATAGTATCAGCTGGAAGGGGTGTTGGTAAAAAGGAAAATATCGAAATTGTAAGAAGCTTAGCAAAAGCCCTAAAAGGAGAACTTGGTGCTTCAAGACCGGTAGTTGATGCAGGCTGGCTTGATGGAAGTTATCAGGTTGGAACAACTGGTCAAACTGTTGCTCCAAAACTCTATGTGGCATGCGGTATATCAGGTGCTATACAGCACTTAGCTGGTATGAAAAAATCTAACTTTATTGTAGCAATAAACAAAGACAAAGATGCACCTATAGCAGAAGTTGCTGATGTGTTTGTAGTGGCTGATTTGTTAGAGTTTATACCGGTGCTAACAAGTAAATTAACTAAATAGGCAATTATTAAATTATACTTGACTTTATCTCCCCTTTGTGTTAGTTTATATAAAAAACTAACGTAAAGGGGAGGTGCTATGAGTGAATTTAGTATTAAAAACGAAAAAAAGAATCTTACAAATATACAATCAGAACATCTTGCTTATATAAAAATTTGTGAATTAGAGAGTGGTTTTAGCTTATTGTGTCAATAGTACTAAACTAAATAAGGAGGTCTTATGAGAGAAGTCTATGTGGTAGAAGCATTGCGTACGCCTTTTGGTTCATTTGGTGGAGCTCTATCTGGTATAGAAGCACCATTGCTTGCAAGTGAGGTAATTAAAGAA
>Ga0080003_1001888_pt1 | contig 10449 bp, 8 predicted proteins | sample JossMetagenome_FD_69206 | JGI IMG/M metagenome (GOLD analysis project Ga0080003, IMG submission 69206) | Hot spring microbial communities from Joseph's Coat, Yellowstone National Park, USA - JC2_E (SPADES assembly) (version 2) | ecosystem: Environmental > Aquatic > Thermal springs > Hot (42-90C)... | reverse complement strand
GAAGAAGTTGCATTTGCAATTATTTTCAATATTAACTGTATCTGGTCTTTATCCTTGCGGTCAGATTTCTTTACTTTCATTCTTTCTTCTATAACTTTCCTTATAAAGTCATCTCTGGAGGATATTGTTATGTCAGATATTTCAACATCCTTCAAATTTTCCTGAATACCTTCAGGAGTAAAAGTTATGGCATCTACAATTTCAGGTTCTTTGCCTGTTTGTATTTTTGTTGCTATCACATCTTGAATGGAATACCATAATTCTTTATCAGAGGTTAGATAGTTTATACCAATATTCTTTGCCGTTTTTGAATATTCCATTCTTACCAGTGAGATATCATCTTTCGGTTTTACCTTAACAATGGAATTCATCTCGTTTCTCGACCACGTTGTGTTATTTCGCCAATCCTCGATATTCACTGAACTTACGAATTCTTTGATATTCTCGGTGTTTTGGTCGTTATGAATATAGTTGTTTTTTTCTGCTTTCAGAAATCTATCCAATCCAAGTAAAGAATAAACAGAGGGGTACATTGATGTGAAATCGAGATAAGTTATGGGAATTGCTTTATTCCTTACTCTTACCTCTGTTCTACCTCCATAATATGAGGACATAGCATATCCCAAAATTTCCTTAGGGAAGTCGGGTTTGCACTCAATAAATGGTTTTATTCCCATTTTTTTAAGGTAAGCTTTACCAATGTATGTCCAGGAGTTATAGGTATTCTTTATGTAACGGATGGACGTAGTGGTACCATGATGATGCAATGGAAATACTAAAGGATAGGTAAGCTAGGGGAGAGTTAACGAAGGAGCAATATGATAAGATGAGGGAGAATTGGAAAAATGTAAATTGAGGAAACGTGTTCCAAATACTGGTAGAGCAAATCAATATAGTATCTAATTTGTATTGACCTTATATTTTTTTCTATTTTTTTGTTTTCCTATATACAAAAGAAGTGCCTGGAGCTATCAGTAAATAGGTTAGCAGCGATGACAATACCACAATTTCTACGACTGATATGGGAAACGCAACATAAACTGATCCTGGAAATATTATACTTATGGTAACTGTAGTATTCGATTGCCCTGTTATTTTATAAATCTCAAAGGGGTTTTCACTTTTAATGTATGTAGCTTTTTCATCAGCACTTGTAATTTCAACAATGCTTTTCTCAACTGCAGGGTTTATAAAGTAAACGTAGGTATCCGATTTAACATTATTTAAAGTAAAATAATAGTTGCCATACATTGATATTTTTGGTTCTGTTTGAATCAATATGGGTTCGCTTTTTATTTTTTCTAGTATAATGGAATTTATTGGATATCCTTCCAGTACGCTGAAATTATATACGTTCGTGATATCGTTACCGGTGGCAAATATAAGCGAATAGTTGTAAGGCATTCTGTATCCATAGACATACTGAGATGCCGCGTTTCCGACATCGTAGAGGAAGTTGTCCTGGCCAAAATAGAACATTGTTGAGGTTCTGAAATTAAGTTGAGGAATATTCAGCTCTAAGCGTAAACTATAGTTTGAATATGTTTCGATTGATAGATTGATTTTGGTGCCTGTGCTGTTTATATTAGGCAGCATTATATTACTCCACCCGTATGGGTTGTTCCTTCCAGCGAAACCCGCCGTTAATTGAAGAACGTAATTGTTGGATCCAGCAGTTGAAGATACATTTATAACCTGTACCCCAACCGTTATATCTCCGAATTTAAGATATACACTATCCCTATTATTAAACGGGGTATCTTCCATTGAGAATTTAATGTTGAATAACGAGGGTAATGATACGTTCTGTTTAAATGTTATAGTAGAAGGAGATTTAGAATAATAAGTGGAATTCTCAAATAACATATCAGTCGAGTAAGTGGTATTATTTGAGATTTCCGAAGCGATTATTGGTTTTAAAGTAAGATATTTGGAGTTGTTACTATTGGCAATAATATCAGCATTCAATAATGACCCATTATCCATAAGAAGCAACGATCCGTTCAAAGGAAGTTCATAATTTTTCTGTAGAACATACTTTAATATGGACAATGAATTGTCTCCACTTACATTTGCGAGCAAAGCTTCATTAAGTAATTTAAGCTGGTTTTGTGGGATTTGGGAGTAATTTAATGATGCTAGGAAATTTGTATAATTATCCATAGAACTATTAACAAAAATAGGGTTCTGAATAGCTCCTAAGAAAGGAGTCACGTTTGGAACAGTGAAAACAGAATAGTTGCCGAAATTATATGGATTCCCAAAACTTTTAACAAGAGATGTGTAGATCTCTGTCATATTGTAAATTTTACCATCCGGACTATGAGTCATCCAGTAAATATCTGTTGGGTAGTCCCAAGTGAAAATGATGTATTTAATATGGAAGTACTGCATAACGCCTACCATATCGCTGAAATCTCCAGAGGAGAGATAGTTTTCTAATATTCCGGAAATTAAACTGTCATTTTGCCATATAAGAGGATAAGGGTCAAGGGTTGATATTAGACCTCTACTATCTGCAAATGTACTATTGTTATTGTAAGACAGATATGTTGCCCCATCTAATGAGCTGGTTGGAATGAGAAGGGTATAAAAGTCAGGCGATTTGTAACTAGATTTTAAGAATGCCTGAAGTTCAAGAGCTCCATTATTTAAATTCAGCTCGTCTATGTTTGTACCTTCCTTTTGATAAACCTGATTTGCAAAGAATGGATAGGATGAGATTCCAACTATTACTATGATAAGAAATATAGCAATCAATGGTTTATAGTGAATGGATAAATGGCGAATGCGAGTATATACCCTTCTTCTTAATTTACCGTTTGATTCTGGTTTCGTAATAGACGAGAGAGATAAACCAAATACGAAGTATACCAAAACAGCAAGAAACAGAACGTAAAATTGAGAGACAAAGTAATAGGCATTAGCAATAATTAAAAAGGGGCCACCTAGTCTATATAGGTAATAATTTATAATGCCAAATGGAGGATTATAGCCTGTGGAGAACACCACAGCTATTGCTGCTACTACAATCACAGGTCTAACTTTTTTCCCTTTGGCAAACATGATTACACTGAAGGGAATAAGAAACAATAGTGAATAACCAGCCAACTGAATAACATGGAGAGATCCAATCCAGGGATACGCATTTGGTACAAAATATATCCACGAATATGCTAAAAGTGAAAGAACATGTGGTAGGGTGGTTGTCCTACTTTCAGAATAGAAAAGTTTAAATAAGGATGAACTGCTGATTCCTCTATATGTATATAAAATACCCATTTCATACATAGGAATAAAATCCCATAAAAATGCAAGTAAAGGAAAAAGAATAATATATAGTAGTTTTTTGATTTGTGGTTTTATAGTTTTGTGTGATAGTAATGTTCTAATGAAAAAGTAAAGCCAGTAAACTAGAAAAATTAAAATTATAATTAATATAAATGGCAAAAATGAGCCACTGGCACCCGGGGCAATGAAAAAAAACAGGATGGTTGTTGCCAGTAAGCGTTTGAGGTTACCCCCATTATACAATGTATCAACGAGGAATGATATAAGGAATGGCGCAGCAATCATTAAGAAAGACCAGAACGAGATGTGAGGCCATGTGACTGAAAGTGTGAATGGATTGTACAGATAGAACAAAGAAGCGACAATTTTCCCGAATATACTGGTATTCCTTCCAAATTTAAAATCCAGAACATCAATGAGATCAAAGATGCCTATAGTTGCAATCAATGCACCTAAGAAAATCAAAACATCTTCCGTAACTATAGGATTATAAAAAACATTATTCAGAAAGCTCACTAAAAAGGAAAAATAAACCGTTTCAATTCCATCATTGAATGTAAATAGCGGATTCTGATAAAAAGTGAACAAACCAATGAATGGAATCGAGTCCTGCCCGAAAATGTAAAATTTAAATGGATTTGTAAATAAAAATACAGTGGTAGCTATCAAAACTGGAACAATGCATTTGTAGAGAATTTTATTAATGCTCAACATAAATGAAATGCAACCTCAAATATAAGATTTACATTACATTCCTTGTTAGACCTGTAAAAATCTTGATGTGCTGCGGCAGAATTTATAACACCTTTCTTTAGCTGATTGTTGGAATTCATGAAGAAGAATCCATTATTAGGAAGACTGATTTTGGCATGCCCTTTATATATCTGTTCCTTCTTATAATATTAACATCATGGTGTTCCACTTCCATGATGGCTCGGATCACTCAGATCGTTAATCTTATTTCTTTCATACGCTCTATTTTGGTAGATTTGTCTTTGTTGTTTCGCTTTTATTTGGAAAGTCTGGATGATGCGTAAATATTATGACTTTTTGTTATATCCGTAGACAGATGATAAATGGAAAAGGGAGGATACTTTTCATTCATAATGCTAAATTTAGAAACTGGAAAGGTACGGAGAGATTCATCTTTGAATTGGGTAATTTCTTGATAGAAAATGGATTCGAAGTCAATGTGATAGAGAATTCCCGAGCAAAGAGAATAATGGATGCTGCGCCATTGGATATCAATATTCCATTTGATATAAAAGCTATAAAATTCAAAAGAATCTTCGGAATTGATCTAGTTCCAAAAAAAGAAATAAAAAAAATTGATCCGGACATAGTATACGTTACGTTTTTGAACAGTAATCCACTTGTCCCATCTAGCGAATACAAGACTATACTGGGAACCCATATCCTGCACGTATCTTCTCTGAAATATGCCAAATTTAGAGAACGTTTAAATTTCTCTGTAAGATCATTTTTCCTTAGTTTCATTGTGAAGTTCTTTTGGAAAAATAAAGACATAGTGTTTCACGCCCTGAACTATGAACAGAGGGATTGGCTTGTTAGAAAAACCCACAATAAATTCCCAGTGATTGTTATAGGAAATCCTGTGGAATGCACTTCCACGGATGTAAACGAGCCCCAAAAATTTACTGTTTTTGATAAATTTAGAATACTATATTTTGGTTCCCTTTCCGCTTACAAAGGATTTGATTTATTTTTAGAAATAGTCAAAGAACTGGAAGGTAATGAAGTATCCAATCGCATGGAATTCATAATAGCAGGATCAGGATCTTTAGAGGCAGAACTTGCTAAATTAATGAAATTTTACGATAACATTATTTTTATTAAAAGCCCCTCGGACTCAGATAAAAAGCGCATTATGCATGATAGCGATCTATTTGTCTACCCATCCAGACACGATAATTTTCCGCTCACTGTAGCAGAGGCACAGATTGCAGGAATGCCTGTATTGGCAAGTGATGTAATATCTACAGCTAATATAGTAATTAACGGTGAAACAGGATTTACTCTGCCCATAGATGAGCCTCAATTATTTGTTGAAAAAATAAAGTATTATTATGATATGTGGTCAAATAATAGGGCTAAATATTTGCAAATGAGATTAGATATTTTCAATGCTTCCAAAAGGCTGTGTAAGGAGAATGTGCTGCCATTATACCTAAAAATGTTTGAAGAATTTATGCAAAAGACTAGCTAATTGTCATTAAGACATTTCAATTATATTTATGAGTTCCCTGGTAATATCGCGATTTGATATAAATTTTATATCTAAATTGGTACTTATGGCTTTTTCTATGCTAATTATTATATCATTATAGTTAGGTTCACAAAAATAAAGGCCATTCACCTTATCCATGTAACTATATTTTGTCATAACCACTGGCTTTCCAAGCTTTAATGCTTCGCAGGCTGTTAGCGGCATACCCTCAAAATATGATGGAAGAACAACACAAAGAGAGCCTTTTATCAATTCCCCCTTTTCACTTTTTGTTATCACTCCCAAATACTTAAAATTGCTAATCTTTTTTTCATTTAAAACTTTAATGATTTCTTCTAATTGCCCTGTATCTTGCCCTGCAACATATACATTAAAATTAACATTCTCTGCAACTTTTAACAGTTCAATTACGTTCTTTCTTTTATCTATCCTTCCTATGTAACAGATATAATTATCTCCATACTTTAATCTATTTTCTTTAACATTGTCAAATTCGTCAGAATAAACTGGCAAGGGTACAATCTTATTGGCGTCCAGCCTAAAAATTTTCATTAAATCAAATTTCTCGCTTTCCGATAAAACTATTATTTTATTAAATTTAGACAAAATTTTTTTCATAAGAATAACGTCAAAAATTCTTTTGATGAAGAGTCTATTTTCTTTGTAGCCAAATTTTTCAAATTCTTTAGAATGCAAGTAATAGTAAAAAGAGCCATGGGTAAATATATATAATTTGGGTTTACGACGTAAAACCATAAGTGTTAGCATTAGCTTTAATAAATTATATCTATGAATTCCCTCCACAATTATTGCTGAATTTTCCCTAAATCTTGTTATTTTAAACTTAGAATACTCTATCGTAAAAACAGTGAAACCGTAGTTTTTTAATTCTGAGACTAGTATCTTAGCATGATTTTCAATTCCGCCTCTTATTTTATTGACATCGTCACTTATGACATAAATAATCTTCACAGTTAATCAACGCTTTATAAGAGTAGCAAATATTTTAACATTCTTGCAATCTCTTGTAGTTGTGGTGCAGGAAGATGAAATCTAAGAGCCCACGACTGCCAATTAGGCTATTAAAGATATTATCATCGGATATTTTCTGTATTATTTATTTCTGCTGCAAACTGCAATAATTCTAGTCCCGCCATAGGGAAACAAGTATGAAAATATGCGATCAAGCAATGAAATTATTCGAAGATGCAAAGGAGCATCTCTATTCAAAGTCATACCGCAAGTGCTTATAGAGATGACACGAAGGCCATGCGCTTCAATCATTTCTTTCAGGGCTCTCACGGTAAAAACATGAACGTGGCCCACAACCTGCCCTCCGTTTCTTCTGAAGGGTCTTCCGTATGCCTTACGAAGGGAAACCTCCGTGTCTGGGGGTTGAAATCCCAGAAGCAACGAAATAATATTCAATATGCCACCTAAATTGGGCGTTGTTAAGATTAATACTCCGTGATCATTCAACAAGTTTACAATATTTTCCAGTGCTTTATCTGGATCCAAAAGATGTTCAATAACTTCTGTCATAATAATAGCATCGAATTTAGGCAAGTTCAAAGATGGCAGATCCTCTACGGCCGATTTAATATAATTTATACCATTTAGTTTAGTTTTTGGTTCCCTTATATCAATCGAATAAAGTTTTGTCGCACCAGTCACTTCAGAATAAAATATCAAATTGATCCCTGAACCCCCCCCAACATCAAGTATGCTAGCTACCGGATGCTCATAGCTACGTAGCTTCTCAATGACCCTTCCTAATAAACCCTTATTTTTTATTTCTATTCTTTTTTCGTTTAACTCTGACTGTATTTCGGGGAATTCTAGGTTATCATAAAAATTACGCAAATTATTCATGCCTAACTCTGAATTGTTGTCGTCAAATAAGAACATTTTCATTTTAGAGAGCATTCTCCTCGAATTAGTGAGGCGAATTCGGTTACCCCTTTCCTAAAGGATTCCGATGATACGAGAGATAGTTGCTGCCAATTTTTTTGAAATGCTTTTTCAAGGTATTGTACCCAGAATTGAAAATATGCTCAACAAATGCCTGTTCTTTTACTCACTCACACCTAGTTAACCGAAAGAGGTATAAAAAGAATTTACTTTATTGCCAAGGAGTAACGACAGTCAACACTTCTCCTGCGACACTTTTTAATAATCTTTATATTTACCCTGTTATGTGGAGCAAAATCAAGAGATTTGTAAGGGAAGATAATTTGGAGTATTGCTGGGGAAGTCATCAGAATCAATATATAGATGCAGAGTAACGGCGGAGGGAGAGACAATGTCAAATCAAAAAATCTCAATAGTTATCACTGCTTATAACAGGAAGCAGTTTCTTTCACAGGCAATTGAAAGTATAGCAAAGCAGGAAATAGATCGTTCTGAATTTGAAGTTATTGTTGTTTCAAATTTTAAGCTTGATGACAGTCTTTTTAATAAGGGTATGGCAATTTCAAGCATTGTTATGGATGGCACGATCGGGGAGTTTCTATATTCAGGAGTGAAAGCTGCAAAATTTGATATAATTGCATTTCTTGATGATGATGATATTTTTCTACCCGGTAAGCTGAAGGCAGTGAAAGATATTTTCTCAGAAAACCCTGATTTATGCTATTATCATAATGCACCGGAATATTTGGATATAAACCTAAATCACAAAGATTATGTTCGGTTGGTCGAAAGAAAATCATCACTCTATACTGATAACGACCTTGACTTTGACACTGCAACTAACCTAAAATACATAAAGTCAGCATTAGATATGAACGTAAACTTCAACTTGAGCTGTATATCCATTAGGAAAGAGGTCTACTCAGCCTATCTTCCATTGCTTGAACAGATCAAAGCTTGCCCAGAAGATTTTTTCTTCTGGACTGGAGTTCTATCAGGCTGTAGAATCAAAATCGATCATAGAAAATTTACAGGATATAGATTGCATAATTTTAATTATTCTAGATCTTTAAACTACGATAGGAAGATAGATTGGATAAATAAAGAACTCTATACATACGATCTGCTTCTAAACTTTGTTAAGCAATCAAATTTTCCAATTTATATGATTACTTATGTCGAAAAGTGGATGACTTTGATTAAATTGGAACGTTTATTAATAAAATATATTTTCGAAGATGTTTCTAAAGTTATTGTTTTTAGGAATTTAATTGACTTATTAAGAATAGGAAAAGGATATTCTAATACTTTGAAATATAGAGTCTCTGCTATTTCAATAGTCCGTTTGATTAGCGCAAAATTGGCACGGGGCATATACAAAATTCTCCAATAAGGTAGGAACACTATCTAAAAAGAATTTGCGAGGCTATAAGAAGGGAACAGGACATATGCATCACAAAATGAATAAATAAAAGCCTCCCCTACAAATTATAAGGGCAATACCATTCCTTATAGGTCACATTTGTGATAGTGTCATATCCCCAAATTACTCTTTAATTACAAATATCCAACATTAGTTGGATATTTCCTCAAAAGATGGAACATCCTAGATAGCCACTATTAAAACTCTCATTGTGATCTTCCATTTTTTAAAAATTCTATGAAGGCCTCGTACCACAATTCCTTAGTACCAATATCATACCTTTTCCCATTAAAGCTTGAAGCATATAGGCTATTTTCCTTTACATAAAGATTTAACGCATCAGTAAGCTGATATTCATTGTTTTTTCCAATTTTTATTTTATTAAGGTAATCGAATATTTTATTGTCCAAGATGTAAATTCCAGTTATTCCCAGATCTGATGGTGCCTTATCTGGTTCCGGTTTCTCCACTAAATAATCGACTTTCCATAGATTTTTTTTTATTTTTTCACCTGATATTATTCCATAATCTTTCATCTTTTCTCTTTTAACCCTTTCAACAGCTATCAATGGCGATTTCAGCTTATCATAAACATCAATTAACTGTCTAGTCACTGTTTTTTTTGTACTGGAAACATAAACGGTATCACCAAGCAACACTACGAAAGGATCGTCACCAACAAATTTTTCCGAATACTTCAACGCATCCCCTAGTCCTAATTGCTCCTTTTGCCTGATAAAATAAATAGATGGAAAATCCCTGATTCCATAATTATCCATTTCTTCATCTAGGCGATTGTAGTCAAAATAGTCAATTATTGCTTCCTTTCCATGCCCTACAATGATCAGAATCTCATCTAAACCTGATTTAACTACCTCCTCGACAACATAATGTATCACAGGTTTATCCAGTAATGGCAGCATTTCCTTTGGCATAGCCCTTGTCAATGGGTAGAACCTTTTTCCCGTTCCAGCTGCAGGAATTACAGCTTTCTTAATCATCGCAATACCTTCCTATTCCAATAAATCTTTCGAATTTTTCAGGGTTTAAAATCCTACGTCCATCTATTATAGGTATTTTTATATTCATATTTTCAAGTTTCTTGAATTCCGGCCACTCTGTTGCAACTATTACTGCATGAATATCATTCAAGCAATCATCTAAATTTTCACAAAAATTTATTCCCTCTACTGAATTGACAGGATCAAAAACCATCACGTTTGCTCCTTTCTCTATCAACGAATGATAGAGTTTTAGCGCCTGAGATTCTCTTAAATCATTGGTATTTTCTTTAAAAGATATACCCAGCTGAAGAATATTCAGTCCTTTAATTTTCCCAAATTTTTTTCCCAGAATATCTATAATTCTACCTATTCTATCTTCATTTACCTTTTTGGCTGCCTTAATTATTTTCATCTCTTCCCCTAATTCCTCTGCATATTTGATAAAGGCTTCTGTATCCTTTGGAAAGCACGAGCCACCGTAACCTATTCCCGCCTTCAAAAATAATGGGCCAATTCTCCTATCATATCCCATTCCTTTTGCAACTGTTTCAACATCTGCATTTGGAATTTTT
>Ga0080003_1001887_pt1 | contig 10450 bp, 10 predicted proteins | sample JossMetagenome_FD_69206 | JGI IMG/M metagenome (GOLD analysis project Ga0080003, IMG submission 69206) | Hot spring microbial communities from Joseph's Coat, Yellowstone National Park, USA - JC2_E (SPADES assembly) (version 2) | ecosystem: Environmental > Aquatic > Thermal springs > Hot (42-90C)... | reverse complement strand
TTTCGGTTAAATTTTGTTTTATATACTAAATCTCTTTTAAAAGTGAAATGAACATTTGCGTTCGGCGCAGGGCATGATGCCTCGAGGTGGCCTTCGCAGCGCAGCGAGGACAGACACCGAAAGGCGAATGCCGGAGCCGACGATATTTCATATTTAAAGTTGATCGAGTATATCAGATCGAGTATATCATCTTTTTACACGATATTTGAATTTTAAAAATTGATCCCGGATATGAAGTTTTCTATCATCTTTTTTCCATATTCTGTCATTATCGATTCGGGATGAAATTGAAGACCATAAACGGGATATTTTTCATGACGTATACCCATGATGATCCCATCATCTGTTTGAGCAGTTATGATAAGTTCTTTTGGAATTGTGGATCGCTCAATGATCAGTGAATGATATCTCATCGCTGTGAACGGATTTTTCAAATTCTTGAAAATGTAACGATCTTCATGGATTATCTTTGATGTTTTCCCGTGTTTTATCTCTGGTGCATGCACTATATTCCCACCATAGGCATATCCTATTGCCTGATGTCCAAGGCATATACCAAGGAGTGGAATATCCTTTATTTCTCTGATGAGATCAACGCATATGCCGGCATTTTCAGGTCGGCCAGGTCCCGGAGATATGACTATTCTGTCTGGCCTCATTTCTTTTACCTCATCGACGGTTATCTTGTCGTTTCTGACGACTTTGATGTCCTTTTCTATTTCTCCTATGTATTGGTAAAGGTTATAGGTGAAAGAATCGTAATTGTCTATCAAGAGTATCATTCATATCGCCTCCTCGAGCGCTTTCAATTTGTTCAAAGTTTCTATGTATTCTCTGTGAGGGTCGGAATCATACACTATGCCCGCTCCTGCCTGAATGTAAGATTTTTCACCCTTGAAAAGGATAGTTCTTATGGTTATGCACATGTCCATATTTCCGTTGTAAGAAAAGTAACCTGTTGATCCGGAATAAAAGGATCTTCTTGTCTTTTCAAGTTCGTCTATGATTTCCATTGCCCTCACCTTTGGGGCACCTGAAACAGTCCCTGCCGGTAGGCATGAAATAAGCGCATCAAAAGGGCCAAGACCTTTTTTAAGTTTTCCACTTACCTTTGAAACCATGTGCATAACGTGAGAATAAAAATCCACTTCCATGAACCTTTCCATCTTGACTGAGCCAAATTCGCTGATCTTTCCTATATCATTTCTTCCAAGATCGACAAGCATGAGATGTTCTGCACGCTCTTTTTCATCCTTTGTAAGTTCTTCTTTAAGTTTCGAATCTTCCAATTCGCTCTTTCCTCTCGGCCTTGTGCCTGCTATCGGGTTTGTGATGACCTTGTCTCCAAAGACATTCACAAGGCTTTCGGGAGAGGATCCAGCAAGTTGAAAATCTCCAAAGTCTATGTAAAACAGGTAAGGAGAAGGATTGAGAGATCTCAGTCTTCTGTAGACGTCAAAAGGATCGGAGTGATTTTCTATCTCAAGCCTTTGGGACAAGACCACCTGAAATATATCTCCGTTTTTGATGTATTCTTTGGCTTTATCCACTATTGAGCAAAATTGTGCTTCGGTGAAATTGGAAATAAATGCTTTTCCGTCGCGTGTATCCGGAAGTTCATGAATCCCATTCGGTTTAAGCAACTCAGATGAAAGCGTTGCGATCTCATCCGCGCTCTCTTGATAATCATCGTTTTCAAATATGTTTTTAACTATGAAAACTTTGTGTGTCAGATGATCGTAGCAGATGAATTTTTTGTAGAACATGAGGTATGCCTCCGGCACCTTCAATTCATCATCGTTTTTATCCGGTAAAATTTCGTACTGGCGTATCACGTCATAGCCAATATAACCGATGGCACCGCCGGTGAATGGAATTTTCATGTTAATCGGATCGTAATTGAAGTTCATCGCGTTTTTTACGATATCCAAAATTTTACCCCTTTGATGGATTTCAGATCCGTTTTCTATCGATATCTCATAAGAATAACTGCTTATCTTCATGTATGGATCCGATCCGATGAAAGAATATCTTCCCGTTCCTTTTTCATATTCGGCACTTTCGAGCAAAAATTTGTTTTTTCCGGATAAGTTGTAAAAAATGCTTATCGGTGTTATTTCATCACCGTTCATCTCAAGATAGAATGGAAAGACTCGCTTTGCTTTTTTGTATTTTTCAAAGACCTCTTTTGATAGGCTGAATTTCATATTCTCACCTCTGAAAGACCATCTTTCAACTCAGAGACGAACTTTTTGAGATTTTCAAGCATTTCATCTCTGTCTTCGAATTTCGTCATCACGTTGATTATGGCACTGCCGACTATCACACCGTCGCAGTAATCTTTCACCTCTCTTACCATGGCCGCACTTGATATGCCAAAACCGAGAGCACGCGGCACATCTGTGAATTGGGCGATGGTATTCATGTAAGATTTGAGATCTGTGCCTATTTTTTCTCTTGCACCGGTTACACCGTTGACGGAAACGCAATACACAAACCCATCTGCATGCTCAACAATGGCACGTATTCTTTCTCGGGAGGTCGGTGCCACAAGCGGTATAAGGATCATGCCTTTTTTACCCATTAAATCAGATATTCCTGCCCTTTCTTCTAATGGAAGATCGGGTATTATAATTCCACTTATGCCCGCTTTGCTTGATTCTTCGAGAAATTTCTCTATACCGTATTTGAAAATCGAATTGTAATAGACAAGAAAGACAAGTGGCACTTCGCTGATTTTTCTTGCCTTTTTGACCATGTCCATTATGATTGGGATTTTAATGCCGTTTTTCAACGCTCGCGTTGAAGAGGCTTGAATTGTTGGGCCGTCTGCAAGCGGATCAGAGTAAGGTATACCGATCTCGATTATGTCCGCACCTGCCTCTTCCATACTTTTGATGGCTTTTACCGTCGTTTCGGCGTCGGGATCGCCTGCGGTTATGAAAGTTATGAGTGCTTTTTGTTTATTTCTTTTGAGACTTGAGAATTTTTCATTTATGCCATTCATAAATTCACCCCCATGAATTTGGAAACTATGTCCACATCCTTGTCGCCGCGACCTGAAAGGTTTACGATTATTATCTTATCTTTGTCAAGGGTTGGTGCAAGTTTTATGGTATGGGCGACTGCGTGAGCACTTTCGAGGGCAGGAATTATTCCTTCGATCTTGGACAGAGTCATGAAAGCATCAAGTGCCGCTTTGTCAGTTGCGTAAACGTATTTTGCCCTTCCGCTTTCTTTGAGGTAGGCGTGTTCAGGTCCAACTCCGGGGTAATCAAGGCCGGCTGAAATCGAATATACCGGCAGGATCTGCCCTTCTTCGTCTTGAAGGATGTAAGTCATCATGCCATGAAGTACGCCTTGCGAGCCTCCGTAAAAGGTTGCCGCGTGCTTTCCACTTTCTATACCCATTCCGCCCGCTTCAACGCCTATCAATTGAACGTCTTTATCTTCAATAAATGGATAAAAGATGCCCATAGAGTTACTTCCACCTCCGACACATGCCACTATGTAATCGGGCAGCCTTCCCTCTTTTTCAAGAATTTGAGCTCTTGCTTCGTCTCCTATCACCCTTTGAAAATCTCTTACCATAGTTGGATATGGATGTGGGCCTACAACGGATCCCATAACGTAAAAGGTGGTGTCTACATTTGAGACCCAGTTTCTTATCGCTTCATTTACGGCATCTTTCAGCGTTTTGGTGCCAGTTTTGACGGGCGTTACCTTCGCACCGAGCAATTTCATCTTGAAGACATTTAAAGATTGACGCTTTATATCTTCTTCTCCCATGAAAATTTCACATTCCATTCCAAACTTTGCCGCTCCCGTCGCGGTGGCGACACCATGCTGGCCTGCTCCCGTTTCGGCTATCACTCTTTTTTTGCCCATTCTCTTTGCAAGCAAAATCTGACCGAGCACGTTGTTTATCTTATGAGCACCGGTGTGGTTTAGATCTTCTCTTTTGAGGTATATCTTTGCGCCACCGAGTGTTTGTGTGAGATTTTCGGCGTAATAAAGCGGTGTGGGCCTTCCCGAATATTCTTTCAGATAATATCTGTACTCTTTCAAAAACTCTTCATCTTTCATGGCGCCTTCAAATTCATCTTCAAGTTCGATTAAAGCATTCATAAGCGTTTCCGGTACATACTGCCCTCCGAATTTTCCAAATCTTCCCTTCATAAACTTCTCACCTTCTCGATGAACTCTTTCATTTTTTCGAAATCTTTGTATCCATCAGTCTCAACACCACTTGAAACGTCCACAGCATAGGGTCTAACCCTTCTTATGCCTTCTTCGACGTTTAACGCGTTCAAACCGCCCGCAAGTACCAAAGGCTTTTTGAATTCAAAATTTTCGATTAACTTCCAATCGAAAGTTATTCCCGTCCCACCGTAGATGTCTTTTACAAAACCTTCGATTAAAATCTTATCGGCATTTGTTTCGAATAAAAGGTCTTGTGAATTTTTAACCCTTAAGGCCTTCCATATTTCAACGTTGAGAACTCTCTTTAAATTATCAACGTATGATGCATCTTCATCTCCGTGCAATTGAACAACGTCAAGATCGAGTGATTTCGCGATTTCACAAACGGTCTCTATATTTTCATTCACGAAAACGCCCACAGTCTTTATACCCGCAACGAGATTTGAAATGAGCACTTTTGCACTTTCTTTGGTTACGATCCTTCTGCTTTTCGAAAAGACAAAGCCAACGTAATCGGGCCTGAGTTTATTCACATATTCGATGTCTTCAATCCTTCTCAATCCACAGATCTTTACATTTGTCATTCATATCGACCTTACTTCACCGATGAATTTTAAAATCTCCTCTTTGCTCATTCTCATAAGTGTTTCACCTATAAGCACCGCATTCACACCGATTGAGGAGAGATATCTCACGTCTTCCACAGTTTTTATGCCACTTTCGGACACGACAGTAAGATGATCTGGTATATTTTGTATGAGACGTTCCGTTGTCTTAAGATCAACGGTGAAATCCTTTAAATTTCTGTTGTTTATGCCTATGATCTCGCATCCACAATCTAATGCCTTTTTGAGTTCTTCTTCGTCGTGCACTTCCACAAGGCAATCGAGTGCTAAAGATCTTGCAAGTTCATAGAATTTTTTGAGGTTATTTTGAAGAATTGCGACTATGAGCAAAATCGCATCGGCACCGAGAATTTTTGATTCCTTTATTTGATACTCATCGACGATGAAATCTTTACGTAAAACTGGCTTAATTGTTTCACCTTTGACCAATTTCAGGTATTCGTCCTTTCCTTCAAAATATCTGTCTTCGGTCAAGACTGAGATGGCATCGACATTTGCCAAATCGTAAATTTGCGCCTGTTTTTTGGGAGAGAAATCATTTTGTATTACACCTTTAGATGGGGAGGCCTTTTTTATTTCCGCAATTACGGCAATACGATCTTTTGAAATTGCACCTTTGAAATCTCTTTTTTCGCTCTTTGATGGCACCTTCATTTGATCGAGTGGCTTTTGTCTTTTTTGCAGTTCCACCTTTGAAAGTTTGTATCTTACTATTTCATCCAATATCATGATCTCACCTTTCCAAATCTTGCTATCTGTTCAAGCTTTTCAAGTGCCAATCCCGAATCTAAAATAGAATTTGCCGCCGAAATCCCCGCTTTCAAATTTTTGACAGCCTTTCCCACGTAAAGTGCCGCAGCGGCATTTAGAACGACGATGTCCCTTTTCGGCCCTTTTTTGCCTTCAAAGATCTCTCTTATTATTGTGGCGTTAAACTGTGGATCACCGCCCGCTATTTCTTCTAAATTTGCGTAAGGAACGTCAAAATCATGGGGATCTAACACGTAATCGGTGATCTTTCCATCTTTGACTTCGCTGACAAAGGTGCGCGATGTCGTCGTTATCTCATCGAGGCCATCTTCTCCGTGAACTACCATTGCCCTTTCGCATCCGAGTTTCAAAAGTACCTCTGCAAGTGGATGAACAAGTTTTCCATCGTAAACACCCAAAAGTTGGCCCTTTACAAAGGCTGGATTTGTGATGGGACCAAGTACGTTGAAGACAGTTCTTGTACCGAGTTCTTTTCTTATGTCGGCAACGTATTTCATCGCCGTATGATACTTTTGTGCAAACAAAAATCCAAAACCCACACTTTCTATTTCCGCTTTCACCATTTGTGGATCCAATTCTATTTCAACGCCGAGCGCTCTTAAAACATCCGCACTGCCGCTTTTGCTTGACGCGGCTCTGTTTCCGTGCTTCGCGACCCTGACGTCACCTGCAGCGGCTATTATCGCGACGGCAGTTGAAATGTTGAAAGTTTTACCGCCGTCTCCGCCCGTTCCGCACGTATCTATGGCATATTCTGGTTCGATGTTTAACCTGTTTGCTTTTTCTCTCATGGATTGTGCAAAACCTGTTATTTCATCAACGGTTTCGCCCTTCATCCTGAGTGCCACGAGGAATGCACCTATCTGTGATGGTTTTGAGTTTCCACTCATTATCTCATCCATGCTTTGTTTTGCCTCGTTTTGATCGAGATCTTTTCCCAAGATGATTTTCGAAATTGCTTCCTGAATCATTATGATCCCTCCAATCTTGTTAAAATAAAAAATCGGGGATCTTTTTGTGTAAAGATCCCCGATGCCGGATACTTTTTTATGGCAAAAAAGTACCATCACCCTTCAGCATCGGGTGCGGTACCACCACCAATTGTTATTTTCAGAAATAACGTTTAAAAAAAAGAAGTCAATCATTTTACCACCTTGTGAGAAATATACCACAAAAAAATCAGAATGTCAACTCGGCGAATTGACTATCTCTTTTTTGTGTGATATAATATTTTAAAATTCATTTCCACTTCTGTATAATCTTGGGAATATGGCTCAAGAGTTTCTACCAGATAACCTTAAATTGTCTGACTACAAGAAGTGATCTTGATTTATTAGATCACGAATGTAGGTGATCTTTTTTCATTTTATCTTATCTTAAGGAGGTTTTTTATGAGTGAAGAAAAAGTAAATCCGTCCGAGATTTACACGTTGGACTGGAATCCGGGGAAGATAACCACAACGAAGTACGTGCTTTATGCCGTGCAAATTGCCGTTGTCATTCTGCTTTCGTGGCTTGGTGCCGTGGCCACCCCTGTTGTCGGACCTGGCATAGGATTTCTTTACTGGGCTTACCCATTTTTCGTCGTTTTCACACTCTGGTGGGGCTTCTGGGGCATTTTAGGAGCGTGGATAGGAAGTGTTGTTGGTGCAGGATTGCTAACGGGATTACCGATCATCCCATCTTTGTTTTTCAGTGTCGGAGATTTCATTCCCGCACTTTTGATTTTCCTGATTTACAGGGGATATCTTGCAAAACATGGAATTGACCCATTTGGCCGCGACATATTTGTTAAGACCGGTGCAACTATTTGGTTTGTGGTCTGGGTTATGGGCATCACGAACATATTCGGTGGAATGTGGGGCGTATGGGTGCTGACAGAACTTGGATTTGTGCCCATTAAAGCGTACTGGCTTGGCGCTGCTTTGTGGATAATCGGAGATGCGATAGTGCTTATTTTGATGCCGTTTTTAAGCAGATATCTCACACCAATAGTGGAAAGGTATGGCCTTTTAAACAAGGGATGGATTTCGTGATGGCCGAAGATATTCAAGTGGTAAGGGTAAACAGGAGCGGTGAGAAGAAGTACATAAAGACGTTGCTTTTTTCGGCAAGACGTGGTTCGATTTTCACAAGGCTCAACGCGATAATAAAGTTTTCAATTCTCATAATTGTTTCCCTTGCCGTTATAAGATTTATGACTGAGCCTACGCCAGATTTGCTTTCTGCTGGGGTGATCCTTTTCATAGTCTTAGCCTTCATGGAAGATGCGAGAGTTTTGAAATTCCTTGTCAGAACGTATCTTGTCATACTTCCGATCGCACTGTTGATAATGCTTTTGTGGTGGCTTGTGTTCAATCAGGTTGGAAGTGACGTGCTTTTCTCGCTTGTGCCTTATGGAATTCCATTTAAGATAACGACACTTTCGTTGGAAGTTGGCATCACTAAGATCGTTGGGTATGCCGCGATGGCCTTCCTTACCTTACTCGTCATAATGACCACAAGGGATTCAGACATAATAGAGTCCATGAGTGCACTTAAATCTCCATTCAAAATAGCCTTCTTTACCTCCATGATATTGAGAAGTTTTCATGTCATGCAAAGCGATTTTGATTCCATACGCCATGCACAATTCGCGAGGGGTGCAAGTATAAGTTCAGGAAAAAGCATAATCAAAAATGCAAAAAATTTCATATCACTTTCGATACCGCTGACGGCAGCCATGATAAAAAGATCCGTCGACATGGCATCTGCTCTTGAAGCTCGCGGTTTTAGCAAGGCAAATCACATAACACCTGTTAAAGCAAGTGATACGCTGCATTCGAGAGATTTCATATTGCTTGGTTTCTCTGTCATCATATTGATAACATCTTACTTCATCAATTTGATGATAATACTTGGGATCATGAGGTGATCAAGATGGATGCCGTCAACATCAAAAACTTTTATTGGAAATATCCGAATTTCATAGGAGTTGTAAGTGATTTTGCCCTTAAAAACATAAATTTGACCGTAAAGCCAGGCGAATTTTTTGGCATAACGGGTCCAAGCGGAGCCGGGAAAACCTCTCTTTGTTTCTCCATCGCCGGTCTCATACCTCATCAGATGCAACTTAACGAAAGAGATCCTCGCCAATATGTGAGCGGAACGGTTCAGGTTTTTGGTGAGGTTGTAAGCGCAGTTGAAGAAAAAGATGGCAAGCATGTGATAACCGGAAAGGGTGTTATGGCTCCGGATGTAGGACTTGTGATGCAAGATCCAGAAAGTCAGTTCTTGACGATGAGCGTCAGACAAGAACTCTCACTTGGCCTTCAATTTTTAGGCCTTCCCAAAGCGGAAATAGATCTTAGAATAAAAGAGGCGCTTGAACGTGTTGGAATGGTTGATATATATGATATTTCAGATAAAATTCATCCAACCGAACTTTCCGGCGGTCAAAAACAGAGGCTTATAATAGCGGGATTCATCGCGATGCGTCCGAAAATATTGATACTTGACGAACCAACCTCCGATCTCGATCCTGCCGGAAAGATAGAGATCATAGAGGCTATACAAAAATTAAAGAAAGATGGAGAACTAACTGTTATACTCGTCGAGCATAATCCCGAGTTGATGCAGGAATTCGCAGATAGAATGATAGTTTTAAATGAAGGTGCGATAGTAGCCATGGGAAAACCGAATGACATATATTCAGACATCGAATTAATCAACAAATACAACATATATGCTCCTGAAATCGCAGAATTGAACTGCGGTTATGACTCAAAACGGTACACGACGATCGACGAATTTATAAAAAGCATCCCTCAGAACGCGAAATTAGGTAAAACGCCGCATGTAATGCCAGATGAAAGTGGTAATCCACTTGTGGAGGTTAAAGACCTTAAATTTGCTTATGAAGATGGAACACAGGCTCTTAAAGGACTTTCCTTTGAAATTAAACAGAATGAACTCGTCGCGCTTATAGGTCAAAACGGATCTGGCAAAAGCACGCTATCAAAGATATTGTCGGGCATAGAGGGAAATTTCAGCGGAACGGTTAAAGTTGCGGATCTTGATCTCCATGACGTAAAAAACAGAAGAAACATGCCACGCCATGTGGGATATGTGTTTCAAAATCCAGATCATCAGATATTCAACAGAAACGTGTACGCTGAAGTTGCTTACGGCCTTAAAAACATGGGAGTTCCTCAATCCGTTATAGAAGAAAGGATCAACGCCGTTTTGAAAAGTGTTAATTTGATTGACAAAATAAAAGAAGATCCGCTTTTCCTCGGAAGAGGGCAGAAAAGAAGACTTGGAGTTGCAAGTGTGCTTGCAATGCATCCTGAGATAATAATAGTTGATGAACCAACAACTGGTCAGGATTACAAGATGTCAAAAGAAATAATGCAATTGCTTAAAAAATTGAATGAAGATGGTACGACGATAATAGTCATAACACATGATATGCGTCTTGTTGCCGAATTCTGCCCGAGATCCATTGTCATGAATCAGGGAAAGATCGTCTACGATGGAAGTACTTTCGATCTTTTCAAAAACGACGAAGTACTTGAAACGGCCTCTTTGAGAGCTCCTCAGATAGTCAGACTGTCAAAAGAAATGATTAAACTTGGGATGTTAGATGATATTTTGCTGACATCGACAGATATGAATATGATTTACGGCAAAATATCTGTAACGCGTGAATAATGAACATGGTATACTAAATCTCTTTTAAAAGTGAAATGAATGAAAAGCACGTAGCACGTGGCTCATGGCAGGTGGCGCGTAGAAAACGCAGTGAATAGTGAGAAGTAAGCGGTAAATGGCAAATACTTATTTGCTGTCACGAAAGGCGAATGCCGAAG
>Ga0080003_1001883_pt1 | contig 10460 bp, 8 predicted proteins | sample JossMetagenome_FD_69206 | JGI IMG/M metagenome (GOLD analysis project Ga0080003, IMG submission 69206) | Hot spring microbial communities from Joseph's Coat, Yellowstone National Park, USA - JC2_E (SPADES assembly) (version 2) | ecosystem: Environmental > Aquatic > Thermal springs > Hot (42-90C)... | reverse complement strand
ACAACTCGAGGGCAAAGGAGAGCCTCAGGAGGCTCCTGGGCCTGGAGTTCGACGTCCTGCTCCCGGGCCACGGCCCGCCGGTGATCGGGGACGCGTCCGCGAAGGCCAGGAAGGCCCTCGGGGTCTGAGCGTTCGACGGCCGGCACGGGTGCCATCCGCGCCCCCGCCGTAACGGGGCGACGGAAGGCCCGCCCCTTCAGGGGCGGGATGCGGAGAAGCATAATAGACACCGTTTCAACTCCTTCCGGCATCGAATGAGCGAGGTCGGGACGTCGGGGGACTACGTGGCGCTGGTCCCCGATGGATCGTACAGGACCGCCTGCAGGGCCTGCGCGCACGGCTCCTGCGGCGTCACGGTGGAGGTGAGGGGCGGGAGGCTCGCGTCCATCAGGGGCGACCCATCGGATCCGGTGAGCCGCGGCTACGTATGCGCGAAGGCCATCGCGTCGAGGGAGCTCCTGGAGAGCCCCCTCCGTATCAGGAGCCCCATGATCAGGGATGGCGACGGATGGAGGGAGGCGTCCTGGGACGAGGCCCTCGATCTGATCGCGAGGAGGCTCTCCGAGATACGCGACGGATACGGGCCCGGGGCGATCGCGGTGGCGACCGGCTCCCCCCGCTACGATATCTACGAATGGCTGTACACGGGCTTCGCCGGAGCGCTCGGGACCCCCTCCATACTCGCGGTCTCCAACTTCTGCTTCGTCCCCCGCGCGGCGATGGGCGAGCTCCTGGTGGGGGGACACCCGGTGGTCGACTACGACGGCGATCCCCGGCTCGTGATGGTCTGGGGCGCGAACCCGATCGAGTCGAACCCGGACGAGTACAAGTATCCCCAGCTCGACGCGGCGCTCAGGAGGGGCGCCGAGCTCGTGGTCGTGGACCCCAGGAGGACGGCGCTCGCGGCCAGGGCCGACATCTGGCTCAGGGTGAGGCCCGCCGCGGACCTCCCGCTCGCGCTCGGGATGGCGAAGGTGATAGTTGAGGAGGGGCTCTACGACCGCGATTTCGTCGAGAATCACTCGTACCGCTTCGGCGAGTTCCGCGACCGCCTCTCCATGATATCACACGCCTGGGTGGAGGAGGTCTCGCGCGTGGGGCGCCGGGAGTACGCGAGGGCGGCCCGGGACTACGCGACCGCCAAGCCCGCGGCCATCCACTGGGGCGTCGGGATAGATCAGGGGGCCAACTCGGCGTACACCGCCTACGCGCTCCTGGACCTGATGGCCCTCACCGGGAACCTGGATGCGCCGGGCGGCAACGCGATATTCGATCAGCCCCCGGTGGTGCCCACCGATGGCATGTTCCCCGGGCTCCCGGAGGAGGCCAGGGCCAGGACGCCGGGAAAGGAGTACCGGCTCGCCTGGGAGAGGGTGAGGCCCCCCCACCACCTGACATGGGACGCGATCCTGACGGGGAAGCCCTACCCCGTGAGGGCAATGATCGTCCTCGCGGCGAACCTCCTGGTCACCAGGCCGAACTCCCTCAAGATATGGAGGGCGCTGCGCTCCCTGGACTTCCTGGTCGTCGCCGACATGTTCATGACCCCGACCGCGAGGCTCGCGCACGTCGTGCTCCCGGCCGCGTCATGGCTCGAGCGCGAAGAGATAGCCGATCGCGGGAAGCACCACGGCCACGCCTTCGCCAGGAGGAGGCTATTCCGGGTCGGCGGGGCCAGGAGCGACGCCGAGATACTCCTGGACCTGGGGAGGAGGATGGGGCTCCCGGGCTTCAGGTGGGGGAGCATCCGCGAGTTCCTCGATGAGGCGCTGCGCCCGTCCGGCCTCACGTGGGAGGAGTTCTCCTCCCTGGGACACCTGAGGGGGCCCGTCCGCTACCTCAAGTACCGCACATCGGGATTCCCCACCCCATCGGGGAAGTACGAGTTCGTGAGCGGGAAGCTGGAGGAGTGGGGCTACCCCGGGTTCCCGGACTTCAGGGACCCCGTGGCCACCGACGATCGTTATCCATTGATCCTGATAACGGGCGCCAGGAGGATAATGTACATGGCGTCCGAGGGGAGGCAGCTGGCCTCCCTGAGGAGGCTCCATCCGCACCCGGAGGTGGAGATCCACCCGGAGACCGCGGCCCGGCTCGGGATCTCGGAGGGGGACTGGGTCGCGATAGAGACGGGGAACGGGAGGATCTACCAGAGGGCCAGGCTGAACCCCTGGCTCGATCCGCAGGTCGTATCGGCCGAGTACGGCTGGTGGTACCCGGAGATGGATGACGACCGCTCGTGGACCGTATCGAACGTGAACGTGCTCACGGGCGACGGGCCTCCCCTGGATCCCCTGATGGGCGGAGCTCTCCTCAGGGGGCTGGCGTGCAGGGTGGAGAGGGCCGAGGGCCCCCTCCATGACATCGATGAGCCGCCCGAGTCCTGACGGATGCCGGCCGTTTCCGACGGGCGGAAAGGAAAGCCGGTGAATCCGGTCCGCCGGCGGATGCATGAAATTGAGGCTGACATAACAGAATAATATACTCTAGGTATATCGACAATATTCATATGCAGCGGATCCCCACGCGGATGCGCGATGTCGTATCTGGTGATAGGGGGCACGGGGTTCATAGGTTCGCGCCTGGTCGGGATACTCGTGGAGAAGGGCTACGACGTGGTCACGCTCAGCCCCTCTGGCAACACGTCGAGGCTGGGGGACGTCGCGCGCCGCGTCAGGGTGGAGAGGGGGTCCGTCGGGGAGCTCCCCGACATACTGCACGCCATCAAGGCGCACTCCGTCAGGAGGATAGCCTACCTTGCAGCCGAGTCCCCTCCCTGGACCCCCATGAACGTCACGAAGACGATGACTATAGGGTTCCTGAACGTCCTCGAGGCGGTCCGGGTAATGGACATCGAGAGGCTCGTCTGGGCCAGCTCCTACGCCCAGATAGGGCCCCCCGAGCTCTACTGTAAGAGGGTGGACGAGGACTCGCCCGTGAGGCCTGTGAGCCCGCACGGCGTCAGCTACGTGGCCAACGAGTTCGCGGCCAACTTCTACGGCGAGAACTACGGGCTGGACGTCCTCGGCATGAGGCTGGGGCTGGTGTTCGGCCCCGGGAGGGATCGCGCCGGCTTCATGGACGTGCTCGTGGATCTGTTCGAGGGGGCCGCGTCCGGGAAACCGGTCAGGGTCCCCGGCGGCGACAGCGTCTGGGTCCTGCAGTACGTCAAGGAGTCGGCGAACGCCATGGCGTTCGGCATGGAGGTGGATCGCCATCCCCGGAGGGTCTACAACACGTGCGACGAGGCGCTGAGCCTGCGCCAGCTCGCGGAGATGGTGGGGGAGCTCGTCCCGGGCGCGAGGATAGAGGTGGAGCCGGGCGGCAGGACCGTGAGGGCCCCGGTCGACGCCGGGAGGATACGCGAGGAGCTGGGCTACAGGCCCAGGTACACCGTGAGGGACGGCGCGATCGATTACCTGATGGAACTCGGCGCGATCCGGCCCGGGGCGGGGGGCGCGCGTTAGATGGACCCCGGATCGATCGCGGACGCCCTCGCCTCGATAGTGGGCAAGGGGAACGTCGTGGCGGACGGGGAGGGCCTCGGGCGCTACGCGAGGGACGCGAGCCCCTTCGTCGGCCAGGTGCCCGCGGCGGCCGTGAGGCCGGGGAGCGTCGAGGAGATCCGGTCCATAGTCGGATGGGCGAACTCGACCGGGACCCCCCTCTACGTCAGGAGCTGCGGCACGAGCCTGTGGGGCGCGGTCCCGATGCGCCCCGGCTCCGTCGTCGTGGACATGAGGAGGATGAACAGGATAATTGAGGTGGACGAGGCATCGCTGAGCGTCAGGGTCGAGCCCGGCGCTACGTTCTTCGAGCTGGAGGGTGAGCTCGCCAAGCGCGGCCTGGGGATCCTGGTGGAGCCGGAGAACTGGCACGGGTGCGTGGGCGGAAACTTCTCCAGCCATGGGAGCGGGTGGGGCACGGGGCCGAACGTCGCCAACCAGGCAGACGCCGTCCTGGGCCTCAGGGTGGTGCTCCCCGATGGGAAACTGCTGACCACGGGGTCCATGGCGAGTCCCTGGTCGAATCATCAGTTCTACCGCTACTCGCTCGCGAACGACCTCACGGGGCTCTTCGCGGGGTCGGAGGGGACCCTGGGCGTAATCGTGGAGCTCGCGCTCAAGGTGGAGGAGGCGCCCCGCGGGATCGGCCTCGCGGTCTACACATTCAAGGACCTGGGGGAGGCGTCGCGCGCCCTCTACAGGATCAGGAGGGCCCGGATATCCACGATCTACGCGTACCTCGCCGCCGGGTGGACGCTCGACATACTCTATCCGGACAGGGCTCCCTGGGATCACAGGCTCAGGGTCATAGTCGCGGCCCCCACCCGGGAGCAGGCCGACATCGAGATGGGGAGGCTGAGGGAGGCCGTCGGGCCGGGCGGGGAGTATCAGGGGCCCGCGGAGGCCGAGAAGCTCGTGAAGGAGAAGGACGCGTGGGTGAGGGAGTTCGCGTACAAGGCCGGGATGCGCGCGGCGCTCATGGTCCACGTGCCCCTGGGGTCCCTCGGGGACTACATGAGGACGTTCGAGTCGTTCGCGTCCCACGTGAGCGATGAGTACGGCCTCAGGATGGGCCTTGGGGGATTCCTCACCGACAGGAGCTTCATCTCCGTGCTCGCCATCTACTTCGACCCGAGGAACGAGGAGTCCCGCTCCAGGGCCATCGCCGCCTGGAACGACGTCAAGGTCAGGGCGCTCGAGTCGGGCGCGGTCCCCTATCGCATAGGGGGGATCTGGGGCGATCAGATGCCGAGGATGGGCGAGTACTACGAGGTGCTCAGGAGGCTGAAGTCCACGCTCGACCCGAGGGGGATAATGTCCCCCGGTATCCTGGGGCTCTGAGCCGACCCGTCGGTTCCCCCGATCGCCTTATTAACAACCCCTTTAGCACGATACTAAGAAATGGAGGAATTGTCTAAATCAGTATCGGGCGCCGCCGGGAATCCGGCCGGCCGCAACCCGTCAGCGCACGGCGGGGGCTGGACCCCGCGGCGGCCGATCCCCGTTTCAGATCCGGGTGATGGGCGTTGGAGCTCGCGCAGCTGCTGAGCCTCAGCGGGATGGGCCTCGCCGGCCTCCTTCTTCTATCGTACATACTGGGCCTGCTGCACGGGGCGACGCCGGACGAGCACACGTGGCCCATAACCTTCTCCTACTCGGTGGGGACCTTCTCAACGAGGGGAGGGGCGAAGGCCGGCCTCGTCTTCTCGTCGGGATTCACGCTGCAGCGCGCCATACTGACCGAGCTCGCGTACTTCGCGCTCGCCTCGATCCTGGAGACGACGCTCGCGTTCGGCCTCGTCTACATCGTCGTCGGGATCGTCATGGCGACCGCGGGCATCTACATAGCCAGCAGGGGAAAGTACCTCCACTGGCACTACATAGAGGAGAAGCTGGGCGTCGCCCTGGGGATCCACAGGAGGGGGAGCGCCGCCCAGAGGAAGGAGTTCGAGCACGAGGTGAACCCCGTGTTCTCCGAGGCCGGGGACCTCACGAGGCCCGTGCCGGTGAAGCTCGCGTTCCTGCACGGCCTGGTCGCCGGATGGGGTATAGGCGCGTACGCGCTCATACTCATGACCGTGGTGGCGCCCGCGATGCCGGGCCCCCTCCTCGCGTGGATACCCGGGGCGCTCTTCGGGGTCGGCACGATGACCATGCAGATAATATGGGGCGCCGGATTCGCGCGGTGGCTGACGTCCATGAAGCACCTGAGCCGGGAGGGAGTAGCGCTCGTGGGCAAGACCATAACGTACTACGTCCTGACGTACGGCGGCATCGTGTTCGCCGCGGCGGGCGCGCTCGTGATAGCGTTCCCATCGGTGCTCAACCTGTCGCTGCCCACCGGTATAGGCATCCCCAACCTGGACGCGATAGACATAGGGTTTATACTGGTCATAGTGACGGTCGCGGTCCTGGGATTCGCCGGGTACCGGATGGGGGTCAGGAGGGCGCGTTCCCTCGGCCTCGTGTCGCCGGGCGAATGATATCGATAACGATATCGGAACAGACGTAAAGCGTATATTCCCATGGACCTCGAGGCCCATGCCATGAGGCGCAGTGCGATCGTGGCCCTGATACTCGCATCCCTCATCGTCGCGGTGCCCGTGCAGATGGTCGCCGCGTCCGCCGGGTCCCTGATGGTGTCCGGCTCCACATGGGGATCGCAGGGATCCCCCATGGCCACCGAGCCGGGCTCCACGTACGTCCCCTACACCGTGTACCTTACTAACGCGGGACAGTACCCGGCGGAGAACGCCTCCATAAGGCTGTATCCGACGTATCCGATCAACTTCTCGCCCGGCGCCGCGCGGACGATCAATTTCACCGACATACCCCCGGGGGCCACGGTCCCCGCGGTCTTCTACCTGAACGTGGCGTCCGGCGCATCCGACGGCGTCTACAACATCTCCGCGTTCGTCAACTACACAGTCGTCTCGTACGCGGGCTCCACGGTCTACAACTACACGCAGTACCTGCAGGCGCCGGTCACCCTGTACGCGACGCCCGTCGCGTACGCCTCCTACTGGGGCTCACAGTCCTCGCCCGTCGCGGCCTATCCGGGAATGCAGCACTCCTCGCTCACCGTAGTCGTGGGCAACTCGGGGACCGGTCCGGCGTACAACGCCACCGTGTCCATCTCGGCCTCCGGCCCCATAGAGCTGGTCACGGACAGCGTGAGCGTCGGCACCATCCCGCCCGGCTCGCAGGTGCCGGTCTCGTTCGTGGCCGGGGTCTCCCCCAGCGCCGCGACCGGGGAATATCCGGTCAACGTGACGATTCACTACAACAACGGCCTGAGTACGTCGAGCATCGTCTACGTCCCCGTCTCCCTGGCGCCCGCGGTGTCCATCCAGGGGTACGGGCTGACACAGGGCAAGGCCTTCCCGGGCGACGACGACGTCGCGCTCCAGATCTACCTCGTGAACACGGGGAACACGACCGCGCAGGACGTCGCCGCGAGCGTTTCGCTGCCCGGCCCGCTCGAGCCGGCCTATCCGGGATCCACCCAGGAGGTCGTCGGGATGCTGCCCCCAGGCCAGCCGGTCCCGCTGACCTTCAGGTTCGACGTCCCCGAAGGCGCCTCCTCCCCGGAGGACCTCTACGTCCCGCTGAACGTCACGTACGAGGGCGGCAGCGCTTACTTCCTGATACCCGTCCGCGTGAGCCCGCTCGCCAACTTCACGGCGGAGCCCTACTCAGTGCCCTCGCTCTCGCAGGGCGCGTCGAACGTCAAGGTCTCGTACACGATAGCGAACGCCGGGAACGCCACCGCGAAGTTCGTATCTGCGCAGCTCGTGCTGCCGAACGGGCTCTCGGGGAACGCCTTCACCTACGTCGGGGATCTATCGCCCGGGGCGAACGGCCTCGCGACGTTCAGCCTCGACGTGTCCTCCGGCGCGCCCGTCGGCAACTACTCGGCCATACTGGAGCTCACGTGGACCCAGTCCAACGCGCCCGGGAGGCAGTTCACCCAGGAGATACCGGTGACGTTCCACGTCGCCGAGGGGCCCGTCCAGCTGATCGAGTCGTGGTTCGCGTCGTCCGCGGGGATCACCGCCATAGCCGTGGTGATCGTCGTGGTGGTCGCGGCGCTGGCCATCGCCCTCGTCAGGGCGAGGCGGTCCAGATGAGCTACGCGATAGAGACCGAGAACCTGACGAAGGCGTTCAACGGATTCGTGGCCGTGAACGGCGTCTCGATAAAGGTCAGGAGGGGCATCGTATTCGGGCTCCTGGGCCCGAACGGCGCCGGCAAGAGCACCCTGCTCAGGATGGTGTGCACGCTCCTGAAGCCCACCTCCGGCAGGGCCCGCGTCGAGGGATTCGACGTGGAGAGGGAGCCGGACGACGTCAGGAAGGTGATAGGGGTGGTCCAGGAGAAGCTCCTCCTCTACCCGGTGCTCACGGCCAGGGAGAACCTGGAGCTCTTCGGGAGGCTCTACGGGGTCGACGAGGACGAGATGAGGCACAAGGTGAGGGACCTCCTGGAGGAGGTGAAGCTGTGGGGGTTCCGCGACAGGGCCGTGGGGACGTTCTCCTCCGGGATGAGGCAGAGGCTTAACATAGTGAGGGCGCTCATCCACGACCCACGGGTCATAATACTGGACGAGCCCACGAACGCGCTGGACCCCCAGAGCGTGCGCTGGGTCAGGGACTACGTGAAGGGGTTGAAGGAGAGGGGGCTCACGGTCGTGGTCACCACGCACGACATGCACGAGGCCGAGGAGCTGTCGGAGGAGCTCGCCATAATGGACAGGGGACAGGTCCTCGACGTGGGCCCGGTGAACGAGCTCAAGTCCAAGTACCACGCCTCGACCGTGGAGGATGTGTTCTTGGAGCTCACCGGGAGGGAGCTCAGGGACGAGCTCTCCGGGAGGATAAGCGGGAGGGGGTGGAGGTAATGTCGCTCGGGTCCGGGATCCGCCACACGCTCCTGATAGCGAAGAAGGACCTCACGGAGTTCTACAGGGTGAAGCCCAGGCTCGTGACCATGATACTCTTCCCGATAATACTGATGCTGCTCTTCGGCTACATGTTCCCGTCGAGCGGATCGGTGAACCACATACCGATTGCCGTGGTCGTGCAGGACCAGAGCCCCCAGGGGCTGGCCATCGCGCAGAGGTTCACCTACCTGGCGCAGTCGTCCGGGCTCCTCGACGTGGAGACCACGGACTCCGTGAGCTGGGCCCAGCAGCAGCTCGTGACGAACAACGTCTACGCCATAGTGATATTCCCCCGGGGACTGGGCACGCAGCTGTCGTCCGGAGGTGGGACCGTGGAGGTGATACTCGACCAGCTCAACCCGACCCTGGACAGCGCCGTGAAGGGCGAGATAGCGCAGATATTCTCGCAGATGGACGCCCCGGCGCAGATCTCCGCGGGATTCCCGGCCTCCCCGGGGACGCTCGACGTGGTCTTCCAGGGGCTGATACCCGGGGCCACGGGCAGCTTCGAGTTCCTCGCGCCCGGCATGATAGCGATGACCGCGATAATAGGCGGGCTGTCGGGGCTCGCCATGACGTTCTCCAGGGAGAGGGAGCTGGGGACGCTCGACGGGCTCCTCATGGCCCCCATATCCAGGCTATCGATCCTGTTCGGGAAGGGCACCGCGCAGATAGTCAGGGGCGCCATAAGCAGCGTGATAGTGTTCGTGATATCGGTCATCCTCTTCGACGTCAAGGTCTACGGCAACCCCCTGCTGATGATACTCGTGCTCCTCGAGGGGATACTCGCGTTCACCGGGATGGGCATGCTGTTCACGAGCTTCGTGAGCGACCAGGAGTCGGCGCAGCTGATCATGCTGATGATACAGTTCCCGATGATATTCCTGAGCGGCGCGCTCTTCCCGCTGCTCCAGCTGCCGTGGTGGCTCAGGATGATATCGTACATACTGCCCCTCACATACGTGGTCTCCGCCTTCAGGGCCGAGATGGTGCTGAACGCCCCCTTCTCCGCCATAGCGCCCCAGGTCTACGGGCTGGCGATATTCACGGTCGTGGTCTTCGCGCTCGCCGTGCCGCTTTTCCAGCGCGCGGTCACCAGGTGAGCGCGGGCCCGGCTCATTTCAGGATCTCGAGTATCCGGCGCAGGTCCTCCACGCAGCGTCCCCGGGCCCGTCCCCTACAGCCGTTCCTGTCCACCAGGTACGCGTTCACCCCCGCGTCGAGCGCTGCCCTCAGGTCCCTCTCCGGGTCGTCCCCCACGTGCAGGATCTCCCCGGGCTCGACCTCCAGGACGGCGGCCGCCCTCCTGTAGAACTTCGCGTTCTTCCTCGGGATTCCGAAGTCGGAGACGCACGAGAGTATCGCGCTGAACCTGATCCCGGTGACCTCCTCGTAGACCTCCGCGAACACCCGTGCGCTGTTGGTCGCTGCCACCACGCGATATCCGTCGCCCAGGCCCCTCAGTAGGGCCTTCGCGTCCGGGTAGAGCCTTATCCACCCGGCGTTCTCCAATATCAGGGAGCGCGGGTCGGCGTCTATCCCGAACCTGTTCAGCCAGTACTCGGGCAGGTACCACCTGAGGTCCCGGGGGCCGACCTCGTTGTACGCGCCGTGGACGATGCGCATCGCCTCCTCGAGCGGTATGCCCTTCGCGCGCGCGTAAAGCCCGGGCATGAACTCCATCCAGAAGCGCTCGGCGAACCCCCTGTCCACGACGGTGCCGTCGAGGTCCACCGAGAGAACCCTGATGCCGCTGGACCCGGTGGAATCGCCCATAAGCCCTTAAATGGTCGGGCTCCTTTTTAAACATCGGGAATGTGGAACGCCCACCCGGGACCGTGCGACGCGGTGAACCTTAAGAAACCCTTAAAAATAGGATAAACTAATCACCCATCATGGAATCGCACATGCATTCACATTCACGTGGACATTGGGGAGGCCGCTGGGGCGGCGCCCTCGATCCGTTGCCGATCCTGGAGCGCGCCGGGCTGAGGCCCGGGATGTCGCTGCTC
>Ga0080003_1001882_pt1 | contig 10461 bp, 7 predicted proteins | sample JossMetagenome_FD_69206 | JGI IMG/M metagenome (GOLD analysis project Ga0080003, IMG submission 69206) | Hot spring microbial communities from Joseph's Coat, Yellowstone National Park, USA - JC2_E (SPADES assembly) (version 2) | ecosystem: Environmental > Aquatic > Thermal springs > Hot (42-90C)... | reverse complement strand
TTGCCGTTGTTCTGCAATACGGCGCTCCGCCCTCTGGCGAGAGCTTCGTCCAAAGGGTCGGCAGGAGCGGCAGGGACGAATGGTCCTTCAGGACGGCATTTGGCGCCGTGTTCGCTAGAAACGTCGGTAAGGACATAATGCTAATAGATGAAATGGAGGCTATAAGGAGCCTCTATAATCTGAGCAGGCCAGGTTATAGCCCTGAACCTGATACTGAGACCTTAGCGAGATACATGGCCCTGATATACTTTGATGGGGCTATCTTTGATAGTGATAGGGCGATCATCAAGACGATAGGCGCAAAACACTCTATTGACGACCCCGTTGTTCAGACATTATTCCAGACATTACTAAAACTTTATTATTTAAATGATGATAAGAAAATTAGTGAAACGTTTGATATTTTCAAAAAGATAGTTGAGAACAGCAAAAGGTACAAACAGATACTCGAGCAGATGCTCCGTAGTGGAGAGATAAACAAGCTAAGAGGGATGATGCCGGCTACGCCATTATTTGTTAAGGGGGGATCTCGTAGTGATTATATGATAGTTGAGAAGTTAGAAGCTCTATATGGTAAACTTGCACTTGTAATGCTTAACTTGGGAAACGAAAAAAGAGGACGAGGGCAGAAATACGCTGAGGAAATAGAAAAAATAGAAGAAGAAATAAGTAACTTACAACGTAAGGTCCTGTCTTTGATAAAAGATATTCAGCAGCTTTGTGCTAAAAGAGGAAGACTTTCTATATCTACCTACCTTCACGAATGTGCAACCTATATCTATGACGAATTTCGTGAGAAAGTCGATAAACCTTTCAGAAAAATAGCTGATAATATTAATAAAATAATTAATGTCAACAAATCAGGTGGTCTAAAAGGCTCATTAGACGAAGCTATAAATGCTATTGAAGAATTTGAGCAAATGGTTTTAAGTACCATAATAGCATCTGATGAGATATGTTTATCCTCACGGCTGCATAAAGATAGGCATACGACATCATATGATGACATAATGGCGCTACTACTGGGTATGCCGATGCCTCATCCGGTAGTTTATTCCGAGCCAGGCAATGGGTGCTCACTCGTTTTCAACGAAGTTGAGATCAGCCATGGCAAAATAAAGTTAAAGTCGGAGTTAAAAGGCGAGATACCAGGGAATGCAAACAGGGTTGACGTACTTAGCAATGTGCCATTTAAACATTATGAGGTGCCATAAACCATGGGCTTAAGTATCTCATTTCCGGCGTTCCATTACGAAAAGGCATATCTTGGTACACTAGTAATTAGCAAGGAAGCTAATGGTGTAAAGCTCTACATTAAAAGCGACGAAGTCGCGACATTTAAGGTTATCTTTGGTGATGGCACAGAAAAAGGTTTAGAAGTACCTATCTCAAGCCTTGGCACTTATGCAGTAAAAACAAGATATGACGCGCTTCGGGATGCTCTAGCTAAATGGAGCCGCAGCCACAATAGTGAAAATTCGAAAGGCGAGAATACCTCGGACATTGACAGCTATCCTACGCTTTTTACTTTTAATGAGAATTACGGAACTCCTGTTAGTATGAGAAGAGATGTTAAAGTAAGAGACATTATTAAAGTAGCCGTGCTTAGCGGTGTTGCAGCCTGCGTCAAAGACGATTACCTCAAGGGAAGAAGTGAGGCCGAAAACATGTATCTATTGATAATACGCTCTCCCCCTATACTCAAGACGGAAGCCGGGTGGAAGTATACTAAATGCAGCGACAAACGTAAATACGGTAATGAAGAGAGAGGGAGAATGTGTTGGTTATATTCCTTCATTATAATCGATAAATGCATCAGAGACAGACTTGCTGGCATTGTCGAAGATCAGAAAGATCAGAAAAAAGTTAGCTATGAGGTTGAAATTGAAACTACTTCTGGAGATAGCGTTCACAGCGTTCACTCGGATACCGCAGAGCTAGATATGTTCTCGCTTAGGGACGTTAGGGCGTTCTTAAGGTCGTTCCCCTTAATCAGGCTTGAAAGTCTCGAATGTTCCAACAGTATGCTAGAGCTGTGCAGAGGCGACTTAGAATACATACACGTTGGTTCTCAGATAACAGCTAGAAGGCCACGCTATTATTTCATAAGTCCTGTCATAATCTCATATCCTATGGATATGCCCAAAAACCCCTTACAAGGAGTCGTTGCGTTACCTCAAGATAAAATATTTAACACAGGTGTCATGGGGTTCTCAATAGAAGGCTTTACATGGAATAAAGCAGTTAAGCTTGTTGATTGGCTATGGGTTAAAAGGCGTGACGCCCTCTTCAAGTTGCTTTTAAATGAGGAGGTGATAACAGCAATAGAGCAATTCATAAAAAGATTCGGAAACGCAAACTATATGAAGTGTAGCCATAGATGGATAGGGTTTTTCACAAACACGGAACTGTATGGTAACAAGATAATAACATATTCACCATTTGTCGGAATGATAACGATGTTATACGATTCCATTAAAAGCAGTGATAGCCATAGTTCGGGGTCAGATTATACTATTAGTGGGGTAGTAGCCCAGGTGATGAAGTCGCTTTCCTATGGATCACGATCAGAATGCAGTTCCGTAGAAGAGCTGTTGCAGGAGCATAAGGACGATGTTAAGAAAATACTATCCGTCTTCGCCATCGCCTACGGTCTTCACGGGGTATCGCATCTACTTATGAAGGCTTTAACAGCATTGACAGGCATTACGGACTATACAGAGTTCATAAGGGTTGAGGTGGACACGCATGGGGGGCAAGACATCGAACTTAAGGGGGTTCTAGAGAATAGCGGCTTCCAAAAGGGTGTTTATCTTGAGAACCTCTTTGAGATAATCCCTGGCGATAACTTTGACTTGAACGTATACGTGATTAGCAGGGAGCCGTACTCTTACGCTATTTACCGCGACAGGCTAGTTGATGGGAGCAGCGGCCAACTGAAGTTAGATGATATCAAGGCTGTGCTCAGGAAACTAATATCTTACGAAACATCTCACGGGAGCAAGGACGCCTGTGAAGTTAGGTGGAAATTAGAGCAGGACCTGCTGTCCCCGTATAGAAATATTCTCAAGTCAAGCAACCAAAACGTGTATTCCCGAGTTGACAACATTGTCGAAAATTATTTGAATACTCACTTTAAGCCTCCAAGATCATTATTTAGGTATCTTTACGCATCGCATATAAGGGATGAGAGGTTCCGGCAGGAGAACATTGCTGTTGATGTAGAAGGAATAGATACCAATATTCAGTACATATGGCCCTATCATCTGCCGCAGTGCATTGATGGATGCTACGGCTGCGTGCTTATGGAGAGAAGCATTAGCTCTAGGACCTGTGACCTATCGCCACTGGTCCAGGAGCTGAAGGTCAGTAAGTGGTCCGCGTTGTGCCTATTGAAGTATGCCGGGCTGATCGACGAGCCATGGGTTAACTGTGAGTTAACATAACACTAACTTTATTTTACCGTGCTGTCCACCTTAACCGCTTTGGGACGCTCATTAGTGTACAGCAGGCAGCTGGTCAGGTACTGGGGCAGAAAGCCCATAGAGGTCATCGATGGCCTAATCAATGAGGACGATCATGTAATAGTTGACCCCTTTGGCGGCAGCGGCTCAGTGGTGCTCGAGGCGCTTAGGAAAGGGAAGAGGGCCGTATACGCTGACATCAACCCCTATGCCTGGCTGATAGCACATGTGCAGATAGCTGGCGCTGACCCCGCTGAGTTCAACGCTGCGGCAGGCCGCGCGGTTAGGATGGCTCGCGACATCGAGGGCTTAATTAGGCGTAGGACATTACCTAACGACTGGCTGCGGTACAGCGATGGCGCCCCGTTTGTCAAGAGGAGGAACTTTGACAGGGTCTCCCAGTTCTTCCCAAGGGAGAACTTCCGCAAGCTGCTAGCGCTGCTAAGGGCCATTGATGAAACAACGGCGTCGGTAAACACCAAGCTCGCGCTATACCTGGCCTTCGCCTCCTCGCTTTACCCCTCCTCCTTGATGAAGCGTAGGGGGAGTGGGTCATGGGGGGTTCCAAGTTATTGGGCCCCGCAGGACAACAGTCCCGTGGACGCCTACGAGGCCTTCAGCAGGTCCGTAAAGAGGATCCACGGCTTTCTGAGGAAGGGAAGGTTTTACAGCGTATGTTATACCGACCTCTGCGACGCCGACGCGAGACTGCTCCTGTCAAACGCTCTAAGCATCGAGTACTACAGGGACTACACGCTGATCACCGATTCGCCGTTCACCGATGAAATTCAGTACATGGAGCTCTCGTTCTTCTACTGGGCCTGGCTCAGGGTCAGCATGCTGCCAAAGATAATAGCCAGCCTGGTCGGCCGAAGGGCGGCCTTCAGGTTTGCCGACGAGTTGGTTATAAACGAGAACAGGGGGTTTGACGTCAATGTTTACATAAATATGTTCAGGGGGTTCCTGATGAGAACTAAGCACGTCAGGAGGAAGGTCCTGATATTTCATGAGGAGAACGCCGGGCTGCTAAACGTGATCAGGGAGGCGATAGGTGAGGTCTGGGGCCAGTTTGAGGAGAAGAGGTTCACGCTTGATATACACAGAAGGGTTGGGCCCCGCGGCGGAAATACATATGTAGTGTTCATAGCTGAGTAGGCCTAGCCCTCCTCAGCGGGCACTCCTCGTTCACGCAGAACTCGCAGTCCCTGCTCAGCACGTAGCCCTGCGTTCCAAGCTCCTTCGCAAGGTCCTCTACATTAAGGTCTACGTTTAGCTTAATGTAAATGTACTTGCTGGGCAGACGAACTTTCAAACGCTCACGATCATTCAAAGGCCCCAGGTCTAACTCGACCTCCTTCTCAGCCCCTTTAACGCCCTCTAGGCCGCGCCGATAGACGAGCACTATTTGCGGCCTTTTACCATGAGCTTTTTTCCACATATCGCCATATATGAGCGCCTGGTAGATATCGGCTAACCTGCCATTACCTATCTTTGACGACTTGACCTCAACTATTAGGTCAACAGACCCTTCGCACGCTATGTCTATTCTGCCCTTAAGCTTAGAGCCGTCATAGTCAGCCTCTAGGGGGAACTCTTCATTGCATTTGAGCCTCTGACCCTCGAGCAGGCGCTTGACCTCCTCCTTTATCTTGTCATGAAGGCTACTTATTTCATTTAGTTTATCAATAGACTTTTTGCTAAACTTCCTGTGGCTACAACCTCCAGAGGCCTCAACAGCAGCCCTCTTAGCGCTGACCTCTTTAGTGTCCACAGTTAAACTTTGTCCAAACCGCTTAATTAGCTTTATTGTAGTTTTGTAATTAATAGTAACTGAGGACAGGCTTAGGCGCTGCACAAGACCTATATGATGGGCTCGAGAAACTGCACGACTGTCTCGCTGTCAGGCACGAAGGGGGGTCAGGAAGGTCCTTGAGGAGTTCCCCGGGCTAAGGCCCTGCATAGGCTACGCTTCTAAGGGCGCCTAGGCCTCATCAGTTAGATCCTGCGAACCCTAGGCTCGTTAACTCCCCAGTTTACAATGAATTAGGCCTCCGGCAGCTCGAGGCCATAGGACCTTGGGGCCGAGGGCGCGGTGACGCGACGGTCGCTGCGTGGTAGGCTTAACAGCCATGAGTCCGACGCGCTGGCAGCTACGAAGCTCCTGGCCTGCCCTTAGGGGACCCATAAGGCTGTTTAGTTTCTTTGCGTTGCTACGCTTTACCTCTTTCGGTACCTCAATGGGGCTCTTTAGATATTGGATTTAAGGGTAGTCGTAGGGCTACTCGTTCACCGCTGTTCCGCTGCCTCCACGCCTCAACATCTCAATGAATTCTTCGCATTCGCTGCCGATTTCGAGGGGGTCCTTCCCTCATTATCCCTTATGGTGGGGTCAGCCCCATGGTCAAGAAGAACCCTAGCCGCATCGGCACAATCGGCGCAAGCCGCGTCATCTTTGCAATTACTAGCCGCTTTGCAACGCAAGCAGTGCAACAGCGCCGGAAGCGGAGGGGGCATTGCCTTCTACGCCTTGCACGTTCGGGTCCGCGCCATGCTCAAGCAGAAGCTTTACAACATCGGGGTGACCCCCCAATGCCGCATAATGTAACGGCGTTTCGCCAATATCATCTCTTATGTTCGGATTCAAGCCGCAATCTAACACCAATCGTTTTACCTCATCAAGATCACCGCTTGCAGCGGCCGAGAATAACCTCCCTTCTTCGCAACTAGTGGGCACCGTTCACCTCCTCTACACTATTGATATGCGTGTTTGTTCTTAAAGCTTATCGGCGCCACGCCTCCCGCTTCTAGCCCGCTCACTGGCCATATAGGGGTAACCAAGATCAGACCTGCCAGCGCCGCTGTGAGTAGTGAGGAAACGCTTGAAGTAGCCGTCTGAGGGGCTTGATGGCTGGTTCTCGTGGACGTTGCCGTAGTGGACGTACTAGTCGTGGCGACCTGCACGTACATTGGCCGCGCCGACACGATAGGGCCGCGTCAGAGAGTCGCCCGAGTCCTTTTACAGGCTGAACTGAAAACCTCCTCACGGCGTAAGCACGGCGATACCGGCAGCCTACGCCTTCAGGTACCTGGCGCCCTATAATGATGAGAAGTTCAGGCTGGTGGCCAGGCAGCTCGGCCTTGACGAGAGGTTGAGGGAGCGCGCGGCAGAGATTGACAGGAGGTACAGGGAGGAGGGGAGAGCGCCTTGCCGCTGAGGGCGCAGGCCCTAACGAGGTGGCTGTACAGGTCTACCTGAGGGAGGGGGAGGCTGAAGGGCATCCGCAGGCTCAGAGAGCTCAGGAAGCGCTACAAGGGGCCGCTTACGAGGGCGGGGAGAGGCCGTGAGCTTACCCCAGCGCGGAGTCTTACGTCAAGGATGAGTACGAAAGCCCTGTGATTAAGCTTTTATTTGTGTGACCTCAGGGTATTGAAATAACTGGTAGAATGGGGCAAAAGACGAGGTCGCGACTACACGACTTGAAGCGAGTTTTAGGGCCGCTGAAGCGGTTACATGTCCTTGTACTTTAACGCGCTCTCCCTGATCGACTGAGATAAAGCCCTGTTCAGGGCCGTCGTAATACGTCCTAGGAGGGCAATGACCTCAAGGCCCCTCAGGCCTGGCTGAAAACGCTTTAGGGCTGGGCTCACAGGCAGTGAACGGGGCACGGCTTGGTCAAGTGCCCTTACTGCGGCTACGAGGGCGAGTTCAGGGTCCTCAGGACGTGGCGCTTCAGATTCTACAACGTTAGCAGGATGGAGTGCCCAAGGTGCCACGGCGTCTTCAACTACTACCGGGGCGTGAGTCCCAAGGGGAAGAGGTCGGAGTTCGTGATAAGGGTCAGGCCGAGGCCGAAGGCCAAGGCCCCTCGGCCCTGACGCCCTGCCTAAACCTTTGACGTAGGTTGCCCCGTCGACCTCAGTGGCTGGTTGAGCTCTATGGCCCTTACACGTTTCTACGCAAACTTGTGTAGAAAAGCGCTTAAGGTGCAGGGGCCTGCAGGCCCTTGCCCAAGGCGGCGTCAGCGCTTCCCTCAGCCCCACTTCGCGTAGCGTCCCGCGGACATGGAAGGACTTACAAATACAGAAAAAGGGACACGGAGGAAGCGCCCTAGGCGCTGTCGCTGCCCTCGCCGAGGCTGACGAGGTGAGCCAGTGAGACCAAGGTGACGCGGGGTGGGGCTTGTCCCCGCGGGTGGGGCCAGGCCGAGCGCGGCTGGGACCTGCGTCATAGTATGACCCAACTTACAGCCCCCAGTAGCCTGCCGCGGCCAGCGCCCTCTGTCCCAGGACGCGTGGCGCCCGGCCGGCCCACGTAATAGGGCCTGTCGTGGCCGCTGCGGCCAACTGAGAGGGACACAGAGCCAACAGGGCCCTTGGCCGCTGGGGACAGCGAGCAAAATAGCTGTGTGTCCCCAGGGACATCAAGCTATTGAACTGTGTGTCCATGGAACTAATGATTATCGTCGCTGGGAAAAAGGGTATTTAAAGCAGCTGCACCCACCAATACTTCGCACTTAATTATCTATTAAGCAATTGAAATAACAAGGGACTTCAAATTGGAAATAGAGTTCACGCTCAGAAAACCGATTGTGAATCAACCACCATTAGAAATAAGCCCTCTAAGCCAGAGGTCCCAGATTTCGTTCAAATCCCGGCCGCCGCATACCTCCTAAATACCCAGATAAATTTTATGGGGTTGTTTTCCACGGTTCACGCTCCCGTGGTGGGGGCGTGAACTACTTGGTGATTTACTAAGTGAAATCACGCCCGCTAATCCCTGGTATAATAGGGTGAACGCTAGTGCCCTCAGCTGTGAAGCACGTAGACTCATCCTCGAGAGGGTTAAGAGAAGGCTCGTTTTGAAAAGCCCTTAGAGCGCTGGGCATTGCTAGGGGCTCGCTACACAACTACCTCCACGGGGGTTAGGGCTGTACCGGATAACGTGGTTTACAAGGCTCTCCAATACCGAGGGGGAGTTCAACGAGATAGTTCAAGGCGTTGATGGACTCCGAGCTATTGGCATTATACGCGGGGACAACTCAATAGACTACTCCCTAGTACTACAGGCTATTACACTAGCCACTCGAGACAAGTACCTCAAGCAGGCTCTCTTGAAATTCACTATGGAGAACTTCAGGGAGGACCTCGGGAAGACGCTTGGAACAAGCCTAGCACACGTGGTGTTCAAGTGGGGGAGCTTGGCTTCCAGGAGTTCCTAAGGGAGAGGAAGAGGAGGCGTAAAGTAGTGAGCGAGGAGACTATGGCGTATTACAGAAGCCTCTTCAAGCGGTACCTCGAGGGCAGGACGCTGAGCGAGGAGCTGGTAGAGTACGTAGTAAACCATGAGAACAGGTTGTTGCGAAACGTCTTCAGGCACTATATCCAATACCTCTACTACTTGTGGAGTATCTATCGCTGACATGCCACACCTGTTGTCTAATGCGGAGAGAAATCTATATCTCTTCACTATATTCACTGCAAGATGACAACATCTTAAGTGGTATTATGGAGTGACGATACATAATTAGATATATAGGTAAATTGCTAATTGAAGTAGAGTGATGCGGTAACAATGGGGAGCTGTACTAGAAAAGGTCATAAGTACTAAGAAACATCGCTTTATTCGGCAAGGTATTCTTCATCTGGAGCTCGTGCAACTCTATATATATGATATTTCTTCCCATTTTTACTGATTGTATTTATATAACTTAAGGCATTTGTACTGAGCGGTCTTCTAAATCCCTTTATCACGGGTTGCTTTTCCCTCAAGTCTACTATGTAGAGCCAGTACTCAGCTCCCTTATTCTCGCATTCTTCGCCGAAGCTTTTTTCACCCTCAGTATATATTACGATATCTATATTTTTCCACGTTTTCACTTCAACTATCCTTTCCTCCCGCGGCTCTCCACTCTTTTTGACTAGTAGTAAGTCGAAGAACCACCCTTTCTCGTGTACGTCTATGATATTAAATTCTTCGCCGAGTTTGTTTTTCAACACCTCTATTGCTTTCCTTTCTAATTCTGCCTTCTCTTCATCATACTCGCCGAGGATGCTTTGTAGTAATTTAGTGTTTCTTGTAATGACTTCGCTCATTCTCTGTGTTTCTATGACTCCTAGGGGTTTCACTTCGAGGACTATGTTATCCGGCTTTACTAATTCATATCCTTCTTTTCTAAGCTTTCTGCTATTTAGCTTTTCCATGTACTGCTTAACGCGTTCTAGGTCATCAAACATAAGTGTGCTACTTCTTAGATAGTTCCAAACATAGGATTTAACCCATTTGCTACTGTTTTCTAGGTCCATCTGATCAGCGTCTTCTACATAGTGGGGCTTCTCTATGGCTGAGGCAATTATTTCTATTAATTCTTTGCCTCTTATGATTCTCTCTCCTTCAATACCTATGATATCAGTGTATATTCTCTTATTGCCACCGAGTGTTAACGATACCTCAAAGAGAAGTAATTTCTTTTCCTCTTTGTCGTCTCCTATAATTAGTTTTATTGTGTGTGTAGACTCTTCACCCAATAATTCCATTAGTGCTGTTATCAACTCTTTAATATTCATTTCCTGCAGCGTTTTTTGGTGATAAGAGCTACTTATATACTCCCTTCCATCGGGAAGAGCCTTGAGGACTCCGTGGGTTTTAGCGATACTTCTCACCAGCCTTAGTAAAAGTGTTCTCAATTCGTCTTGATTAGCAAAACCTATAGTCTTAATTAACGATTTAACAACGTCTCCTATTGGTTGTGGATCAGCGTTTTTCTGCCTCACCCTATTAGCCATACTCTTTACAGCATTGACATATTGGTCTACAAACTTTTTGAACTCGTTGTCGTCTAGGCTTGAAATTATAAGGTCCTCTTCGATAGCGTGTTCTTGTCTTTTCCCTTCCCCCTTCAAAAGACCAGCTATTAATAACTCCCTCTCTCTTTCGCCACCAGATAGGTCTTTTGTGAAGACTTCGACGTCTTCGCCTAGCATTGGATATACTCGTCCT
>Ga0080003_1001881_pt1 | contig 10463 bp, 8 predicted proteins | sample JossMetagenome_FD_69206 | JGI IMG/M metagenome (GOLD analysis project Ga0080003, IMG submission 69206) | Hot spring microbial communities from Joseph's Coat, Yellowstone National Park, USA - JC2_E (SPADES assembly) (version 2) | ecosystem: Environmental > Aquatic > Thermal springs > Hot (42-90C)... | reverse complement strand
TGGCGGGCTTGCTTTTACACTTGATGCAATCTCTGCGCTTTCGCATAAACCATTACTACACGATTTTACACTTACAGGAACAATAAGCCCAGATGGCAGCGTTGGTGAGATAGGCGGTGTATATGATAAAGTGGCTGCAGCAAAAACACACAATCTAAAGTTTGTGCTTGTTCCTTATGTTGAGAATGGAAGCTTCGAAAATCTTTTATATTATGTCGCTCAGCAGACTTTTGGAATACCATTAGTTGAGGTTAAGAATGCATCTCAAGCTTTTGCATATGCAACAGGCTTAATGGCACCACATCCTTTAACTTACAATATTTATACTAACTATCATGTTGATAAAATTCCTTATGCAAATCTATCTTGCTTATACTGTAACTTAAGCAGCTTTCAAAACCTCACAAGCTTTACATTTGGTTTTATAAATAAGTCGATTGCTGATATACCAAATAAATACTCTGCTATAAAATCAGAGCTAACAGATGCAATGCAGGAATATGCCGCAATATCAAAGAAAGGCTATTTATATACAGCTGCCGATCTTGCTTTTCTAATCTATCCACAGGCATTTATGCTTGCTAATGCAAACAATGCAAATAAAACCGCAGCAGCAAGCATTATTTCTAATGTTTCTACGTTTTGCTCATCTCTTGTTCCATCGCAGATGACCAATTCAAACTATGAATATGTAATAGGCGGTGAGCTAAGGCAAGAGCTTGGTACTATAACAGCAGGCAATGCAGCCACTATATTAAATAGTAGTGAAACGTCTGATGGTATTTTCGAAAGCCTATACACCGCAGGAGAAGCCTATGGCTGGTGCCTTGCGGCAAGCGAGATGTATAGTATTGCAAATAGCATAGGCGGCGTACCTGTGCAGGTATCACCTCTTATAAAGAGTTATGCATCTAAGCTCATACAGAATGCAAGTGAGTTTGGAGGTAGCATTTATCTCCAAAGTGCAATAAATTTCTATAACAACGGAGATTATCCTGCAGCAATATATGCAGGTATTTATGCAAGCATATTAGATAAGCCCACAATAAACAACTATACCTCTTCGGAATATATAAGCATAGAGCAAGCACTAATAAACAATGCAACTTATGGTATATGGCCAAATCAATTTGCAAAATCAGTGATATTCTATATAAATGAATACAATATAACAGGAAATGAGAGTAATCTTGAGAATGCCTATTCGCTTGCACTTCTTGCTTCGAAGCTCAGCAGCGTAAACAAGCTCATAAATAGTACATTTATTTTACAGCCAAATCAAACATACTCCTATAATAATATTTCAAGCGAGATAGAGCAAATTTATTCGATGCTTATTATGATTCTAATTGTGCTGTTTGCTATACTTATAGTTCTGATATTGTTGCTTTTGAGGAATCCTTGCAACGCACAAAGTGAAAAACTCAAAGAAGGTGCAAGTAATAAACAGATAATGTATGTTAAGGGCAGAAAGCGATAATAAAATTATTCATATCTCTATACTTAATAGAGGCGCAAGCAAAAGTGCCAATAGGGCTATGCCCATTGCAACAAGCGAAGCATTTCTCGCAAATGAGTAGAACTTCTCGCTCCTTTCATAAACATATTTTATCCCCAAATATAGCAATATAATATCAGTTATTGCTATTGGTAGAATGTAAATAAGGTTTAACTTAAATGGCTCATAGTAGATAAAAAGGTATATGCTAATTGAAATTGCTATTAAGTAAAATATGAGAGCAAGCACAGCAGCCCCATTTATACCAATAACTCTTGGCAATGTTTTTACGTTCCTTATCTTTATATCCCCTTTTAAGTCTCTTATAGTACCATGTATCTCCCTAGCCAGGCCGCTAAAGAAGATCAAGAGCGTTATCAGTATAATACTTTGCTTAAGTGACATCGAAACAACATAATTGCCAAAGATGAATGGTATGGCCATAGAAAATGCTATATACGCATTACCCCAAAAGAGTGTTTCTTTTATCTTGTAAGCATATAATACTGCAAGTAATCCAAAAATAAGTGCTATTACAAAGCAGTACAGATTTATGAACGCACTTGCCCCTATGCCAATCACAAGGGTTATAGCGGTTACATAAACTGCATCTGATGGTTTTAGACTTCCATTTACAAGTGGCCTCTGCATCTTTTTGTTGAATTTGTCAACCTCTATATCAAAATAGTCATTTATCGCAAAAGAGGCCATGCTTATAAAAACAGGCGTTATTATACTCATCATGAGCATAAATAGGTTTGGCAGACCCTTTACAATGAGCTCAGCTGCAAGAACAGCAATTACAAGCATTATGCTGTGTTCTATCCTTGTAAGCTTTAAAATCGCAATAGGCTTGCTATACTTTTTCATGGAACCTATACTAATCAAAAGCTTAAAGAATATATTTCTAACTATATATCAATATCTCGTTTGATGTCATGGAACCATTAAATACTCTCCCAAAATATAATTTGTTCGGATTAGATGAGATAGATTATGCGAATGCAAAGGTTGTGGTACTGCCTATACCATATGATTCAACAACCTCTTATCAATCTGGTGCAAGATACGGACCACACGCAATAATTACTGCAAGTAGAAATCTTGAACTATATAGCTATGAAGTTGGTGCTGATATTAGCAAGATAGGCATATATACAACAGATGAGCTTGCCCCAGATTTCAGCTCTCCTGAAAATATGATAAGTAGAATAGAAAAAGAGGTTGGACTTATATTAAGCGATAAAAAGCTGCCGATGCTTCTTGGTGGAGAGCATACAATTACATTAGGTGCGCTCAGAGCCTTCAAAAATGTGGGCGCTGATATTAGCATAGTGCAGCTTGATGCGCATACTGATTCTAGAGACAACTTATTCGGGAGCAAATACATGCACGCGACAGTAATGGCAAGGGCAAAGGAACTTTTTGAGAACATCGTGCATGTAGGTATAAGAAGCATCGATGAGGATTATGCTAAGCATGCAAACACGGAGCGTATCTTCTTTGTGGATTCACTGCACGAAGATATCGATAATGCAATTAATGCTATAAATGAACTCACAACAGAGAATATATACCTTACAATTGATCTCGATGTTCTAGATCCGAGCATTATGCCAAGTGTGGGTACACCAGAACCTAATGGGTTAAGCTTCGATGAAACTATAAAAATTATAAAGGGGCTAGCAGAAGAGAAAAAACTTGTAGGGCTAGATCTTGTAGAACTTAGCCCCATACCAAACCTTGAAGCGCCAAACTTCACGGCTGCTAAACTTGCTTATCTTACCCTTGGTTACTTCTTTTCGAAAGATTTAAAAGACCATATCTAAAAAATGTAAAGAAATATAAACCTTTTCCAAGAAGCTTTTTAAGTTTATTCTAAGAAATTATTTCTTTGTAAAAATTTAAACGTTGATGAAAAATGGAAGCTGACAAAGAAGATAACAAATATATATATAAGTTAGAGCAGGTGTTGGGGGAAGATAAAAGTATATGCGAGTTCTACAAGCTAGAGCGCCAAGATAAGATGAATGAAGATCCCAACCCTACAGTTATTGGAAAGCATGTTTATGGTGAACTCTATTTTGATGAGCCTAGCAAGCTGATGGACTTGGAGCTGATTAAAAAAATAGTGATAGAAGCGGCAAAGTTGGGAAATATGCATATAGTAGATATATCATCAATTAGATTCGAAGGAGCCAATGGTAAGAATGGTGGTGTTTCTGTTACAGCCATAATCTTAGAAAGCCACATCGCTATACACACATGGCCAGAAGAGAATTATGCAACTGTTGACATATATTCCTGTGGTGCTAACTCAGACCCGCACAAGGCTTTTGATTATATTGTAAGTGTGCTTAAACCTATTGCTTATACAAAGAATTATGCTGATAGAAGTAAAAGATATAAAATTTAAGAGTAATTAAAAACATGTGTTTTTATGTTAAAGTCTAACATACTCATTTCTATATTTGCATTTTTAACATTCTTTAATTTGGTGCATGCTGGCACAGTCGTGTTAACAGGCAGTTGCAGCACTACTCTTGTAAACAGCTCAATTGTATTCTCTCTTTCCAATTCTGGTAATGACTCTGCATACAATCTTATTATTTCTCCGATAGTTGAAGGTGCAACCCCGCTTAACACGTCATACTCAATGAATGTACTAGCTCCTGGCCAAACAAAGACAATATATGTTAAACTTACTAATTTTGGTCTTAATGGCACTTATGCGGATACATTTGTTGTAGCATATCAGCAAGGGTTTTCTTTCTTTACAGCCGTGTTCCCTTGCCTTGTATCTATAAATAAGCCAACTGTTTCACCGATACGCGAGAATGTTGAAACGACATCTTTAAAGAATATGGTAATTGTAAATGTTTCACTATTTAACGCTGAAAGAGCAAAAATAAATGGCTCCTTATATCTGATTGTTCCACCGACTCTCTCATTTATATCAAATAAAAGCTACTCATTCTCACTTTCCAATTACAGCGAAGAGAACTTTACGTTCAAGCTGGAGCCCCCTAAGAGTGGTGCATCTTACTCTTCCGCTGCTGTTGCAAGTTTTAATATGAGCAATCTACATTACTCAAGCATGGTGATATTCTCAATAACACCATATGCTGCAAAGAGTGCGTTTTTATCCCCATTGGAAATAACTGCAACAATAGTTGCAATAATACTACTAATAGCTCTATTTCTTTTAGCAAGATCTATAAAGAACAAGAAAAGGCGCGAGCGTGAGCATGTACATGAAGAGCAGCATATGCAGGAGCATAAGCCTAACAATCTCTAAGGTTTTTGAAAATAGTCTTCAATATTGAATAGCCGTCTCTAAATGATCTTAACTTGCCTGTGCCAGCGTTTCTCTTTTTCTCAAAGCTTGGCACCTCCATGACCTTTAATCCAAGCTTTGCAGCTTTTATGCTTATCTCTGTTTCTATTCCAAACTTATCCTCTTTGAGGTTTAATTTCCTGAATGCATCTCTTCTGAAGCTTCTATAGCCATAACAAAGATCCGTATAGTTTGTGCCGAAAAATAAATTTACCAATATAACAAATATCTTATTACCGATCTTTCTAAGTAGGGGCATATCCTCTGTGCCACCGCCCGCAATAAACCTTGAGCCCATACAGACATCATAGCCAATCTCTATGCCAGAGATTAGTAGCCTGAGCTCGTTAGGTTTGTTTGAAAGATCTGCATCCATAGAAATAAGAATATCGCCTTTTGCATACTTCATACCTTTTCTGAGTGCAGAGCCTTTGCCTACAGAATCAAAAATTACCTTTGCGCCATGCTTTTTTGCAATCTCTACAGTCTTATCTTGAGAATAACCATCAACAACAATTATCTCATATTTATAGCCATATTTATCAAGTTCGCTCTTTACCTCATCTATGACCTTGCCTATGTTCTCTTCTTCATTCAATGTTGGTATAATCACTGATATAAGGTTTTTAGACATTTCATTACCTAAATTATATTTAGTAGTGCATTATTTATTAAGCTTAAAGCTTATAAGGTCTTTTTATAATATAGGCGATAATTTGGGTTTGCTTTCTTTATTGGGTAAGGGGTTGAAGTCAAATGTTATTAGGCCAAAGGAGCCTTATAAGCTTACCTTTGCTGTAACTCTTAACTGCAATTCTAGATGCAAGCACTGCAATATCTGGCAACTAAAGCCAAAGAACGAGCTTACTATAGATGAGATACGTGCTTTTGTGCGCGCTAATCCTGGCTTTGTTATAGTTGAACTTACGGGGGGCGAGCCTTTCCTGAGAAGCGATCTTGTAGATATAGCAAAAGCATTTGCAGATTATTCTAAGAAACTTTATGCGATAACGATTCCAACAAATTCTCTAGTTAATCACGATCTCATTGTAAATAAGATAAATGAGATGCTTAAGCTTAACAAAAAGATTGTTGTTACACTCTCACTCGATGGCTACAGAGAGCTTGAAGATGAAATTAGGGGAGTAAAAGGAAATTACGATAAGGTTATAGCACTCTACAAGCGGTTTGCTGAGATAAAAAAAGCAAACAAAAACTTCGATTTTAAGTTTGGATTTACGATGATTGGGCTAAATCAAGGCAAGTTCCTAGAGACTGTGAATAAGGTAAAAGAAGACCTTCCAGAGGTAAGGCTAATTGATTTTCATCTAAATCTTGGTGCTGTAAGTGAAGGCTACTACGGCAATAACTTATCGCTTCACGACAATATACTTGTTGATAGAGAAAAGGCGATAAAAGAGGTCGAAGAGATAATAAAGGCTTACAAGAAGGAGATGGGCTTTACATTAGACTTGGTTGTGCTTGGCGAATATATTTATCTAAAAGGCATGCTTGAATACCTTAAGACAGGCAAAAATCCTTTCAAGAGGCTTATAGGAGAGGCTTCAATATATATGGATAGCTTTGGTAATATATATCCTTCAATACTTGTAAACAAGAAGCTGGGAAGCATAAGGGAAGATGGCTACGAATTAAGAAAGATAATAGAAAAGAATATGAGCGTAATAGAAGGAGATGATAGAAAGCACTACACCTTCTGCGATGAAGAGGCAAGCATAATTGGTGATATACCAAAGGATATTAAACTTTTGATAAGCTAAACTATAGATGGGGTTTTGCTATGTATATATTGGGTTTATGGGACGGCCATGATTCAGGAGCGGCGCTTCTTGAAGATAATAAGATAATCTTTGCTGCAAACGAAGAGAGGTTTACAAAAAGAAAGCTTGAGATAAAGTTTCCTTACAATTCGATAAACGCTGCACTGAAATACGCAGGCTTGAAGCCAAGCGATATAGAAGTTATTGCATTTCCTACAACCGAGCTTACAAAAACTTTGGAGAGAATATATCCTTATGCAAAAGAGTATCATTACTTGTACAGAAGAAGGAAGATACCTAAACCACCATTCGAACAGTTCAACAGGTGGCTTAGATATTTCTTTTTGCAATTTGGAATTTGGCCTCTTTGTGGCACTGTGAGCAAGGCGATAATTTCGAGGCAGTTGAAGCATATGGGCTTCGAAAAATTCAAACTGTATGCTGTTGAGCATCATATTTCACATGCCGCAACAGCAGCATTTTCAAGCGGCTTTAATAGAGCGCTTGTTGTCACACTAGATGGGCTCGGTGATGGGCTTAGCGGCTCTGTAAACACATTTGAGAATGGAAAGCTCGAGAGGCATCAGACTATAAGCTCAAAGGATTCAATCGGTATTTTCTTCGAGCAGGTAACATATTTGCTTGGCATGCGTGAGCTTGAAGACGAAGGTAAAGTAATGGCGATGGCTGACTATTCATATCCTTTTGATTTCTCTGCTAATAAGATGAAGGATTTCTTCAAGGTAGAAGGAACAAACATAATAGCAAAATACCACTTCTACAAGCAGCTAAAGATGCTCGATAAAATATTGTGGAATACGCCTAGAGAGCAGTTTGCTTATATGGCTCAGCAGCTTCTTGAAAATATAATGGTGAAATTCTTCTCCAATCTACTAGATGAATACGGCATTGGCGACGTTGCTATGGCTGGTGGCACATTCTCTAACGTAAAAGCAAACATGAAGGTAAGGCAGCTCGAAAAGCTAAAGAGATGGTTTGTATTTCCACACATGGGTGATGGTGGTATGGCGATGGGTGCAGCGATGTATACAAATTACCTTCTTAATGGTATCACCAGCTACAAATTTGATCACGTTTACCTTGGAAATGAATATAGCGAAGATGAAATACTTGCTGTATTGAAGAAAGAAAAGGATTTAGTATATGAATATGATAAAGACAAGAGCAAGCATGCCGCAGAGCTCATCGATGAAGATAATTATATTTTCTGGTTCCAGGGGAGAATGGAATACGGCCCAAGGGCTCTAGGAAACAGAAGTATACTTGCAAAGGCTAGCTCTGATGATGTTAAAGACAAGCTTAATCTATATGTTAAGCAGAGAGAATGGTTCCAGCCTTTTGCACCTTCTTTGCTCTTAAGCGAAGCAAAAAGGTTACTTGAAGATGTAAAAGGCTATGATAAATTCATGACTATGGCATATCTTGTAAAGCCAGAAGTGAGAGAAGCCATGAAATCTGTTGTGCATGTAGATTATACAGCAAGGCCAAATATGGTTGGTGATGAAAACCCAGCATATAAGAAACTTATTCAGCATGTCAAAAAACTTGAAGGCTATGGTGTAATATTGAATACAAGCTTTAACATACATGGCATGCCGATAGTGATGAGCCCAGAAGATGCGATAGAAACAATGAAGAAGACAAGCACAAAATATATGTTCATTGGAGACTATTTTGTAGAGAATAAAAAGGGGAAGTAATTGAGCTATGACTTAATCCTTGGTTATTCATTCACCTTTGTTGTCACAGTAGCGCTTATTTTGTTAATCTCATCCATAATAATAGGTAGAAAAGAGATAATCGGCGAATTAAAAGGAATAAGCAAACGTTCACTTTTGGCGCTATTGCTAATAATAGTCTTTTTCCTTTTTATAGCACTTAGGTATGTTACAGCATTTGAAGAACTCTATTTTGATGAAAATATCTATCAAGGGGTTGCACTTAACATACTCAAGCATGGCCTTATGCTTTGGTGTGAGATGGGCACTGGCTACTTAAACTCTTGCTACTATAGCGTTCTTTATCACGATCCTGTTGGTTGGTCATATTTTCTCGCTATAGCGTTTGCACTTTTTGGAATAGGCGCAGGCACTGCATATGGTGCAGAGCTTTTTGCTGGCACGCTAGGTGTTTTCGTCTTTTTCTTCTTTGCATATATTCTAACAAGGAGGGAAGATATAGCAACTACCTCGACTCTGATCTTTGCAATGATGCCAGAGCTTCTTATATGGTCTAGAACGCAGGCAGACCCTGACCTACCTTTCATGAGCTTCTCTATAATTACATTCTTCTTCTTCACCTTGTTTATGCGCAGAAAAAAGATAAGCACACTAATAATGTTTCTCTCCTCGCTTTTAATAACTCTTTACATAAGAACAGAAGCTATACTTCTTCTTGGCGTATTCTTCCTGCTTTTATTTGCATTTGATTATGAAGGCATAGGCTCTATTAAAAAGAAGGCTAAAGATTTATACAATATCTTAAATACAAATCCAAAAATCACTTTTATTGCATTGGTTTTCTTTATATTAATGGTTCCACAGCTTATCTATATAGGCATAGAGGCTTCAACGCAAAGCTATGGGCAGCCTTCAAACCAATCGGCTATTTCGCTTTCTTACTTTCCAAATAATTTTGTAACTAATTTAAACTATCTTCTAGGAGCTTACAACTATGTAACTTATTTTCCAGCAGTATTTCCGCTCTTTTCTTTTGTTTTTGCAATAATTGGAGCAATCCTTATCTTCTTTCAAAAGTGGAGCAAGAAGATGAAATTTGAGATCTTCTTTACTTTATTCCTTTGGTTTATAGCCTATTTCATATTCTATGCTTTATTCTATGCTGGTTCTGCGCTCTTCGGTGTTGATTCAAGGTTTATGCTTCAGATCACTCCTGAGATCTCGCTTCTTGCGGGGATTGGTGTTATCCTCGCTTCACTTTATTTCTCTAAGATAGTAGGATGGATTTCTTTGAAGCTTAAGCACAAAAAGCAGGTCAATGAAAACGAGCCTTATCAACTAGCAATAAACTCAAATCAAAATATAGAAAGCTCAGAAAGGAAAAATTCAAAGAATAACATTATATTTTATTCTTCTGTAGCAATCCTTTTTGCAATATTCTTTGCGTATCCATTTGCGAATCTGTTTAATCTTATTACATTAAATGTAAACGAGATGCCTCAGCAAAGCGTTATCGCTCCAACAATTGAGTTTTTCTATCACAATTATCAGAAAGTGCCTGCAAACTGCCTCGTCTTTTCCTTTACTCCTGATATATGGTACGAGGTTGGCAGGGCATCTATGCAGATAGGTTATCTTGGTTCAGGAAATAGTACAATTGAAAGCATAGAGAAAAACTTTAGTTGCTATGTATTAGATTATGGCTACTGGTGCATGGTGAGTTCTTATAACACTACCCTTTGCCCATATGATAAGGATTTATATAAGACTAAGGCTCTCGCTATCGGTTCAGTGTCATTCTTCAATGATGAGCATCCAGCATTCTATCTTCTTGAGAATTATTCGCCTTCGTAAGCTAAGTTAAAAACATCTAAATTCGAAATTCGAACACAAAACTTGTAGAAATCAAAGAGTAAAGTATTTAAATCTATATAAATAAAATATACTTCGGTGCTCTTATGGTGGCGTGAGTTTGTAGAGGCAATGTACCGAGAGCGCTCCTTATGCTATGATCGTACATTTCTAAACTCACTATCCATAAGTTTATGATATCATGCTTTGCATGATTGATTTGAGGAGAAGCGAGCTTGTATATAAGCCACCTAGTGGATGGCTTGGCTCTAGTTGCGACGAAGGTCGTGGCAAGC
>Ga0080003_1001878_pt1 | contig 10482 bp, 11 predicted proteins | sample JossMetagenome_FD_69206 | JGI IMG/M metagenome (GOLD analysis project Ga0080003, IMG submission 69206) | Hot spring microbial communities from Joseph's Coat, Yellowstone National Park, USA - JC2_E (SPADES assembly) (version 2) | ecosystem: Environmental > Aquatic > Thermal springs > Hot (42-90C)... | reverse complement strand
AGGGTTCTTTAGCTTTTCCTTTAGAGGTGCATCCTCAAACTCCCAGTATTTTATCATCTAAATCAATACTATATGCGATATAAACTATAAAAACACTTTCGATTCTAAATTGGTTTAGGCAGAAATGGTTATAATTCTTGCCTTAGATATTTATTCAACAATGCATGTCTTAATTAATATTCCTAGAAGTAAATTTTAACTCTACCCGCGAGAAGTCCACCTTTCGCAAGATAGGGATGAAAAGAGCAACAATTATAAATATAAAAACAAACATAATAAAAGTATTGTGTTGGTTGACCAACATGCTTATAGAAAAGAATGAAAGGATAAGGAATAAAGGCCGTGAGACCAGAGATAAAAGAAAATCACAGGCTGCAAAGTCTTTTGAGATAAAACTTGACAAGAGCAAAATATCAAAAGAGAAATTAGACAATTTGCGAAGACTGTTTCTTGAGGGCAAATGGTTTACAAACTACATGATATCTAAAGGTATAACAGATTTAGTGCCATACAAGGATTACAAAATAAACAAGGTAAATGTAAAAGTAAAGGACAAATTTGAAGAGAGGGAACTAAAGTTTTTGTCGTCACAGATGAAGCAGTATATTATAAAGAGGCTGCAGAACAATGTAAAGGCGTTACATGAACTTGGCAAGAAAGGCAAGAGAATAGGAAAGATAAAATACATAAAATCACTGCACTCTATTTTCCTAATGCAATATGGCAATACCTACACGTTAGACATGGAGAAAAGAATGCTGCATATACAGGGGCTTGGCGACTTCAAGGTTATTGGTTTGGAGCAAATACCAAATGCATGCGACATAACAACTGCAAACCTTATAGAGAGAAACGGCGACTACTTCTTGCATTTAACAGTGTATGTGCCTAAAGAAGAGAAAGTGCATAACAGAAAGGCGATAGGCATAGACCTTGGCGTTAAAGACCAGATTACATTTTCAAACGGAATAAAGGTAAAGTACGCTGTTGAAATGCCAAAGGGAGTAAAAAAACTATACAAGGTGTTTTCAAGGTCGCAATACAGCAACGAAACAAAAGAACGTTCAAAAAGAGGGCAAAAAGTACTTGTAAAGATAAAGAAGGAATTTGCATATGAAAATAATCAGAAGAAAGATATAAACAACAAGATTGCCCATTATGTTGCTACGAATTATGAGTTTGTTGCTTATCAAAACGACCCAATAAATGAATGGCAAAGGCTTTTTGGAAGGAGAATCTACCAGACTTCCATTGGAGGATTCCGCGATACCTTGAGAAGAAAGGTCAGCACTCATTTGGAAGTAGGCAGGTTCACAAAGACGACAGGCATATGCATGTACTGCGGTTATTCGCTGCATTTGAACCTGTCTGAGCGCGTGTTCAAGTGTCCTTCCTGCGGGCATGTGCAGGACAGGGATGTTAGTGCAGCGAAGGCGGTAGAAGGACTTTCCCTATGGAACGTAGGGGAGACGCTCGCAGATGATGATGCCCCTACAAGTAACATGCTGGAATACCTAAAACACATTCCGCATGTGAAAGCAAGCATCGCAGGTGAAGCGAGAAGCTCCGAACAAGCGGATGTGGCTCATATAGAAGCCCCATCCGTAAGGGTGGGGTAGTTCACTTACTGCATATTTATTGGATAAGCCAACAGATCCTTAAAAAAGAAAGTATTTAAAGGTTCAACAAGCTAATAATATTGATAATATGAGATTGGACATTTATGGCTTTAAAGCTGATGTAACTATTAGCGACAAATGGTATATTGGAGAAATAAAGGAGCTGCACATAGTGGAACAAGCAAAAACTTTAGCAACGCTTGAGAAGAGATTAAAAGAAGGCGTAGAAGCAGTGCTAGATGCTATAAAAGAGAAACCCTCAACATACAGCAAATACATATCAGCATCTACTTTTGAAAAGCTCGGCCTTAAAGTGAAGGCTTATGCATAGGCTTGTTATAAAGCCTCTTGTTTTGGGTAAGATCCTTGTCAAGTATTATAATTTTCGCCTTGAGCGGCAAAGGGGAAGCCACATGATACTCTTAGATGAGAGTGGCCACATGGTTGTAATCCCGCTTCATGGCAAAGAGCTCAAAGAGGGAACTTTGCATGCAATACTTAAGCAGGCGGGCTTAACAAAAGAAGATATTATAAAATATCTATAACCTTTTTATCCGTTCCAGTAACTTGTAGAGTTTATGGCATTAAACCCAATAGGCAGTGCTTATTACAAAAAAGAACTTATTTAAAATACAAACGGTTAAGTTTAAATATGAAAAAAGGCACTCTTTTATATGGTGGGGGGTGCTGGGATAGGGGAGCATAGAATATCTGTGGGTATATGTTGTTGTATTCATTATTGCTGTTATAATTGCATATTATATCTTTACCTCTTATTCTAGCGTAAATAATATATTACCATCCAAATGCACGTTTGACTACGGCATTAGCTGCGTAGGTTTGATAGAAGCATCAAACAACAGCAACACTATGATAGCGCTTCTTGGTACAAACACACAACCATATCCGATATATAATCCAAAGCTTGTTGTAAGCCAAGATGGCTTTAATATGAGTACAAACTGCACTCCAAGCTATGTGAAGCCTGGCCAGGTTCTTCTCTGCGTAGGCAAGATAAATGAGTTTAGACCTGCGCTCTCTTATGCGAGCGGCACGGCTATTGTAAATGCTAAATATTGTGGTGTTGGTTTTGGCAATTGCAGCAATGGTGTAGAAGAGAATTTTATAGGAAATTATTCATCAAATGTTAAAAGGCTTATAATGCCAAAGGTCAGCTTGGTAATAGCTCCTGTAAATAATTATGCAAAGTCAAACCAAAATATAACGCTTAATGTTGGCTTAAACATCTTTGGCTATATATTACCTGTTGCAAATCCTGAATTGATATCTAGCAACCCATCGATAAGTATATTGTATAATGCACAAGATCTTAGCAACGGCTTTATTACAGTTTCAAGTGGTGGTGCAGCAAGCACAGCAACAATAACAATTTCTTATGCAGGATTAAGCGCCAATACTTCAATTGTGTTTATTCCTGCATATCCAAAGATCATTCTAACAAATTTGCTTTCAAATAATGTAACAATAATAAATGCCTCGAACGGCGCTGAAAGCACAATCTCGAACTTTACTCTTCCAGAAAGCGTAGCTATATCAAGCAATGGAACGTTAGCATATATAGCTACAGCAGGGAGTGTTAAGATGCTCTCACTCAGCAACAACAATATAATAGGAAGCATACAAACTGGAAGCTACCCAAGTGCTATTGTTGATGCAAACGGTTATCTTTATATTGCAAATGCAGGATCAAACAATGTGACAATAGCAAATGAGAATGGAGCAATAATAAAAAGCTTCTATACCGGCATATTCCCAAACTATATAGTTTGGGAATATAGCAAAGAGCGGAAACAACAACTATATTTTTGTTTTAAACAAACTATCTGAGAACATAACAGAAATAAGCTCTCTAAGTATTGCACACACAATAACGCTCTGGGCTATGCCATACGCTATAGCCTCTAATTACAATGGAAGCATTGTTTATGTAACACTGCCTTCACTCAACAAGGTTGCTGCAATTTATACAAACAACAATACCGTTGCATGGCAGAGTTATGCTGGCTTTATACCTTTTGGCATAGCGTATAACAGCAAATACAACAGGCTTTACATAACAGATGTAGGAACAAGCTCTGTATCAATACTAAATGCTACTACAGGCTCAATGCTGGGTAGTATAGGCGTAGGCTTTTTGCCCACGTTTGCTGCTACATCAAGCGACCTAGGCTACGAATATATTTTGAGCTCAGGCTCAAACATGCTTAGCATTGTTAACGCAAGCACAAACAAGATTATTGCAACATACAGAACTGGTATATTCCCAACCTCTGCTACCGAGACATGAGAAAATTGTCTTAGTTAGGAAGACAATTAATCCAAAAAATGTCTTAGTAGGAGAGACAATATTTAAAAATATTGTCTGCTTAAGTATAATTATGGAACTTGATTTGGTTAAAGATTATATCTCAAACTACTTAAACACAAAAACACCAGATCTAGTCAAAAGAGATTTGCAACTAAATGCCATAAAAGGAAAGGCTATTACAATTGTAGGACCTAGAAGGGCTGGAAAGACCTCTTTGATGTGGCAAGAAATTGCAAAGCTGGATAGACATGAAGCTATATACCTTGACTTTGAAGACATCGCCTTAAAGGATCTATCTGCAACAGAGGTACTAAGAGTGATAACCGATATCTTTACAGAGGTAAGTGGCAAAAGGGCAAGCACCGTCTTTTTAGACGAAATACAGAATGTTGAGGGCTGGCAGAGCTTAGTCAGAACATTACTTGATAGGGGCTACAAAGTATATGCTACAGGCTCGTCATCAAAGCTGCTTGCAAGGGAGATAGCTACACAGCTAAGAGGAAGAAGTTTAACCTATCTTTTACTGCCTTTTTCATTTTCTGAATACTTAATTGCAATAGGAGAGCACGCAATAGATATAAACAGTATGAGTGAGAAAGGCAGAGTAAAGAATTTATTAAGCAAATATCTTCATTCTGGTGGTTTTCCAGAGATAGTGCTTTCTGGTGGTGATAAAGAAAGACTTCTCGCTGAATATAAAGACCTTATATTCTTCAAGGACTTTGTTGAAAGGCAAAAAGCAAAGAGCATAGATGTTGCAAGGTATATGTTTAATTTCGTAACCCAAGCCTATGCGAGCGAGATGAGCATAAGAAGAATAATAGCAGCATTAAAAGCTAGTGGTGTGCCATTTGGCAATAATACAGTTTATGATTATATAGAAAAACTACAAGACACTTTAGTTGTTTTCTTCTTGAATAGGTACTCAACAAAAATAAGCATAAGATCTGGCTGGCCAAAGAAGGTTTACCTAGCTGATAATGGATTGGCATGGCGCATTCCATATGATGAAGGCAGGATAATGGAGAATACTGTTTTTCTTGAATTAAAAAGGCGAATAAACAGTAAGCCAGAAGCAGAGCTCTATTACTATAGAGACCCTTCAGGCCACGAGGTCGATTTTGTAGTTAAAGAGGGTTTAGAGATAAAAGAGTTAGTTCAGGTAACTCGCGCATCAGATAAAACAGAAATAAAGCGCAATGAGATAGAATCCTTGCTAAAAGCAAGCAAAGAGCTTAGGTGTAAGAACCTTACTATAATAACATGGGATTATGAAGATAAAGAAAATATAGAAAAGGCTACAATAAATTATATTCCACTCTGGCGTTGGCTCTTAGAGAAAAAACCTTCATGAAATCTGCGCTACAAAAAGGGCATTGTCCAACAATAAGGTAATAACAAACATAGTTTACATTAAGTTTGCATTTTTGACTACGCGATATATCTATTATAAACCAGTGCCTTTAATATCAGCTCCTTTTCCCTCATTTCTTTTGTTTTCGAAAAAGTATATTCTATGAGAATTTATGCTTTTCGGAATAGTGGAACAAAGGAAAAGAAAATTATTTATTAGACGACGCCCCTTAAAAAGAAAGTATTTAAAATTCAACACGCCATATAATATTGATAATATGAGATTGGACATTTATGGCTTTAAAGCCGATGTAACTATTAGCGATAAATGGTATATTGGCGAAATAAAAGAGCTGCACATAGTAGAGCAAGCAAAAACCTTAGCAACGCTTGATAAGAGATTAAAAGAAGGCGTAGAAGCAGTGCTAGATGCTATAAAAGAGAAGCCCTCAACATACAGCAAATACATATCCGCATCTACTTTTGAAAAGCTCGGCCTCAAAGTGAGGGCTTATGCCTAGGCTTGTTATAAAGCCTCTTGTTTTGGATAAGATCCTTGTCAAGTATTATAATTTTCACCTTGAGCGGCAAAGGGGAAGTCACAGAATACTCTTAGATGAGAGTGGCCACATGGTTGTAATCCCGCTTCATGATAAAGAGCTCAAAGAAGGAACTTTGCATGCGATACTTAAGCAGGCGGGCTTAACAAAAGATGATATTAGAAAATACCTATAACCTTTTTATCCGCTTCCTAATACAAAAATAGCAAGTACTAGTTCAAAGCTGTATAAACTCTGTCTTCAGCTGCTTGAGAGATACCAGGGATGTTGTCCTTGCAATGCCTTTCTTTGAGAGCACGTTCTTAACAAATTGATAGAATTCATCTACATCTTTTGTTCTTACTTTTATCAGCATCTCCCAGCCCCCGGTGATTATATCTACGCTTTCTATTTGTGGAAAGCTGAGAAGTTCTTTACCTATCCTTTCTGGGTTTGCATATTCTTCAGGGCTGAGGTTCAATAGTACATAGCTGCAGAATCCCTCATCTATTTTATTATAATCAAATACTGCCTTGTATCCTATGATTTCACGCTTGCTTTCCATCTGTTTTATGTTGTAGTGTATAGTTGTAGATGGCTCTTTTAGTTTCTTTGCAAGTTCTACTATCCTCGGCGCACAGTACCCTGTCTTCAGCAATCCCACAATATCTTTTCTTATGTTTTTCATGATTTTAAATATTATTCAAATATTTATATTCTTTTCGGTACAGAATTCGAATTTTATTCAAGAAAATATATATTGTGGCCTGTGCACTACTTATCAAGAAAATTAAGATAAAAAGGAGGTGGTTATACGCAAAACTTTAAGGAAGATATCACATCGAATAGCGGCAAGCAGAGAAGTACTGTGAGAGAAGAAGCGCCTAGCATAACAGTATCACTATTTGATATTAAGGAAGTTGTAGAGAAGTTCATTCCGAAGCCGTCTACTGAGACTGAAAAACAAATAATCAAAGCTGCTAAAGATTTTAAGGATTTGAATGAAAACCAACTAAAAAAGGCAACACTTCTTCTTGGTAAAAATTGGTTTACCGGATCCGACAAGCATGAAAAAAATAGTATTGAGCTAAATATCATCAGGAACATAGATAGGCCACTTACTATTTACTTGTTCACCTCAAAGGGAGGGCATTTAGCTAGCTCTGAGAATATTCCAGATTTGGGTGAAATTATATTTTTAGCTAGAGTGGGAAAAGTAGAGAAAAAGTTAATATTGGTAGATGAATTCCCATTCTTTGGACCTAATATATGGAGAGATTCAAATTCAGCATTTAAAGAAAGGCTTTCTGACTTGGCTAAGCAGTTCGGCATTGAGATAGAAATAAAGAATATTGAAGGTCTGTACAACAAAGAAAAATTCAACGAGCTGAATAAATTTAGCAGCCTAGAGGATGAAGAATTTAAGGAACGAGTAGAAGTTTTGGCTAGAGCATTAATAAGAGGGAACGGCGGGATAGACTTAAGTATTATAAAGAAAATAATAGAATTTATTGCAATTATGCAATCTCGTAGGCTGGAGATATTGGAGGATAGCTTACATTTATCGGTAGTAAGGGGGGAGGGTAAATTAAATATAGGTTGGCCCTTCGGCCTTTTACCCATTCACGGGGTGCCTTTAATTTTCGAGCATAAAGGGAAAATGACAATGCAGATAGTGCCAGAGAACGAGCTTAAGATAGCAAACGAGATCCTTAAAGATGATAAAGAGATAAAAATTTCTAAAGTAGTGGACGAGCATGACAACTTTTTGGCATTCGCAATAAAAAGGAAAGGGAATATAGAAGAAAAAGATGTCCTGTTGGCTGTAAGTAATGCGCTCGAGAAAAGGGCAAAAGACGGTAGCGTGCACCACCCGATCACAGAGATACTTGAGGAGTTAGGAGTACCCAAAGAACCGATAAATGCCATAAATAAGGAATTGGAAGAAATAAAAAAAGCAGCTATAGAAAGTTTAGATAAAACATTAAAAGAGGCAAAGGAAACACTAAAACCAGAAGATGCGCATATAATAGAATCATTAATAAAAGATGTAAATTTATCAATGACGTTGAGGAAGTAAGATGTATAAAATAAAAATGGCAATCATTTTAGCACAAAACTATGTTAAAAAAAGGTTGATGTGGGTGCTTTCATAAAAAATAGATTAATACCAAATTCTACGCCATTACGGCACAAGTTAGATGCAAGTCTGTCTAGAAGACCCTTAATTATTGAAAATAGAAAAGTAGAAGAGGCTACTATTAAAAAACTTCTGGAAGAGGATGTTAGCGAAATAGTGAATAATCAGAACACAGAACTCAAGGGGTTTATCAAAAGCAACAGTTTTGCACAATTTGGTGGAGATATAGAGGATTTTATTTCGGATGTAGAGAAGAGGAGTAAACTTGACTTTTTGATGGCAGGATATGTTGGGAAGGCATTTAATCATTTGGAATCACCTTACCTGAATATCGATCTGTCTTCTTTGGCTTTTATGAACAGACTCAACACTTTCGCCATGAAGGTTGAAATGTTAACAGGAAAACCAGCCAAGGTGGTAATTGCTACTGAAAATGGTTTATTTGACAAGTATGTTTTGGGCACAAACATAGATAAATCGCTCAATATGGTAGTGCAGGCAAAGAGGATTATAAAGAGGTTTGGTTTTGAAAAAATAGAATTTAAACCGTTTTCCTCACTTCTTCCTAAGAACTTTGAAAAAATAGTGGATAAGGAGCTTCAAAAATTATCAGATGAAAAACTAACAAAACGGAGTGAAGAGATAAACGATGTATCTAAGGTATTATTCCTCTCTTTTCCAACAAAATCATTTAGGCAAGCGATTAAACTTTACACAGATAAAAAAGAACTTAAAAAAATAGATCAATGGACATTCAGAGCTTCACTTGGCTACCTAGCATTCACTCGAGCAAGACATAATTGTGGCTTTTGGGAGAAATACAGGAATAAGTATATAGAGAGCAGTGTGAGCCCAAAATCGAATATAGTAAATTTCAGATACCATGTCGGCAGGGTAACCCCTCCTCATGGCGTAGCAGTTATACAACAGGGCAGTATAATAACAGAACGTTTCTATGACTTGGTAAAATCTTGCCAAACACACAAAAAGAGGCCAGTCTTATACCGATTTAATAATATTCCTTTCTTCTTTCAGGGCCCCTGCTAATCTGTTGTATATATACTATTAAAAATACTTGCTGCACTATGTATTTAGGAAAAACTAACTTAGATAGGGGGTTTAATGGATATCGAGACTAAAATAAACATAATAAAAAGCTTTGCTGCAGAGATAGTAACAGAGGAAGAATTAAGAAACATATTCTCCTCAAAAGAGCACCCTGTGGCATACGACGGCTTTGAGCCATCCGGCCTAGCTCCTGTGCACTTCGGAGTTTACAGGGCAAAAATAATAAAGAAGATGCTCGGCATAGGAATAAAATTCAAGCTTTACCTGGCAGACTACTTTGCATACCTTAACAACAAGATGGGAGGCAACATAGATAATATAAGAACAGTAGGCAAATATTTTGTTGAAGTGTGGAAGGCTGCAGGAATTGATACCAGCAAGGTTGAAATCATATGGAGCAAGGATCTTGTAAGTGATCCATTGTATTGGGAGCGCTTTATGAAGATCGGCAAGGTTGTTTCGCTTGACAGGGCAAAGAGGGCCATAACAATAATGGGCAGGAAAGAAGGTGAGAAGATTTCGGCAGGGCAGATTTTCTATCCTATAATGCAAGTTACAGACATTTTCCAGATGGATATAGACATATGTCAGCTGGGGCTTGACCAGAGAAAGGCAAATATACTTGCCAGGGAAGTGGCAGAGAAGTTTGGATGGAAGGTACCTGTAATTGCAAGCCATCCACTCCTCATAGGTCTCAAGGGGATGCCTCCTGATCTAAAGTCGAGTGATGAGGCGGTTCTAATGCAGTATAAGATGTCAAAATCAGATCCAAAGAACTCAATATTTGTCCATGATACATACGAGCAGATAAGGCAGAAGGTTAACGGAGCATACTGCCCGGAGAGAATAACAGAAGGCAACCCGATGATAGACTATCTTGGAAAGATGATAATAGATGATAAAACAGCGCCAATTACAATTGAAAGACCACAGAAGTTTGGTGGCAATATAGAGCTTAAGGATTTCAATGAGCTGCTAACCTTTTACAGGGAAGGCAAGATTCACCCTGCAGACCTGAAGGATTTCGTTGCTAAAAGCTTGGAAAACGAGATAAAGCCGATACGCGAGCACTTTGAGAAGGACAGGGAAGCAAAGGCGCTTTACGAAAAAGTCAAAACCTTCGAGATAACCAGATGAGCATTTACGCCTTCGTAGCATCTGTGGCAGTAAGCGATCATTGCAAAAAACTTTTAAGCGTTTGTTGAGTTTCATCTATGATTGCTTGATAGTAATAAAGATAGGAGGGTCGGCCATAAGTGATAAGCAGACAGGCGCAGACTACTCAGACGAAGTTTTCAAAAGGGTTGCTGCAGAGTTGCCCAGAGATGAGAGCATAATACTGCTATTAGGCGCGGGCTATACCGGCCACAGCATTGCAATGAAATACAGGCTCTCCAAGCTTGAAGGCAATGTACTTCACTGGGCTGATCTTAG
>Ga0080003_1001876_pt1 | contig 10484 bp, 10 predicted proteins | sample JossMetagenome_FD_69206 | JGI IMG/M metagenome (GOLD analysis project Ga0080003, IMG submission 69206) | Hot spring microbial communities from Joseph's Coat, Yellowstone National Park, USA - JC2_E (SPADES assembly) (version 2) | ecosystem: Environmental > Aquatic > Thermal springs > Hot (42-90C)... | reverse complement strand
TGTCAGCAATATTTCAATAGTCGTTAACGTTTATAATACTTCGGGAAAAACGCCTTTAGAGTTCTTCCCCGGTCAAGTTATGGAGATAGTCGCTAACATAACAATGAACGGAATACCAGTGACCCACGGTAGCTTCTATGCTATAATTGAGGGAATTGAAGGAAATCTTACTGAAACTCAATTAGCGTATAACCCCTCATTAAAGGAATGGGTAGCAACAGTTACATTACCCCAAAACGCTAACGGATTACTTTTCGTTACAGTTTACGGTAATGGGAGTTATGGCTTTGTCGAAACGTTTTCCGGGTATTATGTACAATTCTTTACTCCAGCTACTTTTACACCATTTGACACGCAAGTAAGCAACGTTACAGAAGCTAATGTAACAAACGTTTACGGAGTTCCGGCGAACTTCACATTAAGCCTAAACGTTTACTCCTATAACATAACTGACAACGAATACATTATGACCAACTCAACAGTATTAACCCCTATTTCGACATATGGTCCTTGGGTTGGGACTTTAAACGCTAAAATAGGAGATGATTTATTAATTGCCACTAACGCTTATGGTTTCGTAGCATTCTCTAATGGAATTTACCTACAATCGCTCTTTATATTACCACAAATAGTGGCGGAACCCGGTAGTGTTGCGGGAGGGCAATATATAATTATAGCTGGGTTTATAGAACCACCTACCCTTCCACTACAATATTTCGAGACCATGCTAGATATTCTTCTTGGAACTAATGTAACTGCTGAATTAGTAAGTCCTAACGGTAAAGTGATTAGTGAGACTGTCGCTTCCTTCTCCCCCTCCGGCAAGACACTAGGATTCTTATACGTTCCTAAAAACGTCACAGCCGGATTGTATACGGTATTATTATTCGCAAAATATGACTCATATACCTTAGGGATGAACTTAACGGGCTTCTTTTATGGGCAGATTTACGTAACACCTAATTACAACACTCCCATAATTAAAACCGCAAAGTATGCTTACGAGGGACAAACATTGCTCATTTACGCTAATATAGAATATCCCAATGGAAGTGAAGTAAAGTACGGCATGTATTCTGCGTTTATTTACCCACAGATTTTAAGCCAAGAATACCCGCAGATAAGTACAGAAATAGAGATACCGTTGTGGTATAATTCGACGCTTAACGAGTGGGTAGGTAACGTAACTTTACCATCATCAAGCAATTTAGGCAATCTCACTTACTTGTCTTCGACAACATACTTCGGATTACCTTTTGACATAATGGTCAACGGAATATCATTTAACGGGGTTCCCACCATAAATAACTATAATACGAGCTATACTTTCTACGTTTATCCCTATACTCTGGTAAAGGGACAACATGTAGATGAAGGAGAGACCTATAATGCTGTTCAAGATTACTATAAAGGTATAGTAATAGCCGGTTTCTCTCAATCTTATCCCGTAAACACGTCAGCTCTAGTTGGGGTTTATATAAGAAACGGAAGCTTAGCATGGATTATTAAATTACCTTTTGCTGTGACGTCTAGTGTAGGTGATGCAGTTCCAGCAGTATATAATGGGTACCTCGTAGACGGTTTTTTAGGCTATGCTACCGGACACGGACCCTACTTATCTAATATAAATGCTAGGGAGGTATTACTAATTGCAAACGCCACCACTGGTAAGATCTTAGTTTTAGAGAATGTAACCGATAAAACTACTCATCCGAGCGACACTAATAACGGATATAACCCTATAGTGGTCAATGGAACTATTTACTTACCTACTATAGCAGGTACTGTAGAGGCGTTTAATCTACAAGGAAAGCTCTTATGGACTTCACCCGTAATATCATCTACTGTAATACAAAGTGCACCAATATTCTATAACGGTTATCTCATAGTTACTACCGGTCCTAATATTGCCGTACTCAATTCCAGTAACGGTGAGTTAGTCAACATATACCATACGCCGTTTATCATAAGACAGCAACCTATAATTGTAGGACAAACCCTGATAGAAACAACTTCCACTAACTGGGTGTTTGCAGTACCGGTCTATAGCACTATTCATGGATCTGAGGTCCCTCCACTTAACGTAAGTAACTCCAGTACTGTTTGTATGTTCTTTTCATAGAGACATTCGAAACCTTAATTCATTCTTTTTATCGTCTCTTGATTTAACTTATATTTGTCCTCTTTACCTCATGAGCTGAAGTTTATATCCACCAATAGAGACTCGCTACAACTTCTAGGATTTTTAAACTAAAAAGTTTGAGAATCTTTGAGGAAAAAAAGGATAACTATTGTGGGTTTTCCACGTTAAACCACATATCCTCATAGGAGCTTTCTTCGAGGCTTTTCTGTTTAGTTTCAGGCAATACTACCAGCGTCACTATCGCAGCTATTATTCCTAAGGCTCCTCCCACTCCTACAGCAACGGGAAGACCGAAGTTGAAGAAGAGGAATGGGAATATTGCGGAGTTAGCTAGGGCGCCCATTCTATCGATTGCAACAACTATACCTGATGCTATTCCTCTTATTTTGGTAGGCGTAAGTTCTACATTAAAGACACCTGCTGCACTTACGTTAGCTGGACCTACGTTGTGCCAGAAATGATACCCTCCAAGGAGTAGCATTCCCACTATCGGAGTGATAGGGTTTGAAAGCGTTAACTGCGGTTTAAATACCGCGAAAAGAACTAACGATATAGCCATTCCAGCGAATCCAACAGCTTCCAAGGGTTTCCTACCCCACCTATCTATCAGAAGGAGAGATACAGCACCTCCGGGTATTGACGCAGCTAGTGTTAGGACAAGGCTGAAGATAGCTGTGTTTTTAACACCTATTGACTCTCCCACAAGAGCTGGTTCAAAGACACCTCCAGGGTTCACCATATGGTCTAGGAACCATAGTATCCCTGCTATTGCTATGAATTTAGCGTATTTTCTTAGGTAAAAAAGCACCGGTGTCTTGTCCACTGCGTTAACAGCCTCAGTCAAATCGTTATTAGTCACTTTTTTAACAACCTCTTGGAACGTCTTCATGTCCCCCTTAATTCTTACTAGGTATCTAGGGGACTCAGGTACCTTTCGTCTAAGGTATATAACCGATCCCGGAATAATAGCCCCTAAACCTAACGTCAATCTCCATAATAGATCACCGTGAATCCCTATTAGAGGAAGCCCCAGAAGAGTAGCTGCACTGGCGATGCTCCCCAGAGGACCCGTTACACCTACTGCAAATGCCAGTAATTTACCCCTATCCTTTTTGTTGGCAAACTCTCCCAATACTATAGGAGACATAACGAAGTCTCCTCCTATTCCCAATCCGAACAACATCTGTGTGAGTATAAGCTCATATACGTTCTGCGTAAAGGCACCGAGGAGTGAACCTAAAGAGAGCAGCAAAGCTTCATAACCGTAAACTGCTCTTCTTCCCTTGAAATTAGAGGTAACGCCGAAGAGAATCGCACCTACGATAGCGGTCCAAAACGACGCAGTGCCTAAAAGAACGTATAGTGGCGATCCTGCTACAAGTCCAAACGCTTTTTTAAGTTCCGGAAGTGCTACTGCTATGAAGGTAGTATTATAACTTATTGTAAACATCCCCAGAGTTGTTATTAAAAGGCTCTTTGCATGGTAAACATTGAAATTAGAATCATCTAGGGGCTTGAAAATATCTCTTAGCTTCATAGGAATCAAAACATAATAAAATGTCTATAATAAAAATTTTCTCTATGTATTAAACATATTGATATATATAACTATATATTGATATATAATTTCCATCCACCAAAAGTGGGCTCTAGGGCATACCATTTTACAAGGATAAATATCCAAGATCCATTCCACGCAGCCTTAACTAGTATCTAGCGAGTTAAACCAGATGTCGGTGTATTCGGTATATTAGCTGTTAAGGACAAGTTTACCCATTGGATCTCGCTCCAGAAAGGTGCAGCTCCAAGGTTATTTATATCACCGCTTCCAGTTACCTTATATACCATGATCTGTGGCGTGGTCTGTGCCATAGCCGTTGTTATATTAAACTCTGAGAGTATTAATGAAAGAGCCACTATTAATAGGATTAGTAGAAGAATTCCTCTCTTTCCTACCTAGGGACATAAACCATCATTAAAAAAGACTTGAGGGTAAAAAGCGTTGGACTGATGATATTATTTTCTACGAACTAGGGCTAGAGCTATTGCGACTATTGCAATTATTATACCTATGATCGATATTATTTGTAATGTAGAGACTTTACTAGATAAGTTAGAGTTAACTGAGGATAATGAGCTTGAGATCGTCGATAAACTATCATTCAGCGTTGATAATTTATTATTTAGTGATTTTAGCTGATTCTCGACCTGGATATGGGTTGTGTAAGTAGAGCTTAATCCGTCAGATTGCATCGCAACCACTTTCAAGGTATAAGTACCGTCTGGATAGTTAGCAGTATTTAAAGTATACACGAAAGTACCATTACCGCTAAACGTTGTTAACAACGTGTTATCAATGTATAACATCACTTGTGAAACATCTTCCCCGCTTACAGTTATACTAACATTCACCTCACCAGTAGCACTCATCGGTGCTTTAACGTTTACTTTAGGTAAGGAGGGAGTAACGTTTATTATTTGTGAATTTATAACTTAAACGCTTGAAAACTCCTTACGCATGTTCTGTATCGATTTTCCACTTATAATGTTAAGGCGTGAGCGTTACTGAGAGTTTATTAAGGCGTGAGCAAACATAATACACAATGCAGTTCATAAAGTCTTCAGCTGACGTTTATTTGGAGGAAGCTGATGAGTTACTATCAAAGGGTGATGTACTCCAAGCAAGTGAAAAATACTATAAAGCAGCTGAAGAGGCAATAAAGATCTTGTCATTCAGAAATTCTTTAGGAGTTATTTTTAAGGTAAACAGAATAGGACATTGGAACTCTAAGCTTTATTTTGACGCTGTAGATGAGCTTGAAAAATTCTATCCAAATATTAGGTCATTGTGGATTTCAGCGTGGCTACTTCACGTAGAGGGTTTTCATGAGGTTAGATTGAGTAAAGAAAACGTTGAAGTGTTAAAACCTGACGTAGAAAAGTTGGTCGAATTAATATAATGACCAAGTGGGTAGGAAACCAATAGAAGGAATATAATCACCCTCTTTCTGGTTCTATTTCAATAATTGTTTCACTTTTACAAAAATTTTATGCTTGATAGAAAGTAATGGGCCTAAAATTCCTCCGCCGATCACGTGTTGAAAGATAACGTGGATCGCCAAACCACCTGGTACAGCTAAACCCACAATCCCAACTCCAGAAGTGAAGAACTGTTGTAATGTTAAGTGTTGTACAAAAAAGGGTATAAGAATACCTATGTAAAGGAAGTTAATGCTGATGAGAAATACTACACCCCTTATAATCTTACCCAACACGTTATCTAAATAGCTTGTTAATCCCTGGCGTACTCTACCAATCTTACTAAAACGTTTTGTACAAGGAGTCAATACCGCGGAAATGTATAGCTTAAGACCTAAGAAGCTCTAACAAATCGAGGATCTGATAGCCTTTAATCTCACCCCATAAACTAAGTTTAGATGATACCGAGAAAGTATAAGGAGTTCGCCAAGGCTTATTTTTCAATTGCTATTAAGGATAACCGAAGGGCCAAACAAGCCCTTTCGTTGAAAGATTACCCGGAGTGCTTCTTTTACTCTCAACAATCTGTGGAAAAAAGCGTTAAAGCAATGCTTGAGGTTAAGCTAGTGTATAAGAAGGAACACGATTTAATCGCTGATGCCTCCAACAATTTACAAGAATTAGGAAAAGATTTAGACATAGTCCTTGAAGCTTTGGATTATTTGTCGGGTGGTTGGAGTATATCTAGGTATCCCGTAATAAACGGGCAAGATATAAAAACACCGGAAGAAATAATTACTGAGGAGATGTGCAGACAAGGGATAGATTACTCAGAAAAGGTGTTAAAAATTGCTGAATCTTTCCTTAGAAAATATGGAATTATTTAACTTAGCAAGGGAGAAGATAATACGAGACGACGTTTTAGCCATAATATTCTTCGGCAGTAGGGTAATAGGGAAGTACAGAAAAGATTCCGACGTAGACGTGCTAATAGTGGTTGGGAAGGGCGGTAATAAGGACTTTTCTAAGGAGAGACTTTCATTCCTCAAAGAGACTGGAGTAAGGCTAGATACAACAGTTTTTGATGAAGAGGAGTTCAAGGAGAACTTAACTTTAGGCACAGTAATGATGGGTGTTAGTATTGCGTATTGCATAGCTTATGACAGAATGGGGGTCAAGGAATTACTGGAGAAGTATTGTGAGGAAGTCAAACCTTACAACGCCATACTAATATTACCTTATGGTAAATTTACAGTAGGTAGGACTATAAGGAAATGTGTGATGGAGTGAGATAGTCCTTAAAAGTATTCGAGAGTGAGAGGAGATAGGACTTTCGGTGATAGAAGCTTTTGTGCTTCACCTAAGGGAGGACTTCTTTGATGGGGGGCTGGAAAGATTGCTATCCTTGAGACTGAGGGCATGAGAGGATGTAGTTAAGCGTTTAAATTACATTTACAACTAGGGTACATATATTCGTTATATGATTTGAAAGAAGGAAGTAATCTTTAAATTAACCCATAAGGCTGTTACTAAAAAGCGTTTGTCATTAGGACATCAGCCGGTCTATATATTTCACCTTCTTTTATTAAAAATGAAGAATCGACCAGATTTTTTATTAAATTAGTTACCTCTTTATCATCAACGCTAATTCCCTCCTTAGCCTCAATAGCTCTTTTAACATCACTCCATTTACAACCCCTCTTACAAACCTGCATTATCGTATAATATCTTTCCCTTGCCTCCTTCCTATTAGAGAGGAAGTTATTAAATTCCTCCTTAATTAACTCTACTGCAGTCGAAATAGTCTTCTCTAAAGCACTTTTATGATCCTTAAACTGCAAATAGTAAAACCCGTAATAAGTGAGCCAACCTGGAATACCTCCTAAATTATTATAAGCTTCTTCTAGCTCTTCCTCACTTACCTTTACATTAGCCTCCTTAAACCCCCTCCTTAGAAACTCTATGGCAAGGTCTTTATTAAATGGGTTTACGTAAACTTCTGTCATAGCTCTACCATATAAGGGTGACTTAGCATCGCCCAGTTTTAAAAACTTATATACCATACCTATTTCACTCCCCGTAAATATAAAACGTAATTTTAAATTATCATAAGCGTAAGCAAGAGGATAGAGCAAATTATAACCACGTAACTTCCTCAACTCTTGCGACTCATCAAATACTATAACCACCCTCTTACCCTCTTTTTCACTTATCTCTGACAACCTCTCAAACAAGTTACTCATATCAACCTTATTCTCTTTACTCCAACCGAGCCTTAGTTCTATACCAGAAATACTAACACCTTTAACCCCTTTAAACAAGTTTTTCAGTCTTTCTGGGAACGAATTCAGAACCCTCTCGAGCTCTTGCACTAAGTCTTTATAGTTCAAATAAGGCTTCCCCTCATATTTCCTCAAATCTATATAAATCCATATTGCATCCTCTTCCTTCATTAAAACCTTAACTATTGACGACTTCCCACTCCTCCTAATTCCTAAGATCAGAGTGATTGGATAGTTAAGCCCGTTTTTAACCTTCTCGAGTTCAGCCTCTCTATCAAACAAATCCTTCGGGTCTTCTTTAGGTCTTGGGTCGAATAACAGGGTATCCCCCCAGTTACTGGATATCCCCCCAGTTAATAAGAGTATTCAAGATTAAGTAAGGTTAAAAATTTTCTCTTATCTTTTCTTTCTATAAAGTTAAACTATGGCGTCCTCCTTAATTAATAAAGAGACTCATAGTCGTTGACAAAGGCAGTTTTAATATTCACCGACCAGCATTTATATTCGGTCTCACGCAAACCTTGTTCTTTAACTTGCAAGCTAATTAAAAGCTAACTTGAATCACTTTATGGATAAAAATCTCTATGCAAACCACCTAACGGGAAAAGCTTATAAATTTTCATTAAGGGATAGTTAGTAATGTTAAATGATGGTAAACGACATAAAAATTACAGTTTATCGGAAACTGTTGACAACGGCGAAGAAGTCTTGAATTTCTTAGAAAGGAGGGAGTAAAAACAAGTCCCAAATACTCGTATGGGTGGGATTAAGAAGTGGAGAGTGAACTTGTGCCAAGGTATATACGTGATTGCGAAAAGTGTTGGGAAACAAATTTTAATTACAGCGACCAGTCTTGATGCGAAGAATCAGGGCGAGATTTTCGATAGGTAAATTGATTTCTCATCGTGTTCATAGCGTTCGGGCCCAAAATTCCGTTCAACATATTAATATTACATTGCTACTTAACTTCTCACTTATAAAAATGTAAACCCTCTTATCATGAAAAGGTCTCTTAAAACCTTCCAGTAGGGCCTTAGGCACTATGAGACATAGTTCCCTCTTTTTACTCCTCATCACCCTCTCAAGAAAGACTTGATAATCCGAAATAAAGTTTGTATAAACTAACGTGCATTCATTGGAGAAACCCATACGACTAAGCATGTCTGCAAGTTCGCTTTCAACATAGTCCGATGCTAGTACTGCCATCTCCTTTATATCTTATTTATTAGTTTTTTAAACGTATCTCCACTTAGGGGGATAATACCTTATCTAAATCTTAATAAGTAATAAAAACTGAATGTGCCTTTTCCACCTATCCTTTAATTTATGACCTTCTTTACGCCCACTATGTAACCTATAGTGAAGGACACGGAAATTAACGCTATTAGGAACCCGGTTAGCATCAAGATTACCATTAAGCTAATGCCCTTGAGTAAATATATTAACCCACAAGTCGCGGATAAAGATATGCCACCACCAACGAATTTAGACGCGATAGATACTAGAGAGAGCCCGCTCCTACTACCTAATAATGACAAAATAACCCCGAGGCTAAAGGATAGTACTGCAAAGCTCATATGAAGGTAAAGTAGTATCGGAAGGGGGTCAAACTCTGACGTAAGATAACCGAAAGCGAAAGTTAGGATTAACGATACTAATAGTACTAAGTACAATTTAATCAGTTTCTTTATTATCACCATCTATTCTCACCCTCATGGACTTTATACTATGTAATGTTTTCTCTCCTAGTGAGCTTAGTAATTCATTCCATGCCTCAAACGGGTTTTCCTTTCTAACTGTTAACTTATTATCCCTAGCAATAGTCTTAATTGCATAAACGCAATCAGCGACCACGGAGCAATTCCCACAGTTCATTGAGTTAAACCTAGGGTTAAAATATACTAACTGCTTATTACTCACATACATAACCCCTTGAGAAAGGCTTATATGACCGTTAACCGCTATCGGCAAAACTACCTTAAATGCAATAGCGTTGTCTATGAGAAGTGATAACTCCCTTAGTTTGTTAACAATAAAGTAAAAGTAACTTTTGCTTATCTTATCATCCCTCTTGTCGGAAGCCAACACTCCTAAAATCGTATCATTAGCCAGTTTATCAAATTCATCCAAAGGTATAAACACTACGTCTTGGGCTAATATTGGTCTGATAATCGTTTTAACAATAAAATAACACATATGATTTTCCTTTTCCTCTATTTTTAAAAAATTAAGTATAATTTAAAAACAGTACGGGAAATTAACACAGTTAAAAATATTTTTAAATTAACTAGGGAGGATTTTGAAAATTTTTTACCTCGGGGAAAAAGTCACAATAAGTAATTTAGAAAAGTGAGAGGTTTCTCATCAGCTTATAAATACTGTATATTAAAACGACGTTCATAACTATAAACATTTCAATACCGACGTAAGGTAAGATACTCCTCCCCCAACCTAGATACGGGTAAACGGCGTTTGAGTACTGCGGGTAAGCTAGGATAAAGAATATTGAAAGTATTGAATCAGCCAGCATGTAAATTCCTAGCGCGATCACTTTCTGTCCTAAGGTCATTTTAGGTATAAAAGACCCCGCTAAGATACCGCCTAATAATAAGGTCGCCTCACATAAAAATCTATAAGGTATGAAAGCTGCGGCTAAGGCGAAGAAGAGCGGGATATGCCAGAATCCCGCTGGGATTATACCTAGTAAGAATGAGTAAATAGAACCGCGGAAATACTTATATCCTATTAGTACCCCTGCGGCATATAATGCGTAGTGATCTAACATAAAGACTAGGGGGTTTATAAATTGAAGTGACTCGACGTAAGGGTTTACAAATGCGATTATTAAAGCAATGGGAAAGGCGAGGTATTTAAACGAGATGCCCCCTATATGTTTGATCATAAATTTAATTTTCAGATAAACCTTAAAAACTTAACTTTTATTAAATAGGATTTATATTTTAAATTTGAAAGTTTCTAAAAAGAGATAAAAAGGTTATATCCGCACCTGGAAATGAAAGGGAAAACAAAAAGTAGAGGAAGAGATAAAAAATTCTTTAGAGGTTTTCGATATGGTCTGG
>Ga0080003_1001875_pt1 | contig 10488 bp, 16 predicted proteins | sample JossMetagenome_FD_69206 | JGI IMG/M metagenome (GOLD analysis project Ga0080003, IMG submission 69206) | Hot spring microbial communities from Joseph's Coat, Yellowstone National Park, USA - JC2_E (SPADES assembly) (version 2) | ecosystem: Environmental > Aquatic > Thermal springs > Hot (42-90C)... | reverse complement strand
AGGTGATGAGCTATTTATCCTATGTGTTCTTTACGATATAACACAAGAAGCAAGCCTTATGAAGTATTTTGAAAACTTATCAACCGTAGATGCTTTAACAGGTATTTACAACAGAAGGTATTTAGAAGAAAAGTTAGAAGAGTATATAAACTTGGCACAACGACACGATAGACCCTTAAGTCTTATCATGTTTGACATAGACTTTTTTAAGCATATAAACGATTCTTTTGGTCACGACGTGGGTGATAAAGTCCTAAAAGCTATTTCAAAAATGGTATCAGAGAACATAAGAAATACCGATATCTTTGCAAGATACGGCGGTGAGGAGTTTATCATCATAGCTCCAGAGACAGCTTTGGAGGATGCGAAAGCCTTGGCTGAAAAACTAAGAAGTCTTATAAGAAATCTTCATTTTGAAGAAGGGATCAACGTAACTTGCTCTTTTGGTGTGGCGTCGTTAGAAAAGCACGATACAAAAGAAACGCTTTTAAAACGTGTGGATGACGCTCTTTACGAGGCAAAGAAAACCAGTAGAAACAAGGTGGTAGTAGCATAAAATTTATAGAGTGCTGTAAGCATATTTTACATCGTGAAAGATCTTAGGAATAGGCAAAATAGTGAAAGCTAAAAGAAGATTATATTGGCTATCGTTCACAAGCTTACCAAGGTTTTGTTCTTACGATGTAGTGAACTTGTACACATGTTATAATATTTTTATGAAAAAGATTGTAGCTGCAAATTGGAAGATGCACAAGACTTACGAAGAGGTTATTTCTTATATAAAGGCATTTTTAGAAAAGGATATAGATTTTGAAAAAAAAGATGTGCTTATATACCCTCCATGCTTATATGTATGCGAGGTTTCAAGGCTTTTAGAAGGATCAAAGATAAAAGTAGGAGCTCAAAATGTGTATTACGAGAAAAAAGGGGCTTTTACCGGCGAGATATCACCGGTGATGGTAAAATCCTGCGGGGCAGAGTATGTGTTGATAGGGCATTCAGAAAGAAGGCACATTTTTAAAGAATCTGATGAGCTTATAAGAAAAAAAGTGATATCGGCTTTGGAAGAAGGGCTAAAGGTAATGCTTTGCGTGGGAGAAACCTTGGAAGAAAGGGAATCTAACCTCACTTACAAAGTGGTGGAATCCCAGCTAAAACTTTCTTTGGTGGGTTTGGAAAATCAATTTGGCAGCATAGAGATAGCATATGAGCCAGTGTGGGCTATAGGTACAGGAAAATCCGCCAACAAAGAGGATGCTTCTTCGGTGCACACTTTTATAAAAGATACCCTCAAAAATATAGCCAAAAAAGATACTGATATAAGGGTTTTGTACGGGGGAAGCGTGAACTCTCAAAACGCCAAGGATTTCTTACAAAGTCCCAACGTGGACGGTCTTTTAGTGGGAGGAGCCAGCTTAGATCCAAATACATTTTTCGAGATTGTAAACGCTATTTAAAGTTTTTCAAATACCAAAAGCCCCACCATACCACCAACAAATTTTTCTTTTTTTAAAAGCCTAAAACCATGAGATATACACATTTGTTCTATCTGTTCGGTGGATAGACTATTTTCCAAAGAGTGTATGAAAAAATCCCAGTTTTTGTTCCCAAATATAGCAACTCCCATAGGTTTTAAAATCGTTTTTGAGCTTTTACTAAAAGCATCTATACCCACAAATTTAGTGGTATCAAGTATCAAAAACCTGCCGCCTTTTCTCAAGACTCTGTTTACCTCTTTTAGCATAAGGTCTTTATCTAAGATATGTCTAAACACCAAAGACATGGACACGTTGTCAAAAACCCCGTCTTTAAATGGCATATCTTCCGCCGAGCCTATAAAAAGGTAAACTGGCTTGTCTTTCAGTTTTTCTTTGGCTTTTAAAAGCATCTTAAGAGAAAGATCAAGACCACAAGAAGCTTGAATCTTCTTTGTTTCGAAAGCCCTCAATATCACATCACCTGTGGCGGTGCCTATATCGAGGAGATTGCCCGGTTTTAGCTCCGATGCTATGGCTTTGTGCCATCTTTTGTTTTGACCAAAGCTTACAAAACCCACAAACTTATCATATGCTCCAGATATGGAGTCAAAAACGTTTCCAAGAGTTTCAAAATTCATACAAATATGATATCATATTATCTATGATAAAGATAAAAGGTATAACGTTACCGGTTGTTAGCTTGACACTATCTTTGAAAGATAGCACCAAAGAGCAGCTTGTAAACGAGCTTATGGAGAAAGTGAGTTCAAATATATTTTCAAATAGCTATTTTCTAATAGAAACCGATGATAGTATAGACCGCAAAACTATAAAAGAGATAGAGGATATCTTAGAGCAAAAAAACGTTAAGAGTGTAAAATCTATGAGCTCTCAGTCTATAACATCTACAAAAGAAAAAACTAATGTATCTAGGCTTTTAATAGTAAATAAGAATTTAAGATCAGGTCAACTTGTGGAACACAACGGAGACATTTTGGTATTGGGGGATGTAAACGAAGGTGCCAAGGTGATAGCTGCTGGAAACATAGTAGTAATGGGCAATTTGAAAGGGTATGCTCATGCTGGAGCCATAGGGGATGACAACGCTGTGGTGGTGGCAAAAAAAATGATTCCACAACAACTTAGGATAGGACATCATATAGCCATAAGAGGTGAGGAAGAAGAAGAACCCCAACAAGCTGAAATAGCAAAAGTAATAGAAAATGCCATAGTGTTAGAACCCATAGGAGGTGTTGTCTGATGAGTGATTCCAAGATAATAGTTATAACATCTGGTAAGGGTGGTGTTGGTAAAACCACCATGAGTGCCAATATAAGTACAGCTTTGGCTAAACTTAATAAAAACGTTTTGGTTATAGATGCTGATATCGGTCTTAGAAACCTTGATATGATATTGGGACTTGAAAACCGTATCGTCTATGATGTGCTTGATGCCACAGAAGGACGAATAAGTCCAGAAAAAGCCCTTGTTAAAGATAAAAGGGGTTTGTCTTTGTGGCTTTTACCGGCAAATCAAACCAAGAACAAAGACGCTATAGACCCAGAAAAGTGGAACAAGCTCATACAGAACTTCAAAGAATCTGGTAAGTTTGATTATATCATAATAGATTCTCCAGCCGGGATAGAGCAAGGCTTTAAAAATGCGGTGAGCCCAGCGGATAGTGCTATAGTTGTGGTAAACCCAGAGGTATCCTCTGTGAGGGATGCGGATAGGTCCATAGGACTTATGGAAAGTATGGGTAAAAGCGATTACAAGGTGGTGGTAAACCGTGTAAGATGGCATCAGGTTAAAAAAGGAGAGATGCTTTCCATCGAGGATATAATAGAGGTGCTAAAAGTACCACTAATCGGTGTAGTGCCAGAGGAAGAAAAGCTGGTGGATTTTACCAATAGAGGAGAGCCCATAGTGCTTGAGGAGTCTCACAATGCTTCAAAAGCTATAATGGATGTAGCAAGAAGAATCGCTGGTGAAGACGTGCCTCTTAACCTTTACGGCAAAGACAAAGGCTTTTTGGCAAAGCTCTTTGGGAGGTAAAAGATGGGTATATTGGATATTTTTTTTAGAAATAAAAGCAAGGATGTAGCAAAACAAAGGCTTACCATGGTTTTGGCCTACGAGCGAAGGGGCTTAGCACCAAACTTTATAGAATCTTTAAGGGATGATCTTATAGCGGTGTTTTCTAAATATTATCAGTTTGATGTAAACAACATAGAGGTAGAGCTAAAAAAGGAAAACTCTGCAGAGGAGCTCTGGATAAGTATACCTTTAAAAAACAATTAGCAGCTAAACGTGTTATATTATATGTATGATTTGCCTAACGCATTTAGAGGTTTGCCCTTGTTGCTATCATGTGTCTTTGAAGGTCTGTGAGTTTGATGAGCCTTACCCCAGAGTGGAGGCTACCTGTCTTTGTTGTGGATATTCTATAAAAGATAGGGCTCTGAGCCATTATGACCTTGATTTTAAAAATATTTTGGAGCTTTTAAGCAAAAAACAAATAGGGCAGATATGCGTAGATAACCTCTGCGGATCTACCAATATCATAAGGCTTATAGATGAAGGTTCTTACAAAGAATTTAGATGTCTTGATTGTGGTGCAGAGTGGAACAGCAAGGAGCTTCAATATGCTATAAAAAACGTTAAAAAAGTATGGGAGTGTTTAAAGAAAGAAGAAATAGAAGATTGTGTAAGGGCACAAGAAGGCGAGTGTCCTATATGCAAAAACGATATGGGGCACAAAAGAAACGGCTATCTCATAGAGATATCTTGTAATCTTTGTGGTTTTCACAACGTGTATGATGAAAAGATACCAAATTTTGACGTATCTCAAATAGACTGCAAAGAATATCAAAAAGCCGAAACACCGGGTTGATACTATGCCTTACCTTGAAGATCCAGTCAAACCCCTTCAGAAGTATATAGACCTCTATGAGAAATACAAAGCTTCTAAAGAAAATATACAAGATTACAAGAAAGATTTTAATGAAGAAAATGGCAGATTAGCCATTGCTATAGCTTCTGCCATAATAGGTGGTATAGAATCAAGGGCAAAAGATGAAGAAGTAAGGCGTTGGGCTATATGGGGAGTGAAAGAAACCATGAAAACTTTCAACAGCTTTCCAAGATTGTCGGAAAACCAACTATCGTATCTTTTTTTTGTGTTGGGAAGACATTTCGTACCTGTGCTTTTGCATGAGAAGGGGATAAAATCTGATAGTTTTAAAGCTTTGCCAGAAGAAGAACAGTTAAAAGCCGTTATGGATGTGCTTGATATAAACTTCGAAAATGTAGTTATCAGATGCCTTCAGGCGATAGATTTTCTTCACATAGAATAATGGATATAGCTATAAGCGTAAAAAACCTCACAAAAACTATAGATGGTAGAACCATACTAAAAAATATAAGCTTCGATGTTTATAAAAAAGAGGTTTTTACTATCATAGGTGGCAGTGGAAGCGGTAAAACTTCCATCACAAAGCACATAGTAGGTCTTTGGCAACCTACCGAAGGGGATATAAAGATTAAAAGTACATCCATAGTAAACTTGGACAAGGATGAGCTAAACAAGATAAGGCTTAAAATTGGTTATGTTTTTCAAGAAGGGGCTTTGTTTGATAGTTTGAAAATATGGGAAAATGTGGGTTTTTACTATTTAGAGCATACAAACAAATCTAAAGACGAGATAATAAAAATAGCCATAGAAAAGCTAAAAGAGGTAAATCTAGACGAGTCTATACTCTATCTTATGCCGTCAGAGCTTTCTGGAGGTATGAGAAAAAGAGTAAGTTTAGCAAGAGCCCTCGCCACAGACCCCGAGATTGTTATATACGATGAACCTACCTCTGGACTTGATCCAATTACAAGCCGCATAATAGACAAACTTATATTGGATTTGAAGCTAAGGCTTGGCATAACATCCATAGTGGTGACCCATGATATGGTGAGCGCTCTTAGTATAAGCGATAGAATAATGGTGCTTGATAAAGGAGAGCAAAAATTTTTAGGAACAAAAGAGGAGTTTTTAAACTCAAAAGAACCTGCTGCTAAGATGTTTATAGAAAACGCCATTTTAAAACTATAAAGCATTTGGTATATAAGTTTAGATAAAGTATGAGCACAGAGTGCTTTAGCATGTTTTACATCGTAGGTGGGCTTAAGAATAGGCGTATTGTCGTTAGCAAAAGTAGAACAGAGTGCGTGAGCACGTTTTACATCGTAGGTAAAGCAGAAAAACAGACAAAAAGATGGGAACTAAAGGCAGCACAGAGTGCGTGAGCACGTTTTACATCGTAGGTAAAGCAGAAAAACAGGCAAAAAGATGGGAACTAAAGGCAGCACAGAGTGCTTTAGCATGTTTCAGATGCCTGTCTTTTTAACAGACACTTATTATCCTACAAGTCTACCACGGTTTACAAGTCTACCACGGTTTATGTGCTCACGATGTAGTGAACTTGTAAAAACCCCTTTACAAAATTAAAATTTATGCTATAATGTATATACTACGGGGTGTGGCTCAGGTGGTAGAGCGTCGGCTTTGGGAGCCGAATGTCGCAGGTTCGAGTCCTGCTACCCCGATTTTAAAATATTTTCTATAAAATCTGTTATTCTTTGGGTAGCATTTTCTGGGCCAAGTTTTTCTCTTAAAAAAGAAAGGTTTTCTCTCATAGCGTTTACCTTTGAAGAGTTTTCTAAGTAAGAGCTTACAGCATTTATAATATCTTCTTTTGATGGTTGTATGAGCTCTGGTATTATCTCTTTATCCATTATTATGTTTGGAAGGCCTATATATTTTGATTTTACAAGGCGTTTTGCTATTTGAAGTGTTATTGGGTTTAATCTATAAAATATTATATGAGGAAGCCCTAAAAGTGATGCTTCTAAAGAGGCTGTCCCAGAAGCTATTATGCCAAATTTTGCTTTTTTCATAACCTCTAAAGAACTTTCTTTTGTAATTTCTATATATTCTTTTTTGTATATTGGATAGTCTACCGTGCTTGCTATTGGTATTAGGCTTTTCATATGAAAAGTTTTATAAATATAATAAGATAGCTCTTCTAAAAGCCCAATATGTCTTTTAAACTCAGAGTTTCTGGAGCCTGGGAGCATAGCTATTATATTTTCTTTTTGTACGCTTGAGGGTTTTATCATATCAAGAAGTGGATGACCAAAATAGTGGACGTTAAAGTGCTCGTTTTCATAGGGTTTATATATATCAAGCTCAAATGGAAGTATAACGATAAGATGTCTTACATACTTTACAATCTCTTTTATCCTTTGGGGTTTCCAAGCCCATACCTGAGGAGATATAAAATATATTATATGGTCGTGTTTTAGGTTTTTCATAAGACGGAAGTTAAACCCAGGAGCATCGCAAAGTATCACCCATCTTGAGTTGTTGGCTTTTTTTAAAGCAAGATTTAATATCTTTCTTATCTTAAAAACTTTTGGAAGGACTTCTACTATACCCACCAAATTTAAATCTTTTATGTTGGCTATAGGTTTTACTCTAAGCTCTTCCATGCGTGTGTCTGTTATACCTGATATATTTAGATGTTTATCTTTTAGATGTTTTAATATATTTACTACGTAGTTGGCAGCTGATAAATCCCCTACAGATAAAAATAAATCATCCACTTTTTAAAGTGATTTTAAACTTATCTTTTTTCTCTATAATAGCTTCAACGTTGTCTAAATCTATAAAACATCTGTAAGAGATTTCTATTTTGGCGTTTGATCTTATATTTACGTACCTTTGTGCAGTTATATTTTCTATTGAGTTTACAAATGTGCTTTTTAGATAAACTCCGTCGTGGTGTTCCAATATTTCTGTTTTTACATCGTAGTAGTTGTTTTGTTCTACGGCCTCATCCCAAAGGTTTTTGTCAAGTTCTTTTTCAAAAGAGTATCCAAACTCCAAATCGTCTGCATCTATGTTTTCAATTTCTTCTTTTATAATAGGCTCGATATAAACCTTAAAATCCAATAGCTTTTGCAGATCTTTGGTCTTATAAGCTTCATCTATAGGCATACGTTATATTATAGCATAGTATAATATTTGCATGGATTTTATCCTTATAGTAGTTTACATGCTTTTAATATATGTATTGGCGGAAGTGATTGTAAATGCTATAGATGTTTTGTCTCACGAGTTAAAAATTCCAGAGGGCATTAGCTCTTCTGTGATAGCATCTTTAGTGACTACGTTGCCGGAGTTTTTGGTGCCACTTATATCTTTTCTAAAGGGTTCTGTTGATACTACCCATATCGGTCTTGGTTCTATATTCGGTGGGCCTATGTTTCTTAGCATGTTTGGTTTTGGTTTTATGCTTTTAGTGATAGAAGCCAAATATAAAAGGTTTAAAGACTTGTACGACTTGACAAACATACTATTTTTCTTGTTTGCTTTTAATATAGCCCTATTGATAAACTTTTTACCTGTTAAAAAGCCTTTTGTGATTGTTTTTTTGATGATTTACGCTTATTTTATATATCTTCAATTTAAAAGCCGTAAAACAGGTGAATCTGAAAAAGAACATCTTTTTTTATCAAAGCTTGGAATAAAAGGTTATGTTAAAACACTTGCCGTTATCCAAGGACTTTTTGTATTTTTTGTGCTTCCTTTTGTAATAGATGGGCTTGTGCTAAGTATAGAGGGTATAGCTCATTCACTTGGATGGGATGCTTACAAAAGCGCTTTGGTGTTTTCTCCCCTTGCCACAGAACTTCCAGAACTTTCAAACGCTTTTATTTGGGCTAGAAAAGGAAGGCTGAAGTCTTCTATAGGCAATATCGTGGGGTCTTTGGTTTTCCAGTCTTGTATGCCAGTAAGTCTTGGCTTGTGGTTTACCGATTGGCGTATACCAAACATGCTTATGGTGGGTGGGTTTCTTAGTATTTTGAGTATTTTGATATTTTCTCTTAGTATATCAAAAGCTATAAACCTTAGGATTGGTATCATATTTATACTTCTTATAATTGTGTTATACTTTTTATATATATTATGAGAAAGAAGGATTTGGTAAACCAGGTTATAGCTAAGTTGCAGAAGCAAGACACGGATTTGAAGAGAAAAGATGTAATTCGTATCATAAATATGTTTTTAGATATCTTAGAAGATAGTATCTTATCAAAAGAACATGAAAAGATACAACTTTCTGGTTTTGGTACGTTTTATGTTAGGGAAAGAAAACCAAGAGTTGGAAGAAACCCAAAAACCGGCGATCTTTATCAAATCCCTTATAGATACAGTCTTGTTTTTAAGCCAAGCCAAAACTTTGTGTTGCAGGTGAACCATAGAAAGAAACCATGACGGAATGTGGCGCAGGTGGTAGCGCACTGGCATGGGGGGCCAGGGGTCCCGGGTTCGAGTCCCGGCATTCCGATTTTAAAATATTTTAATTTTTTACGATATAATATTTATATGGTGATTTTATGAAAAGCGTCAAAAACTCAAATAAAGCTTTTTCTATAGTTGAGCTTCTTGTGGTGATAGCCATACTTGCCATCTTGACATATATATTTATGGGACCTAGCGTGAAATGGTATCATCAATACAAACTCTATTCTGAAGGTCAAAGGCTGCATTCTCTTGTTATGGAAGCAAAAACTTATGCAATATCAAACTCAGTTTATACTTCTTTGTGCAACAGCGGATCTTCTTTAGCTATTTACAATTTGGGACTTTATCCAAACTCTTCTTGTGGCGGTAATATTGTAGAGTCTTACAGCTTACCCTCTTACGAGAGTTCTTATCTTACCTATACGGGAAGTTCAGGTTATATATCTTTTGATGCAAGAGGTGTAAGTGCTCAAAATGGAAATGTGTGTGTTTATGATTCTTATATAAATCAGTATTATATAATATGTGTTTCTTATGCCGGTATAAGAGATACTTTTGGCACTGGTGGTTGCCCATCTAACTGCTAAAAATCATAGATTTGTTTTATCCTATCTGTTATAATATTTGATCTAATTAAAATGAGAGGTTAGTGATTATGTACGCTGTGATAGAAACTGGTTCTAAGCAATATGTGGTGAAAGAAGGCGATGTTTTAAAGGTGGAAAAGATACCTTTAGCTGACAGTGAAGAGATAGAACTACCTGCTATAAGCATAGTAAAAGACGGTGCTGTAAAAGAAGGTGGTAAAGTCAAAGCAAAAGTTTTATCTACTGCTAAAGATAAAAAAGTGCTTATATTTAAGCATCTTCCAAAAAAACACTCTAAAAAGCTTAGAGGTCATAGGCAGTTTTATACCAAAATTTCAATACTATCTATAGGAGAGTGAGTTATGGCATCAAAAGCAAGTGGTGGTTCAACAAGAAACGGCAGAGATAGTAGGTCAAAACGTCTTGGCGTAAAGGCTTTTGGTGGACAGCTTGTAAAAGCGGGCTCCATCATCATCCGTCAAAGGGGCACAAAAGTACATCCTGGTAAAAACGTAGGTCTTGGATCTGACTATACCATCTTCGCTCTTAAAGACGGCGTTGTAAAGTTTGAAGAGAAAGGTGGCAAGAAGTTTGTCAACATAGAACCGGTGGCGGTAAGTGCATAAGACAGCAGAAGAAAAGACACCTCAAAGAGAAAGCACAAAAGACAAAATAATAGAAGTTTCAGCTGAGATCATAGCCCAGGAAGGATTAAGGGGTTTTACTGCCAAAAATATAGCCACAAGGCTCAATATAACAGACGCCGCTATATTTAAGCATTTTAAAGATATGAACGATATAGTGCAAACAGTAGTCAAAAAGTATACAGGAGAGTGTCTAACAGCTATAAGAAGTATAGTATTTGATAGGGATTTATCGATCCAGCAAAAAATAGACAAAATAATGGATACTCATATAGACATGCTTGAGAAAAGTAAAGGCGCTATTCCGGTTCTGTGCTTTGAGGTATCAAGGTCAAACATATACGATAATAGAGCTGTTGTAAGTTTTTTAGAAAACTATTTTGATCTTATAAGCATCCTTTTTCATAGAGGTATTGAGG
>Ga0080003_1001874_pt1 | contig 10493 bp, 8 predicted proteins | sample JossMetagenome_FD_69206 | JGI IMG/M metagenome (GOLD analysis project Ga0080003, IMG submission 69206) | Hot spring microbial communities from Joseph's Coat, Yellowstone National Park, USA - JC2_E (SPADES assembly) (version 2) | ecosystem: Environmental > Aquatic > Thermal springs > Hot (42-90C)... | reverse complement strand
GCTTTAGAGCAGAGTTTATATAATTTCCTTACCAATTTCCTGTTGGGCCTCATTTGTTATTCCCTAAACCGTTAAAACCGATGAGGCCCCTAATAAATTTCCTCAGAAGAGTGAAGCATTATACTTGCGGGAGTACTGATGATGGGCATCATTCGGTTTTTGAATTCATGGGAGCTCAATGGCTCATAGAGGGGAGCCGTGCCTTTACTCATGAAATTATAAGACACAGGGTAGCTTCATATTGGCAAGAAAGCCAGAGATATGTTGATTATTCTAAGCAAAATCTCCGTTACTGTGTTCCTGCTAACTTTAAAGCTGATGAACTTTTTAATTCACTATCATCTGCGTATCTAAATATGAGAGCATCTGAAGTTTCCCCAGAAAACGCCAGATACCTGCTTCCTAACGCCTCCTGCAGCAGGTTATGGGTTCAGATGAATGCCAGGGAATTTTTTATTAACTTTTTGCCTCTTAGAACCGGTAATGGTGCGTTCCATGAGATCAGGCTTATAGCATGGCTGATGTTTGACCTTATAATTAAGCAATTTCCTATAACTTCTGAATGGGTGTGGCAAAACTTGCCCAAATTGCATCCAGACTATTGTAGGGGCATTAAGGATAACACAGACTGCAGAATAAAGAGCATTGATGATGCATTCAAAATATGGGGTATGAAAATTCCCAACAATCTCTCAATTCTAATGAACACTAAATTATGAATTTTGTGGTTTTGACCGTAAATATCCCCATGCAAAATAAAGCCATATCGCCCGTATGAACATTGCCCTTTTAACGCAAACTCCAGCTTAAATGATATTATTTCATATGCTCTCCTCTAAATGGTAGTTGACATAGTCAGTGGGCATAAACCATGGAAAGACGTCAAAATATGTACAAAGGGAGGTAAGGTTAAACGTTCTACCAAACAAAGCCGATACACCATTTAGCAATCATCTGAAGACAGGCACGGATTAAAAATAAAGCTTTTCTAGTCTTGGCACGTCGTACAGTTTCTCCAAGCTCCGCGACAACGTGGAATACAACTCGGTATTGAACACTTGCCTGCACTCCGTACTATGAAGGCCCACAATGACTCTTAAGCATACTTCCAGAGGGTCATTGCGCCGATGATAATGACCCTACAGGGAAGTGACACAACGCAGCTGACAGCTTTTCACCAATATGTACGGCAGGTGGTACACTGTTAAGTACGGTGAAGGTGACAGTAGTACATCAAGCTGCACGCAATAGCTGACATGCCTTTCTTCATTTATGCAAAAGTTACTGATTGTACAGGCGCAGCAGAGCTAGAAGAGATGATCTCTAACGTTGGTATCAATGTTGGTGAAATGTACCTTGATAGGGAATTTTCAAGGGCAAACGCCCAGCTTATAGCAGACATTGGGGCCGTTCCTTACATAGCAATAAAAAGGAACATAAAGCCAAGATCTTATGGCTATCCTGCATGGAACAGGATGGAATGCAATATTCCTGGCATACTACATGGTATGAAAGAAAAGAACAATTGGTTACTAGCTAACGCCATGGTTCACAAAAAGCAAATAAAAGGGCAAACAATCGTTTGATAGGTGCAAAGGAGTGCAAAGAAACCGCAGCTATGTTTCATTTAATTATTTCGTAAAGTATCTTTCCGCCTGAATTCTTTGGAGGATTGACATTTAAAAGGTAAGATAGTGTTGGAGCTATATCCATGAGCCTTCCTTTTTCTTCCCCTTTCTTAATGTTTGGTCCAGCAAATATGGTAAATGCAGAATTGCTAAAATTGCCGAATTTCTCCGTTGGAAGGAAAGGCGTATGATGCCCTGAAACATAGTCTGTAGATATTACTGGTATTTCAAGTCTATCCTTGCTGATTTTATCAAACTTTAGGGAATCTATGGTTCCATCCCAATTGGAATATTTTGGTGAAAAGAAAAATATGATATCTCCCATCCTTTTTTCGCCATTTCCTTTACCCCACAGCTGCCTTTCACCAGCCAATTTTATTATCTTGTCATTATTGTCTGGATCCCTGATTGAGCGCAAAACATCTTTTGTAAGCTCTAAAGTTTCCCTAAATTCTTTTTTATTGACTCTACCACAGGGCTCTCTCCCTTCTAAATTTACCCATATCTGTATAGGATCATGGTAAACAAAAACCTTTGAACCTTCACAGTTAAATTTGAACTTTCCATTACCTAAATCATCATATTTCATCAGCTTTTCTTTCCGAAGATAATGCTCAAGAGAAACGTAAGACCATGTGGGAAGAGAACCGTGATCTGAAGTAATTACCACATTCCAATCTTTGGTTAAGCTAATTAGCTTATCAACCATCGTGTCTATTATTTCATAAGCTCTTTCAAAAACAGAATATGCTTTTTTTTCATTGTCTTCGCTATAAAACGGGTTTTCTTTTACGAGCTTAGCAAGTAATGTGTGATTTAAGCTGTCGATCAAATGGTAATGGAAAATGAAACCATTGTAATTGTCTTCTTTTAACATGCTTATGGTTCTTACAAACCACTCAGCTTGTAATTTTGCGTGTTCTAAAACAAACTGCGGGTTAAGGTTAAATGGACCGTAGGGCCTTCTTTCATCCTCTGAAACATAAGGTGTTTCAAATCCTTCCATATACGGAAGGCCCTTGGCCAGCAGCCTGTTTTCCTCCTTAACATCAGAACACCATCCATTTGAAGAAAAGATCTGAGAAAAGTAAATTGCTATTTCATCTTTTTTAAGGTTTAAAATCTTTAACCTCAAAAATCCCTCTTTATTTTTATATTTTATTGAAACAGGCCCCGACCACTCACCCTCTGCAAGCTCAACGTTAAAATTTTTAAAAGATATTTTTTCATCAATTGTACACCTGAGTTTTCCAAGAAATGGATGTTCGCAAAATATCTCATTGCCATTTATTGTTAAAAGCCTGACAGAGGGGAATGTCCCTTTTATATCGTTTCCCAGCTCCTTTATTACCTTTTTATCTGAGACAAATATGTATGGTTTTGAGAGTCTCCATAGGTCACCGCCAGGAGTCAAACCGCCTATTATCAAACTTTTACCTTTCCTTAACGGCCATCCTACCGGATAGTTAAGTACAGCCACCTTTATCCCTCCTTTAGGCATGGATTCCCATAGGAACTCTGAAAGTGAAAATCTAGAATCTTGAGTTCTTCTCAAATATTGACCTTGGACTGGATCTTCATGTGGAAGATGTGTTGTAAAACTTATTACACCATGATCAAAGGAATCTGAACCACTGGCTATAGTAGCCCAGTTTGTTGGGGTATCAACTGGTACGCTTGATTTCATTTCTAAAAGACTGTAATCACCAAGTTTATCTAAACTCTTCATCTTGCCTATATTTATGGCATCCTTTATCTGTGAAAATGAAAATGCATCAAGGCCTATTATTATAAAACCTTTGTTTTTCATGTTAATATACAGTAAAATAAAGTATATTAAAGTTTATTATTTTAAGTGGGTTGAGTGACAGAATCATTGTCCGCATTCTAGCCAGTTAATACCTCTTTGCATATATAACATTCCATTTTATTTTATAAAATGTCTTTCATACAAGATATGACTTTCAATAATAAAATGTTATGATGATAATAATAAGGAATTAGCTACACATCGAAGGTGATAGCACATAAGAGAGGAGCAGGCCAAAGCACAAGAGGAACTGGAGGACATTTACGGCGAGGATAAGTGATGCAATAAAGTCACTTGACCCTTTAATACATTAAGCTATGTCAGCAATGCGCGTTTTGGCCCTGGAAGGCCATCTGTACTAGCATGAACAGAAGGTCAAGCTTCTACTCACAAATCAGCTCGTTGGCAAGTCAAATAGATAACATGTTTGCTTAAAATATTATCAACGGTTCAGGCATAGATACAAGACCATGAAGAGGCTGTGCTATGAGCTAGTCATGATGGCCCTGCACAACCTGCACGTTCTGCTGTTAAAGAAGAAGGGAATCTGATGCCACAGGTGACGGCACAGGAACTGAAGGACAAAGCCAAGGGGAACAGAAATGAAGGTGATGATAATAATGATGATAAGGGCAAGCAATCAGCAAAAAAGCGAAAGGCATTTGCTTATTCGTTTAGGCTGATGGACCTTAAAACGAAGATGTACATGGCATTTGGTTCAAGCAAGCATTAAATCAGAGAAGGAGGCATTTGACAGGGCAATGATGTTCCTTTAAACTGTTGATGTGAAGCTGAAAAGCATCAGGCTTGATAAATATTACAGCGAATCCAGTTATGTGTCTCGGTTTGACAAGGACACAGCAGTATACGTGATACCAAAGAGGAACTCCACGCTTAAGGGATCACAGAAGTGGAAGGACACGATGAGGGAGTTTGTCACAGACACATATTAATACCTTAAAGAATATTACAAAAGGGAGAATTCTGAAGCTGCAGACAAGAAGCTGTTTGGTTGGGGAATAGCATAGAGGAGAGAAGACAGGATTGACAGCGCTTTATTTTGCACAGGCCTGTGGCACAACCTGTTCAACCTTAACAGGTAGCCACGCAGGAATTATGTCCCACAGCCTTGTCAACAGAAAAAAATTAAATAGGGAAAGACTCTTAAAGTTTATAATAAAACAAGGTTGAGGATTGAATGTCTGATGAATTGAAAGAGGGACTAAACGTTGGAGAGAAAAATAAAAAACAAGTATGTTTAGATTTAAAATCTGGAAGTTTCTTTTATAAGGGTAAGAGGCTCAAAACTGACATTCGCAGTAAATATAAATTTAGTGATTTAATTGCAATAATTTTAATTTTTAAAGATATACTATTTCATGTGAAACCTTCAGCTGATGGTTCTTCTCGTTTGTCCTTTTTTCTTAGGAAAATAAAAAATCCTAACAATCAGATATTTGAGGTAAATATCAATTATCCTCTAAAATTTGTTTTCAATAAAAATGGTGGTCTTGGCATCATCTCCGTTAGAAGATTTGAACCTATAGTTTTTAAATATATTACCTCCCAGCACGGCGAAATAATGATAGATATTGGGGCAAACGTTGGTGCTTATTCCATCTTATCATGTCATAATTTCCAAAAAATTATAGCAGTAGAGCCGGGAAAAGAATCCTTAGATATTTTACAGCAAAATATTTCACTAAATAATATAAATAATATCACTGTAATCCCTAAAGCCGTTACCAATAAGAAAGGCTTCGTTAAACTTTATAAAGCATCGGCTTTAGTAAATTATAGTATTGAGAATAAATCTGAAAGTTATTTAGAAGTTCCGACTATTACGCTAGATGAGTTGTTACAAAATTTCAGCATTATAGATCTTGTCAAAATAGATGTAGAAGGTGCTGAATTAGAAGTTATCCGTTCTGGTTTGGAGTTAATAGATCGTGTTAAAAATCTCATCATTGAAGTTAGACAAAAATATGAAGATGAAATTATTTCATTATTGTCGGAAAAAGGATTTCAATGTTATTGCCTTGAATTCAGAAAAGATATAAAAGAAAAAAATTTGCTTTTTGTAAATGTAAAAAATAATCAATAATGAAGGGATTGCACAGAGGAAACATATAATTGCTGATAGGATAAGATACATTGGTAAGGAATCAAACAATCTTGAAGGTAACCTTACTAGTCTTGAAGACCCTGATTATTTAGAGTATACAAAGGATCATGAAATCGTAAAAAGTGAAGATTTCAAACAATGGATTTTATCATTGAAGCCTAAGGATGTCAGGGATAATGGAATATCGGAAAGAGAACTAAAGAGGCAAAAAGCAAGGATCAGAAAGGGTAAGCTGTTAAATCCAAAAGTAAAGATTGTAAAAATTCTATTGCAATTATACAGAGAAATTAAATTAGGCAAGAATAATTAATATTTTAATTGGTACACCAATAGACATATGTCACTCCCCGACGCATGGAGGTGATATTGACGATAACAACCATCATGCGAGGGGAGCTTGATGATGCACACATCCCATTAGTGAGGAAGGGTATGTGAAGCAGAGGTACTTTGCGGTAGCAAGCGCCAGAGCTGTTAAGGATTACAAGAAATGAAGCTGCAGAAATGATTGGTCTCAGCAAGAGACAGTTGCAGAGGATAGGTTCAGGGAAGAGGGGATAGAAGGATTAAGGAAGAAGTCAAACAGGCCTAACCAAACAAACAGGATACCTGAAGATGTTGAGAGGAGGATAGTTGAAGTGAGAAATGATTTGGGTCAGGAAGGATAGCTATCATAGTGAATAAGGGACTAACTAGAAATTGAGGGAAGGGAGCGATACTACATGCTACAACGTGCTTGCCAGGAATGTTGAAGCTGAAAGGAGGCTGCAAAAGGAATACAGCACGTTTGGATGGAATGGTCCTGATGAACTGATTCAAGCAGACATAACATACTTCAACGGCGTGCCGTTGATGACCATGGAGAATGACCATTCAAGAAATGGATGGGCAACAAGCATGATTGATCAGACAGATGAAAGGGTTGTTCATGCGATGAAAACGCTTCAATCAGATAAATATGAAAACCTTCTAACTGACAACGGATCACAATTATCAAGGAAAAATTTCAGGATGAAAAAGTACTGTGGAAACAGCATAAATGGAAGACATATATGGACTTCAGTTCATCACCCACAGACCATGGGCAAAATGTCAAACATGCAGAAGGGATTGAAGAGGTTCCTAAAGCACAGGCTTGGCAGAACATGAGAGACAATGATGAGAACATAAATGATGCATACATGGACTTCTACAACGATGCTACAACTGTATCCACTACAAGATAAGTGCCTGCAGAGAGATACCATGGGTTCATTGATGAAGGATAGTACACTAGGCTGGTTAAAATGCTTAAATTGGAGTCAGTGCTTCCCATTGACCATGCGCCAGAGGGAGTGACATAAGTGTCTTGGCGCTATAGACTTGGTTTCAGGACCTATTATGGAAGTCTTATGAGAAAGTTTTTCATCAATCAAGCTTGATTTTCTAATTAATTAATTATAAAAAGCTCAATGGCTAAAATTAATTAATAGTAAAATGAATAATAATTGCCATCAGATGTAACAACTTTTATTGTCTTTGCACCGTTAACAAAGTAACCTGAAAGGTCTACTTGCTGCCCCGGCATCAGAGTTATGGATACGTTAACGTATTTGGGAGGATTAGATTGGCTCCATATCCTTATAATTTGTATAGGATAGGAGCCTACATTTTTAATTATTACGTGTGGAACAATAGCCTGTATGATAGCCTCTTTTAAGCCAGTTGTTTCATTTCCAGACACTGTTATTTTTAATGGTCCTGAAATTGATCCAAGCGGAATGGCGTAACGCGTATCGTTCTTTGGTTTTATTAATGCTATAAAATGAGTGTTTTCCCAAGAAATTGTGACACTATCTACTTTATTATTATTATTGTATAGGTCAATGAATAAGGTGGCGTTAGATGATTCAGGAATAATGTTATTGTAGTCTAAAGTGTATGCATTTTTGTTGTTATTACTGATCAAATAAAAGCTTGTGCCGTTAGGGTAATAAGTTGTAATATTTGAGTTAAATAAATTCATTAATCCCAAATTTGCAATTTTGTAAAAAGTGAAGTTTGATAATTCTATTGGTGTTAACTGCATATTAGATGTTGCTGTTTGAGAATGTGGCTTGCTAAGTGTCACATTTGGCATGATGCCGTTGGGCGGGTAAGCACGCATTAAAGCCCAGTAAATATAAATATATGAAGACGCGCCACCAGTCCCTGCACCGAAGAGGATTGGGCTTGCGGATAGGCTTATGGATGAGAAGCTGGCAGTCGATTGATAAGTTGGGCTATATAATTCGGCAGGTGTGACGCTGTTTGGTGCTGATGCACTTGTGGTTGCCCTTGAATAAAGCGCAACTGTGCCACTGTTCGAGCCTATGTTGTAAAATGCGATCTGCGAATAGACATAATATGTTCCTTCACCGCTAGCTGGGGCGCTCGTTATAAAAGTTCCTGCAGCATTGCCTGTTAAAGAAAATACTGATGCTTCATTAGGGTTTCCGCTTGGTGGTGTTCCGCCACCACTAGTGTAAAATTCATAATGATATGTTAGTCCACCAGACATACCTGGGGACCATCCTCCACCACCGGCGTAGATTTTATTAGGGTTTCCCCAAATGGACACTGAAAGACCATCGGCGCTTCCGCTATAAGACCAATATGTTTGCAAAATATAATTTCCAGGGTTTATATTATTTGGCGATAAGATATAAGCACCACTGTAATATGAATTATCTATTAGTTCAACACTCTTATAAGGTGATGTTGTTGGTGTTGGTGCAAAATTTCCACTAAATATTTGCGCACTATACCCTGCCAATGTATCATAAAAGTTTGAATACAATGAAAATACATATTGTCCATTGTCATATTGCCCATAAGTTGGGCTGAGCTGCGGGGCTTCTCCTACATACGGATAATATGTAGCATAGTCGTTAGCGCCTGGCGTTACGTTCATCTGTATTTGGATTGATGAGGAAGCTGGGATGCCGTTAGGCAGCTTTACCCACCAGATGTAGCCTGTGCCGTTGTTACCTTCAAACCATGAATAGAGCTTAGATCCACCACTTAAGAACATGACATTTTCGGCGTTGCTGTCTATGCCCAAAGATGAAGCAGTAGAATCAGGCACATAAACCATCTGCTGAAATGGAGCTGGCGTAGCTAAATTTTGAGAATTGGTGATTGTTAAATTAACATAATTAGGTTGGTTAGAAGTAGATGATGAACTTATAGTTATAACGTAGGATTTTAAGAGTAGCTCAATTTCATGGTTTAATATGTACTGTGAAGAAACAGGAATAGTTAGGTCAAACATAGATGTCGGTGGCAGTAGGTATTCCCCGATAATTACGTAATTTCCAGAAGACTTGGCATAAACATAAAGGTAAAGTGAATTTGCGTTAGCATTATAACCATTTAGCTCTAAGTTATTTTGGCTAAATTCAAACGGGACCGAAACGTTCATGTATAAGCTGTAAACATTGCTTGGTGTTAACCCCTGATTATCAAGCAAGTATATAAAGGGAGGGCTAGAAGGCGCAGAAGGTGCTGAGGAAATGCTTGAAACGTTTGACTGAAAATATGAATTAGCATTACTTAAAATTTGTGTTAGTTCTTGTGCTGAAGCTATCTGTTGTTGCTGAAGTTTTTGGTTCTCAAGGTAAACGTAGTTTGAAAAATCATTGTATATGTAGTAATATGTTACGAAAGCCATCATCATTAATATTATAAAGAAAACAGCGCCTATAATTTCGGCCTGTCCTTTTTTTTTCACGTTTCGCTCACCACAGTGCTGCCATCAGAAGCTATAACCTCTACATTATAAACGCTTCCTTTAACAAGCTTCAACCCAATTATCGTAACCTTTGCTAATCCAGAAGGCGGAGAGATCACATTATATTTATAGAAATGAATGTATGTGGAATTATAAACCGTTATGCCAACTATCTGCACATCCGTTTTACCATAATTGCCTATCCATACGGTCATTGTGTTAGGAGGACTCTGATTTATATATTCAATGTTAAAATTATCTTGTATCATCTGCGTCTTTGTGTAAAAAATTGAATTAAAACCCGTTTGTTGTGTAGTAAAAACATACATTCCCCATGAAAGTACCGTTATGCCCAAGGTCACAGTAATAACTATGACTATAAGGCTACCTATTATGGTCGATTGCGATTTAACATTACGCATTGATTTTTATATATAATTCGAATATATAAAAACATTTTTAGCTAATCCAGTACTCCCGCAGGTAATGACATTTCATAACAATAGAGATATAATTGATGATTTTTTGTTATTGATTAACTTTGGTTTAATGCCATATAGCTTTGTTTTGGGTCAAATTTTAGCCCTTAGCTTATAGTTCAAACTAAGGACCTCATATTAGCTTATTTAATTTCTTATTCAGGAGGCCCCAGTCCGCTTATTATTTCCATTTTAACCATAAGCTTAAAAAAGTACACTGTCAGGGCTGTTCCTTGAACTTCAACCCTTATGAGTATCCATAAGTTGTAGAGAATTATGGAGAGCATGAAGTATATCACCCTTAACGTAAAGTTCCTGCTCGTAGTCTTAGCTTCAAACCCATCTTCAACCCTGTAAGAGGTTTCAATGCCCCACCTGTACCTGTACTCTTCAGGTATTATATCGACAATCCTTTCAGGATCATCAAACTTTATGTTTGTTATAAAAGCTATGAACTTATCATCGGGCTTATCTTCTTCCCTTGACCCCTTGTTATTACCAAATAAACCTTTGATCCCATCTCATATTCTGTTACAGATGGTATGTTACCTTTTGCGTATTCATTCAGCATTCTCTTTATCCTTTCGTTCCTAACTGCTGGCATTATGAAGTTTATGCCCATGCTTTCAAGCAATTTTATCATTTCTGTTTTGAAAAAACCTCTGTCCATCATCAAGACTGATGGCCTTGGCGAGTTTTC
>Ga0080003_1001873_pt1 | contig 10497 bp, 10 predicted proteins | sample JossMetagenome_FD_69206 | JGI IMG/M metagenome (GOLD analysis project Ga0080003, IMG submission 69206) | Hot spring microbial communities from Joseph's Coat, Yellowstone National Park, USA - JC2_E (SPADES assembly) (version 2) | ecosystem: Environmental > Aquatic > Thermal springs > Hot (42-90C)... | reverse complement strand
TTGTTAAAATGGAAATAATAATAATAAGCGGACTGGGGCCTCCTGAATAAGAAATTAAATTAGCTAATATGAAGTCCTTAGTTTGAACTATAAACTGACGGCTAAAGTTTGACCCAAAACAAAGCTATATGGCATTAAACCAAAAGTTTATCAAAAACCAAAAATCATCAATTGTATCTCTAATTGTTATGAAATGTTGTACTTGCAGGAGTACTGAAGAGTGAAATTTTACACTTATAGGACTACTGGCTAAAAAGAAAAGTTAAAAAATTACAACACTTAAATTCATAAGTATGTCGAACCCCGATAAAATTAAGGAGGACGCTGAAGCAAGGACGTCAAAGAAGTATGTAAGGACTTTTATTTTTTCGATGCGAGTAGGTACAGCAGTAGAAAAGCTTCACGTTATAACCAAGGCTATGATGATAATCGTTCTTTCGGTAATCGCTCTTTATATGTTTGATAAAGTACCTCCAGATATATATGGCCTGGTGCTTCTTATCTTAATAGTATTTTCTTTACTGTTAGTAGCGAGGGTAGGAAAGTACCTCGTAACGTCATACTTGGCCCTGGCGCTTCCAGTGCTTCTTGGAGAATTTATCTGGTGGCTCGTCTTTAACAGAAACTTACCAGGTTCACCAACTTACATTTATGCTTGGCCAGGCTTTTTACCGATTGGGCTTTCTACCATAATGTTTATTTTAACATTTGGGCTTGTCTTTATTAAGACAAGGAAGATTACTTCATCATTAGTTGCTGCATTAATAGTGTGGTATATATTTATCGTTCCCGGAGATTTAGATACGTCAAAAATAACGACTTGGTTTACATTTCCTATTGGCAGGCCTATTGGGTTGTTAACCAGCTCCTTAGCTGAAATGGTAGCTGTTTCAAAGGCGATGGGATTTGCTGTGTTAATTTACACATCATTTTTGTTTCTGCTCACAACAAGGGACACTGAAATCGCGGGAGCTCTCGTTCAATTAAAGGCATCATTCAAGCAGGCTTTCTTTGTAGCTTTGATGTTTAGGAATTTAAATTTGATTCTCTTAGATTACGAGAACATAAGGATAGCTCAGAGGGCAAGAGGGGCAGGGATTATAAGAAAAAGTATATTTTCAAGGATAATTGACCTTGCATACATATCAATACCTCTTGTAGCTTCAATGATAAGGAGAGCGACTGAAATGGGAGTTGCTCTTTATGCGAGGGGTTTTGAAGCTTCAACAAAAATGACCCAGTACAAGGAGACAAAAAATTTAACTTATATGGACATAATAATCTGGATTATAATGATCGGGTTATTAATTTATACTGTTGTTCTACACCAGTCAATTACAGCAACTGTGATGAGGTTAATATAACGGGGTGATAAAAATGGCGCCAATAATTGAAGTTAAAAACTTTTCATGGAGATATCCTGCATTTGTAGGAAAACAGAATCCTTACACGCTTGACGGATTAAACTTTCAGGTTGAAAAAGAGGAGTTTTTTGGAATTATAGGCCCAAGCGGTGCCGGTAAAACGACGCTCTGCTATGCGTTGACTGGAATTATACCACATGTATTTAAACCTCAGATGGGTAAAGAAGCAGAGGATCTTAAGGGTGAGATTTACGCATTTGGTCAGTTGCTGACAAAGGTTGAAACCGTATACAATCCAAATACAGGTAAGAATGAGGCAAAAATTATGGGGATGAAGCAGACCGCACCAAGAATGGGGTTGCTGCTACAGGATCCAGAAAACCAGTTCCTCAGGATGGACCTCTTACATGAGATTGCATTTGGTATGGAACTCATGGGATTGCCCCCAGACGAAATAGAAAAGAGAGCAAAGGAGGCTTTGGAAATCGTTGGGCTCAGTTCCTTATGGCCGTTGGCAGATTTAATACATCCTTCAGAACTTTCTGGAGGTCAAAAACAGAGAGTAGCTATAGCTTCTTTTATAGCTATGAGGCCGGAAGTGCTAATACTAGATGAACCGACATCAGATCTTGATCCAGAAGGAAAGCTGAGCATAATTAAGGCCATAGATAATATTAGAAAAGAGTACAAGCTCACTCTCATAGTCGTTGAACATAACCCAGAGATAATGTTGAAATATGCTGATAGAGTTCTGGCTCTGGACAAGGGAAAAATGATAGCTTATGGAACAACAGAAGAAGTATATAAGGACGTCAAACTGTTTTACGAACATGGGCTTTACCCTTCAGATATTGCAAGGATTGGTTATGAAAGCAATTTAAAGTACAATCAAAGGGTGCCTTTTGATGTAGACGAAGCCCTTAAGGCAATGAGCGGCATCACTCCAAACTTTTCTAACGTTAACCTTAATGATGAAATAGTAAAGGGTGAAAAAGAGATAATCAACGTCAATAACGTAAACTTTTGGTATGAAGACGGAACACACGCGCTAAAAGGGGTTAATTTTACAATACATGAAGGAGAATTTGTTGGTTTAATAGGCCAAAACGGGGCAGGAAAGACAACGATTTCAAGGATAATAGCTGGCATATACAAAAATTACAAGGGCACAGTTAAAGTGCTAGGAATTGACATAAGGGACAAAAAGATAGCTGATAAAATTCCCTTGTACGTTGGATACGTGTTTCAGAACCCAGATCATCAGATATTTATGAGGAGGGTTTATGATGAAGTTGCTTACGGTCTTAAAAACATAGGTTTAAGCAGCTCAGAGATTGAAAAGCGCGTAAGGGAGGCTTTAACATCTGTTGGCCTTTTGGAAAAGATAGATGAAGATCCGCTATTTTTGGGGAAGGGTGAAAAAAGGAGACTGGCAGTTGCTTCAATATTGGCTATGAAGCCATCAATACTCATTGTTGATGAACCAACAACAGGGCAAGACTTTAGGATGTCAGAAGATATAATGAATTTGATGGGAGAGCTTAATAAACATGGGACAACAATACTGGCCATAACCCATGATATGACCCTGATTGCAGAACATACAAAAAGGGTAGTGGTCATGTATCAGGGTAAAGTAATATTTGATGGACCTACTAGACAGTTCTTTGCTGACCAGGACCTTCTCGATAAAGCAGCCATAATACCTCCGCTTGCGGTAAGGTTAAGTCACGCTTATAGACAGCATATTGACCGCAACGCGCCAATGCTTATTAACGTAAGAGAATGGGTTCAGGCACTAAAGCCAGCTATAAAAATAAAAGCAGAGTAGGATATTTTAGATTCCGTTAACTTAATTTTTTAACAAAGCTCTATTTTTAGCAAATTGTTGCACCATCCACATAGGCTTGTAAAGTATGAATGAAACCTTTTCACTTGATAATGTCATAGCTAAAATTTGACCTAATGCTAAACTAAATGCCTTAGAAAAAGTTCTATCATAAACGGATAATCATCAACAATTACAATTGATAGTTTGCACTTGCGGGAGTCCTTTTTATAGGGGAAAAATATTTATACTTTCATACAAATTAGTTTTTTATGGTTACTAAATTAGAAGAGTTTATCTCAAAGCTTCCAAAGGCTGAGCTCCACCTGCACCTTGAAGGAACTCTTGAGCCTGAGATGATGCTAGAGAAGGCTAAGAAGAACGGGATAAAGCTTCCCTACAAAAGCATAGAAGACGCAAGAAACGCATACAGGTTTAAGGATCTCCAGTCATTCCTTGACCTTTATTATCTAGGCGTAAGCTCGCTGGTCGATGAGCAGGACTTCTTTGACCTGGCATACGCTTATTTTAAGAAGGCGGCTTCTCAGAACGTCAAGAGAGCTGAGGTCTTCTTTGACCCTCAGGCTCACACAAGGAGAGAAGTTGATTTTAGTACTATAATAAAAGGAATACATAAAGCAGCTGTAAAGGCGGAGGAAGACTTTGGCATTTCAACAGGAATAATAATGAGCTTTCTTAGGGACATGTCAGTAAGCTCTGCAGAAGAAACTTTAGAACAGGCTTTGCAGTACAAAAGCTGGATAATCGGCGTTGGCCTTGATTCTAAAGAGCTTGGCAATCCTCCTTCAAAGTTTGAGAAAGTTTTCAAAAGGGCAAGGGATGAAGGTTTCATAGCTGTAGCTCATGCAGGTGAAGAGGCTCCAGCAGAATACGTATGGGAAGCTATAAAGCTTTTAAAAGTATCTAGAATAGACCATGGATATCACATGTTTGAGGACGAAAACCTTGTAAATTATATAGTAGAAAACAAGATACCAGTTACAATGTGTCCGCTGGCAAGCTTGGGCGTTGAGTACTTTAAAGATATTAAGGAAGTGCCCATAAAAGAATCTCTAAAAAGAGGAATTATAGTATCGATCAATTCGGACGACCCTGCGTACTTTGGGGGTTATATAAACGAAAATTATGAAGCTATAGCAAAAGCGTTAAGCCTTGATTATACCGAAATAAAACAGATAGCTAAGAATTCAATTCTTTCATCTTTTTGGAATGATAAAGAGAAAGTAAAATATATTGAAAGAGTAGATAAAGCCTGAGCCTTTTTATAGTAATTTATAATTTTGTTAAAAATTAAGTTTACTTACGGAAAAATATATTGAGGAATTTTTGGAAGAATATAAGTTGTGCCGCTTAGTTACTACAGGGAAAAGTTGTATCTCGCATGTCGTCCCTGTTTCATATGTATATTACTAAGTAAAAGTGTACATAAGTACCGACTAAAAAGCTAAAGAACTTGAAAGAAAATCCTAATGCTGCTATAGTTGTTAATGACGTAAACCCAAACAGAAGTGTTCTGATTTGGGGGAAGCAAGGCTGATAGTAAAAAGTGGAAGAATATAAGAATATATACCAAATCTTTTATAAAAAATTTAAATGGGTGAGGAAACATCCATAGAAAGAAGTCGAAACTCCATTTATAGAAATTGACCCCACAGGCTTTAGCGGTTGGGGCTTTGAAAGGCGATAAGAATGTAATTATAACAAAAACAGCATTTTTCCTATACAATGTAAAAATGATAAATAATGATTAGCAAAAACCAAATGCTAAATTTATAGAAATTTACCGGCGACAGGCCGTTTATTTTAAGCTAACATTTAGAAAAACTATAATCTTGCATTTCGTATGTTTTATAAAAATTAACTTTCAGGTAAAATAATAACCGGCTTAGGTTTTAGTATTACGCAATACTCAGTACTCCCGCAAGTGCAACCTATCAATTGTAATTAAGGTTATAATTTATAGTTGCTTTATTCTAGCCTTTCTTAAAAAATATCAATGTGAGGAATGAATTCACTACTTACGAGAAGTTCCTCATAGTAGTTAACCTGATCCTTTTTGCAACAAATTTATTACCCAATCTTTTGTTATCATTATTGTACCGTGGCTCTCTTTTGTGCATATAAGAAATTGACAGCCGAGCTATAAATAATTATTCAACACAGCATTAATAATTTAAAAAATAAAAAAGAATTCTTATGCTTTTATATCGTGTCCAGCTAAACTCTTTCCTCCAGTTTCAAAGCCTTTGTAATACCAGTATACTGAAGCCAGTAATCCTACCAGGAACACAACAGCAACCGCGGCAGATGAGTAATTAAAGAACGGCACAAACTGGGAAGATGATGAAGGATAGAAGTAAAGCGAGAGAACCATCGTTATAGTGCCGGCTATGATCCAAACTGATGACCTTGCATAAGAAACCCATCTTCCTCTTGATATTGTCGGAAAGACTTCAGGTTCAAGCATTCCCCTTACACTCCAAGTAAGCTCGACTGCTACAAAAAGCGTTGCTATTAGCGCAATAAATAAGGTTCCTGCAGTAACACCTGTAACAGCCACGTAAGCCCACAAAATTAACCATAGTATAAGGTTCAAACCGTAAGCTAGAACTGTAATATTTTTCCTAGAAATTTTATGTGCAAAAAAGACCCCAAAGATTATTCCAACGATTGTCATGACAAAGCCTCCGATAATAGGTATTAAACTTGAATAATTAGTAAAGTAAAGATAACCTATGTCAAAAGTTATCCATGTGTATGCCACATCTTGAACTATTCCAAAAATAGTTATCAAGAACCACCTTAAAGGTATGCTCATAGTCGGCCTTACACGCTCAATTACTTCTTGGTCAACTTTTTGCCATGCTTCCTGAACTGATTCTGTGGTTTTCTTTTCTGCTGCTTTCCAGGGAACAGATTCTTCTAAAAAGAAATACCCTACTATTAACGCTGTAAGTGGCGCAAGCAAAAGCAAAGCATAGGATAATTCATCTTGTATTAATGAAAGGCCTATAAGTGCAGGGATGAAGACAAGAGAAACACCGAGATTGCCAAAATTCGGTACTACAACAAGCAAATTCCCTCTGTACTTTGCTGGTATGCTTTCAGAGATTTCTGTGAGGACTGGTGTCTCCATTCCTATTGCAAACATGCCTACGAGTATGAATGAAATTATTAATGCTACTACATTTGTAGATGCTGCTAAAAATATTGCTACACCTATTATAATCATAGCTGCAGTAATAAGAAAAGTCTTCCTTCTTCCCAAATGGTCTGTCAAAAAACCCGCAAGAAGTGCACCAAATCCTCCTGCTATAAAGGCTGCGCTCAAACTAAGGTAGTAAAACTGCGAGGGAATTATACTTGTGATCACGAAAACTGGGCCATAACTTTCAGCAACTCCTAATACGAGCATTCCCATTGCTAGTGCGAAAATCGCTAACCAAGGTATTCTGCTCCTTGTCTGAACTTGATATTCACCAGCTTTGCCAGACGCGTTGGTGACCCTTTCATTCTTTTTATCTGGCTCGTTAGATAAGCTCATAAGTAATTATTTTATTGAATACGTATTATATAAGTGTTTCTTTGCAGAAGGCGGTGTCTCTTATCTGGAAATTATTTCATGGTCTTAAACATATAGCTGATAAAAGCAAATTAAGCAGATTTTGGCTAAACCTAATGAAGAGGTATGGGCGTAGCATGCTTAGCGAAGATCAGGTCAAGTGGATCGTTAATGCTAAGCTTAAAGGAAAACTTACTAACAGGGAAATTGCAAGCGTGCAAGGCGTATCAACCAGAAGGGTACAGCAGCTTTACAGCGAATACAAAAGTACAGAGGTTATTCGTGTTCAGAAAAAGGCTGGAAGGCATAAACAGCCTTTGCCTGAGCAAGTTAAATATGAAACCAAATGCCCTGAATCTGGAAACCTGTTTATGTCTCCTATTTCGCTGATTATGAAAAGCGCAGAGTAGAACGATATTCCTGGAATGCTCATCAAAAGCTTTGCATCTTCATTGTCATTTGCAATCTCCTTTATTCTATTAGATATGTCATCTATTTCCTTGTTTAACACTTCAAGGACGTTTAGGTAGCCGTTTATCTTGAAATCGTTTAGCTCTCTTAATGTTTTAATGAATTCTTTTGTGAAAGAAGTGCCATCAATATTTATGTTGTACATCAGCAAATGAGCGTTTATTCTGTTCTTTATTATCAACCTAACTCTTACAAGGCTTGCCCTGTGCTATCTTAGCTGCATCAATTCCCTAGGAAGCATGCTTTATGCTATATATCCTCCCCTTAGCAGGTTTGCAAGAGTAAGAGAATCTGTCTTTGCCTTTGATTCAGCTATAGCCTTAGTCTTTAGTGGGTTTGATAAGGTAACGTTGTGTCTTTCAGACAATATCCTATATGCCCAGTACCATGTTGAAGAGCTATTACTATATCCGATCCAAACGATTTTTGAGACGTGAATGTTTTGTAAAGAACCTATAGTCTTTTGGTTCAATGGAACATCTACAATATACGCTTCATCCCCTAGAACATTGGGGAAAGTTTCGCTTTGCTTTTGCGAAACATACTTGTACGTAGCATTGCCTTGCGCTCGACGTACAAGTGATGCTGAAGTAATACCGTCTAAGTCGGAGTCGTAAAAGATAATAACGCGTTTATTTTTTAATTTTTTCTCTCTCAATGTGACATATAATACAGAACCTCATTAAAACCTGTTCTCCGTTAACTACCCTGTTCGCGAGGGCTAAACCGTTCGTGCTTTAAAAATGAACTTTGCATTTTAGATAAGGCGAGAAAAATGCTGCTCGTATTTGTTTCAACAAAAAAGGTAAGACAGCACATTCGAAAAAGAAAAGTTTTCCCAGAAGACCTCATGTATTCGATTGAAATATTTTTTGTCGAAAAAACGAAGCGAGCAAAATAAAGCACGTTCGGTTCGCGCTTCACGACATAATAGAAGAAGACAAACACATCCGAAGAAGCCTAGAAGTGGAAATTTGCGCTGACTCTCTTTCAAACGAAAAACTAAATGAATTAAACGAAATGCTCGCACGTGAATTTCCATCGCTCAACGCTTTCGCGAAACTTCACTGCAAATACGCGTGAAAGAGGAGAGAACCGCTCACGGAAAGAGGGGTTAAAAATTTTAGAATATAATGTAACGTTTCGCTTTCTTTACCCACTCGTCCTCAAGGTCGAAGAATAAGTTTTGCATGGGTTTTAATATAATATGATATTTATACGGATGTCAGCAACGTGTTTGTTTTTGATTTTCCTTTATAATATAGGTTTTAGCTTCAAATATTCTCTATGACATAGGACTTTTAGCTTCACTTGCCCTGCATGATATAGGACAAACAGCTTCAAAAGTCCTGTGATTTTGATATTATCAAAAATATAGGACAAATAGCTTTAGTTGTCCTGTATCATATAGGACAATTAGCTTTGATTGCCCTGCATGTGCGCTTTTTAATCTTTTTCTATAAAATAGCATGAAATCTTTGGAGGATTAAATTCATGTAAGGATGAGGAAAAAGTTTCCCCCATGCAAGAACGGTGAAAGAATAGATTTAGTGAAAATTTCGGACGCGCACGGAAGATGCACTGGGGTAGATGCTGAAAACTTAAACGACCCTTTGCTTAACCGTTATTCCATGCTTTACTTGTATTATTGCAAAAACGGGGCTTTGGCTTATGTTTGTTCAGTTTGTCGGGTTTGTTTTTCTTCTTTAGAAAGTGCAGTAGAACATTTCAAAAAAGAACACGGTTTTAAGTAAAATATTTTAGAGCCTTATTGAAACGCCTGAGTTTCCTTCTCTTGGTATGTATGGTTCAACGACTCTTGCGAGTTGTTGAGCTGTTGTAGTGTGCAGGTAAACGCGTCCTGGTCCCTCTATTTCTACGAAGAACCATCCTTCGTGAGCAAAAAGCATCGACTTTATTCCCCCGACTTTTGAAAATCCGTAGTTCATGTTTCCGTCGAATGCAAGCAGGTGTCCTGCTTCAACCTGTAGTTTTTCGCCTGGCTTAAGATCTTTCATTATAAGACCCCCGTAAGCGTGAAGGAAGACTTTTCCGTATCCTGAAAACTTTGCGAGGAAAAGACCTTCGCCTGCTAATATTCCTGCGCCGAGTCGAGCCATCTGCGAATCATATTTCACGCTGGGTTCCATTGCGAGAAAAGAGTGTGATTCAGCAAGGAGCGAAGATGTCCCGTTTAGTTCTACAGGAAAGATCTTTCCTGGAAAGAAGCCTGCGAGAACAACCTCTCCAGGGCCTGTTAGTTCTGAAACAAAGAAGGTTGAGCCTGTCAATGCGCGTTTCAATCCTGAAAGAAAGCCTCCTTGTGAAACCGTATTGAACCCCACGTTTTTGTCTTTTGAAATAAGGTGTCCTGAGTCAGCGTAGATTTTTTCACCTGAAGCAAGCGCGACCCTAAGGTACTGCATATCAGCTCCTTCAATGTTAAACGAAACCGTTTTTCATCACCTCGCTTTTATTTAATATGAAAAGAATTTAAAAGCTTAGTTTGTTTTTGTTTTTTAGGTTTTCAAAAAAAAATTTATTTTAGGGAAATGTTTCGTGAGAGCGCTTGAAAGTGTTGGTTGTTTATTCGCCTATGACGGTTACGGATGTTGAAACTTGTCCACCGTTATATGTTGCATTCACGTAAACTGTAAAGGTTTGTCCTGGTTGATAAGTGTATCCTGAAGCGCTTAGTGAAATAGGCGAGATTGCTACTGTTTGTCCTGGATTAATGTTTCCTGAATAGCTTCCTGAGCCGACTTGTTGCCCGTTGTAATATATCGACACTGAAACGCCTGTTAGAGTGTATGTTCCTGTGTTCTTAACAGTAATGAACGCCAACCCGTTTGAAATTGTTGAGTCCTGTATAGAAATTCCTGCCGTGTATCCTATCGTGTTCATTCTAGCGAAGAGGACGTCGTAGACTACAACGCCTGCTATGATTGTGATGCCTATTATGATGAGAGCTGAAAGTAGTTCTCCTATACCCCTTTTTTTAGCAGACATAAATTTTGTTTGCATGTTTTAAAATACAAGGGGGATTTAAAAACCACACGACCGGCGAGCTTGTTCTTTGCAAAAATAATTATGTTTAATAACTTTTTCGCGCGGTTTATAAAGGCTTTTTAAATTAAGATGCATGAACAAATTTTTTGATGTGTTAAAGGATTTTGAGGGAAAACATGTCTTGATTAAGTTGAGGAACGGTCTTGAAGCGCGCGGGACAGCTGTAATGATTGATCCTCAAA
>Ga0080003_1001872_pt1 | contig 10498 bp, 8 predicted proteins | sample JossMetagenome_FD_69206 | JGI IMG/M metagenome (GOLD analysis project Ga0080003, IMG submission 69206) | Hot spring microbial communities from Joseph's Coat, Yellowstone National Park, USA - JC2_E (SPADES assembly) (version 2) | ecosystem: Environmental > Aquatic > Thermal springs > Hot (42-90C)... | reverse complement strand
AGTAGTACACTACGTCGTTGACTTCGCCACTGAACGCCTTGTTCCTGTACTCGATGTGCCCCTTCTCCACGGACGGCGCTATGATCATGGGATCCGAGTCCACGGGCACCAGGAGCGCCAAGGGCCTTTCAGTTTGTATTAAGTAAATGTTAGTGAAGTAGAATATCGAGGTGGCGTTCGCTATGTACACAAGGTCACAGCCCGACTTAGAGGCCTCGTCCCTTAACGCCTTAAGCCTCCTAAGCAGCTCGTCCCTGCTCACGCGAGGGGTCAAAGGTGCTTCACTCCCCGAGCTTCCTGAACTTCAGTAAGTAGTGGTGCTCGCCTATATCATTAATTGCTGGCTCGGGCCTAAGCGACCTAGAGGCCCTGCCCACCAGCTCCAGCACTTCCTCAGGGCTGAGCCTTAGCCATAGCGGCGGCCCAAAGAGGGTAAAGGACTTCTTGAACTCAAGCACGGCAAAGGTGCCCCCAGGCTTCAGGACCCTCTCGACCTCCTTGATTATGAAGTCACCCGTCCCCGAGTGAACAAGGTCGTGAAAGACGTTAGCCATGAAGACGAGGTCCAAGTGAGATTCAGGCAAGGGGATGCCCTTGGTCAGGTCAGCCCTTATGGTCTCGACGTTGCTGAGGCCCTCCGACCTCGCGGCTTCCGATAGCTCCTTCAGGGAGCCTTCGTCGATGTCTATGGCATAGACCTTACCCTTGGCCCCCACAGCCTTTGCTATAGGTATTGTGAACCTGCCTGGCCCTGAGCCTAAGTCAGCTACTATCATGCCCTCCTTTAGGTCAAGGGCGCTGAGCGCGTTACGTATGATCGCCTCTCCGCCGCCTAATGGTCTGTGACGACCATGTCTAAAGGCATGCATAGTTCTTTCGGTTAACCGTTAAATAAAGGGCTTTAAAAGCCCTCATATTAGCCCTAGACCCAGGAAGGCTTGACGACCCAGTTAACGCCTGAGGGCTTGGAGAGGCGCCTCAAGTGGGTTGAGTGGGCAGTCATAGGCCTCTTCACGTTTCTCCTCCTGGCCCTAGGCGTAATGATTGGCGACGGGGGCCCTCTCGCCTCAGGCCTCGCTGTAGACCTTGGGATCCTGGTATACCTGGTGACCCTCTTGCTATACCCTAGGCTGAGGCTTCTGCCGCTGGGGTTCGTGGTCGGGTCTGACGTAGGTCACCTGATTTACGTGGCGAGGGCCCTTGCCGCGAAGGTCCTCGTATATCCGCCTGTGTGGGTCTTAGTCAGCTTAACGGGTCACGTCAGCCTTAACGTTGACCCGGTCCAGGTACTCCTGCTGGCTGAGGTCGTGTATCTGGTATACCGTATAGTAAGCGTGAGGCCAGGGAGAGGCCAGGCCTCAGAGTCCTAGGTACTTGGCCACTAGTTTGTCTAGGACCTCTGAGTAAACCCTTTCAGCGAGCTGAGGCTCATAATGTCTACATAAAGCCACGAGGCCTGAGAGCCTTATGACCTCATTGACCAAGAACCTGTGCAGCTCTGATATCATAAATGACAGTGAGGACTCCCGCGACCTGAGGGAAAGCAGGGCCCTGAGGGCTTCATCGCAGCCCTTTATGTTGCTTAGGCCTGGCGTCTCTAGGTTAACGGAAGCCGTTAAAGTCGGGACGTCCAGGTTGTCGAAGTAGTCAGGCGCGTGAAGCCTTAGACATGATATCAGTTCGCTCTCAGCCGATATTATGGTCTTCAGGTCGGCAACCGTCGACTCGTACTGAAGCCTAAGGGCCTCGAACTTGTTGGTGGCCTCCTTCAGCTCCTCTAAGTACCTGCAGGGCTCACCAGCCATGACGCTCGCGTAGGCTCTGTTAAGGAAGTCTCTAAAATTTTTTAAGGGGGCAGAAACTGTACAATAAAAGCGACATGAGTGATAATGAGAGGGTCAACAGCGCCGAGCCCAGGAGCACGGGTCTTACGAGGACCCTTAGCTTTCGTGAACTAGTGTTCCTCTCCTTCGGCGGCCAGGCCGCCCTGCTCAGCCTCCTGAGCTATGCGACAGGGGTCTTGGTTTACGTGGGCCGATTCTCGCCCATAGCTATCGTCCTTGGAACCACTCTCGTGCTTCTGAACGCTGTCCCTGTCTATGGCCTATCGAGGAGGTACGCGGAGGCCGGCGGCTATTACATATATGCGCTTTACACTATGACGCGAAGGCTAGGGCTTGAGACGGGATGGGTTTACATATTTTACTCGGTGATCTATGGGGCAGCCTACATAATGGGGGCAGCCTATGTACTTCAATATGCTATAGGCCTTCACCCTATGTTCTGGGCGATCACTATTTTCGTCGCGGCCTCTACGTTCCTGGCCTTAGGCATAAGGCCCTCTGCCAGATATGCGGAGGTAGCTGCTATAGCAGAACTTATCGCGTTGATATTCGTAGCCGTTGCAAACCTTGCGATCGTCGGGTTTAAGTTTTACAACCCGTTCTCCACAGCTAGAAGGCTAAGCCCGTCATCACTCGCTACAGCGATACTGTTCGCCGTTGGTATTCCAACGGGCTACGGCTCGATAACGCCGCTCGGAGGCGAGGCCTTAAAGCGTGAGGACATAGGCAGGGCAGCCCTTTTGGTCGTCGTGCTTGGGGGCCTGCTGAGCGCCTTAGTGGTATACTCGATCATAGACGCAGGGATGTACTCAGGCGAATTAAACTATATACTTTCGGCTAAGGTCCCTATCATGGACTTCCTGAGGCTCTACTACAGGGAGTTCGCCCTGATAATCCTGTTATTCGCCGCGTTCAACGACGGCGTGCTCGCGTCGCTGTCATTCATGGCAGCGACCTCAAGGACCATCTATGCCATGGCGAAGAACAACATGTTGCCTTACCCGCTTTCCAGCACGAAAGACGGCCACCCCCTCAACGCCGTCCTGGCCACAATACTTGCCTACTCGTTGGTGGTGGTGCCTCCGCTTGCCTTGGCCGGGAGGCCCTTTGTGCTGTTCCTGGTCTACGGAGGCCTAGCGGGCATGGCTAACCTGTTTGTTCACATATCGGCTGGCGTCTCGTTCGTTATCCAGGAGGGCAGGACTATGAAGAGGGCGCTGACTTATAGCTCCCTAAGGTTCATGAGCTGGATCATCAGGAGGTCGTTGCTTATCGTGCTTGGCCTAGTTGCTATTATTTTTAGCGTCTTGACGTTAACGCTCAGCATGGAAGCGCTCAGCGTCAGCGGTGAGACGTACCTATTCCTGCTCTGGATCATCGTAGGCTTCATATACGCTGAGGTTATAGACGAGCTAATGGGAAGGGTTTCTCAGTCGCAGAGCTCTTAAGCCAGCTCCTTTGGTCAGGCTAAGGGCTAGGACTTGAGCGAGACATCAAGGAGGAAGCTCGAGCACCTAGAGCTAGTCTCTAAGGGATCGACCGAGGCCAGCGAGAGCACGCTGCTTGAGTACGTCAGGCTGGTCCACAGGGCCTCCCCGCTCACCGACCTGAGCCACGTTGACTTAACTAAGGACTTCTGTGGTAAGGAGCTTCGGGCGCCGCTCATGATAACAGGCATGACAGGCGGGCACCCCGAGGCCGAGAGGGTGAACGCGCAGCTTGCCGAGGTGGCAGAGAGGTTTGGGATAGCGTTAGGCGTGGGCAGCCAGAGGGCTGGCATAGAGAGCCCGTCCCTCGCCCGCACGTACTCTGTTGTGAGGGAGAAGGCGCCGTCAGCATTCGTAGTGGCTAACCTGGGGGCGCCTCAGCTGGGCAAGGGCTACGGCCTAAGGGAGGCGGTGGCTGCAATTGATATGATAAAGGCTGACGCTATAGCCGTTCACTTTAATCCTGGCCAGGAGGCATACCAGGACGAAGGCGATACTGACTTCAGCGGCGTCCTGGCTAAGTTAGAGGAGCTTGTAGAGGAGCTGTCGGTCCCAGTTATAGTGAAGGAGGTGGGCACAGGCCTCAGCAGGGAGGACGTAGCCTTACTGAGCTCAATAGGCGTTAAGTGCTTTGACGTGGCAGGGCTTGGCGGAACTAACTGGATAAAGGTCGAGGCCCTAAGGTCCGCAGCTCGTCATGGGGGCTTGCCGTTAAGGGACCCTGGACCTTTAGCTGACCGCTGGGGGAACCCAACGGCTGTCGCGGTTGTTGAGGCCAGGGCGGCTGCGCCTTGGGCTTACATAGTTGGTAGCGGAGGGGTGAGGAACGGCCTTGACGTGGCTAAGGTGATAGCCCTTGGGGCCGACGTAGCGGGCTTTGCGGCGCCTGCGCTCAGGGCCCTGTCAAAAGGCCCCCAGGGCCTGACTTCATTTATAGAGGGGCTGATCTACCAACTTAAGACGGCAATATTTATGGTAGGAGGGACAAAGGTTGAGGACCTGTGGAGGTCGGGCCTTACTATATGGGGGAGGCTAAACGAGGAGCTAAAGGTTAGGGGCATAGACGTTGAGAGATACATATTAACTTCTCGGCTTGAGCCCCTACTCTGGCGGAATAAGCTTGCCGTTTGAAGCGCTTGAGGAAGCCTCAAAGAAGTACGTTCCCCTGATAGACTCGGCCATATTTGAGGCCCTCAGGGGATCGCCTGAGGAGCTCTACAGGGCCAGCGCCCACCTCCTTAAGGGTGGCGGCAAGAGGCTCAGGCCATTGATCCTGCTCATGGCGGCCAGGGCGCTGGGAGGCGCTGAGGCTGAGCCAAGGGCCCTGCCCTTTGCTGTTGCCGTTGAGGTCTTTCATAACTTCACGCTGGTGCATGACGACATTATGGACAACGATGACTTCAGGAGGGGTATACCCACGGTCCACAAGGTCTTCGGTGTGCCAATGGCTATAACCGCAGGGGATCTCATGTTCTCGCTTTCATTCCTTTCGATATTTGACGCCATGAAGGCAGGCCTGCCAGAGACCTATGTAAATAAGGCCGTGAGGACGCTGGCGGAGGCCGCCAGGAAGGTGGCTGAGGGCCAGGCGCATGACATGTTGTTCGAGAAGAGCTGGGAGGTGGGTCCTAATGACTACCTTCTTATGATATACTTGAAGACGTCAGCGCTCATAGAGGCGTCAGCAAAGATGGGCGCCCTGGCGGCCATGGCCAAGGACGAAGTCGTTGAGGCCATAGGCGAGTACGGTAGGCTTGTAGGGCTCGCCTTCCAGATAAGGGACGATATACTGGGTCTCTTCGGCGACCCCAGCAAGACAGGGAAACCCGTGTATAGCGACCTAAGGAGGGGCAAGAAGACGCTCCTGGTGATATACGCTGCCTCAAGAAGTCAGGAGGCCCGCAAGCTCCTGGAGGAGATCTTCTCGGGCAACTACAACGAGGAGAAGCTGAAGGCGGCCGCGGACCTGATAAGGCAGACAGGGGCCCTCAATTACGCCGAGGAGCTAGCCAACAGCTACTCCCAGCTAGCGATAGACAAATTGGTAACGCTGAGGGAAAGAGGTTACATAGTTGACGAAGAAGCTTACGAGGTGCTGAAGGACTTAGCAGTGTTCAGCGCTCAGCGCGACAAGTGAGCGACTTCAGTAGACGCTGCATGTCCTGGGCTGGGAAGACCCAGTAATGCTAAGGGCTTCCTGGGGTCGTGAGGAAGGACTGCGCTGATTTACAGCGGCACACCAGGAAGGTCGCCGAGGGCGCCTTGGGCAACCTTAAAGTGCCCAGAGGTGCTCCTCAGGGACAATGGGCAGCGAGGCCTTGAGTGAGGACTTAAAGGCCCTGTTGAGGAGGATCGCGCTGAAGAACGCATACCTCCATGGAGGCCGAGCGCAGGTAAACAGCGTACTAGCGGCCGTCCTGGGCGAGAGGCCTGACCTCAGGCCAAGGGCAAGGGAGCTGGCTGAGCTCGCAAGGCAGGTCGTCGATGAGGTCAACAAGTTAAGCCCCGAGCAGCAGAGGAAGGAGCTTGAGCTCATAGGCGAAGCGCTTGAGCAGAAGCGCCCCTCCGAGGCGCCTAGGTCGCTACCTCCGCTGCCGAACGCCGTCGAGGGCCGCGTTGTCACGCGCTTCGCGCCCAACCCTGACTTCGTTATCCACATAGGCAACGCGAGGCCAGCCATACTAAGCTATGAATACGCTAGGATTTACAAGGGGAAGATGGTCCTCAGGTTTGAGGACACAGACCCCAGGACAAAGACCCCCATGAAGGAGGCCTATGACCTAATAAAGGAGGACCTCAGGTGGCTTGGGATCAAGTGGGATGAGGAGTATATACAGAGCCTGAGGATGGAGAAGTTCTATGAGATAGCCAGAGAGGCCCTCGAGAGGGGCTGCGCCTACGTAGACTTAGGCGGGGACGAGACCAAGAAGGCTATAGCGTCAGGGGCTGAGCCTAAATATCGCTCAATGCCTCCTGAGTGGCAGCTAGAGCAGTTTGACAGGATGTTAGCCGGAGAATACGAAGAGGGAGAGGCCGTAGTTAGGTTCAAGACCGACCTCTCACATCCAAACCCAAGCGTCAGGGACTGGGTGGCGCTAAGGATCATAGACACCGAATCACATCCTCATCCGCTGACTGGGAGCAAGTACATAGTCTGGCCGACCTATAACTTCGCCGTCAGCGTAGACGACCACTTGATGGGCATAACTCACGTCCTGAGGGGGAAGGAGCATCAGGTCAACACGGAGAAGCAGAAGTACGTCTACAGCTGTTTCGGCTGGCAGGAGCCGACGTTCATACACTTCGGCAGGCTTAAGCTTGAGGGCTTCATAATGAGCAAGAGCTACATTAAGAAGATCATGAGTGAGAGCCCAGACGAGTTCATGGGGCTTGATGACCCAAGGTTTGGGACTATTGCGGGGCTCAGAAGGCGCGGCATACTGCCTGAGTCCATAAGGGACGTGATACTTGACGTTGGCGTGAGGCCTGGGGACGCCAAGCTCAGCTGGGCCAACCTGGCTGCCATTAACAGAAAGAAGCTAGACTCTATGGCTGACAGGCTTATGTTCGTCGAGACCTCTCAGGGCAAAGGCGTGAGGGTCAGGCTGAGCCAGCAGGGCTGTGTTACAGCAAGGATACCGCTTCATCCTAACAGGCCCCAGGCAGTGCGCGAGATAAAGGTATGCGACGGCGACTATGTATACGTGCCCGCTGACGATCTCAAGTCTTCGGTCGTGAGGTTAGCAGGCCTTGGGAACTACACAGTAAGACTAGGTGATGGCGTACTGGAGTTTAAGAATGACAGCCTTGATGAGGCGAGGAGAGAAGGTTACCCAGTTATCCAATGGGTCCCCGAGCGGAGTGCTGTAAGCATAAGGGTCCTGGAGCCTGACGGCTTAAAGCTAGTGGTTCACGAAGGCCTTGTCGAGGGCTACATAGACAACTACACGAAGGGCTCAAGGCTGCAGTTCATACGCTTCGGCTTTGTAATAATAGACTCCACCAAGCCCCTAACGGCCATACTGACGCACAGCTAGGCTAGACCTCTAATGAAACTGGCCAAGTGGTCATTGCCGTCTCTGTACCTGAGCAGCGCGTTGAGCGGCACGTAGTGGTACCCGGTGCGTGCAACTATCTCATAAACAGCCTCGTAGCTGGCCCTCTCCACTAGCCAGAAGAAGAGGGCCCCGATTCCGTCGTAAAGGTTGCTAAGCCCCCTTGACTTGGCCTCAGACATGTATGAGTCTAGGATCACTTTAAACGTCTCGCTCTCCCATGCGAGCAGGTCCCTAGGAGGCCAGGAGGTTACCCGAAGCAGGGACTCCCCAGTCCTAAGCTGCTCGCCCATCATGCCGGCATAGTCCAAGCTCCTGGCTAGGGCTGCCAGGTCCCTCACCGCGGGCTCCTTCTCAAGTCTGCTTGCGGGCATCTTGTACGGCTCACCGCCAAAGTCTATGAAGTAGACGTTATCATTGGAGCTCTTTATCACCTGGTAGAGGTGGAGGTCCCCATGAATCCTCATCTTAAGAGTTCCCATGAGCCTCTCGGCTAAGGGCTCTAAGTCACCTGCTAGCTCTTCAAGGGAGTCCGCAGCCTCTAAGAGAAGCGTTCTGTCGTGGGAGGGAAGCATGTGAGGGGCCTTTTCTCTCAGCCATACTGCCCTCCAGCTTAATCTCCTTAACCACGACCTTACGTCATTCTCACTTATGGGTTCAGGCCTGCACCACGCAGCGTCGCACCCCAAAAGAGTTGCGTGCAGATCCGCTAACGTCTTGCCTATGTTTGAGCCTAACGCCTTTATGTTCTCGACAGACCTTACAAACGAGCTACTGACGTATTCAGTTGCTGCTGGAAGGCCTTCTATGAATTTAGTTATTAACAAATATGGCGCGCCGTCAAAGAGCACGGAGCAGAGGAGCTGCGGGGACCACCTAAAGTTCTTCTCTGTAAGGTAATCGAGCACTAAGTGCTCTACGTTGTCGGGCTCGTGACGTCTTAAGGCCTTTATGAGAACCTTTTCGTCATTGTTGGCGTAAGCCTCATACTCTACGGACCTCTGCCCTGAGCTCACAACCTTAATTCCCCTTATCCTTGTGGTGGCACGACAATCAACCTTAAGCCTTCCTGGAAGGCTTGCGTCGCCTCTAAGGGCCGCGTTCAGCCACTCCTCGTTAGAGTCAAGCTCGCTCAGAGCCTTGCCGTCAGCTGTCAGTGACAGGGGTGCAAAGGCCTTCTCGTTACAGCCTTCGACTATAAACATGAACCCGCCGCTTATAGGCTCGCAATAGTACCTGCTCTCATCGCAGTGAAGCGCCCATGGCCTAGCGGCGTACCATTTGAGGGTCTCCTGGCTGCAGATGCTAGCTAAGGCCGTGCACCTTCTTGATATTAAGGTCTGCGAGGTTTAAAGTGCTCATATTCGGCTCTAAGTTTTACTACTTAGGCGGCATGAAGCTTCCCCCGTTAAGCATAACATAGGTCTTCACGTACTCGGCGTGGCTCCAGGCGAGCGGCATGACTGAGAGCGGCGCAGAGTCAAAGGGGCTCACCTGCTCAGGTAGCATGCCGGTTGGCGACGCCACGCCGTTAACCCATGACACTAGCTGCTTTGCAGCGTCAGGGTTGCCCTGCAGTATGTAGGCTTGCGCAAGCCAGAGGGTGGTGATGATCCATGGGTTGCCAGATATGCCAGAGTAGTCAGCGCCGATTCTCTGATAATAGTCATTCTCATATCTTGCAAGGCCTCCTACCCTGTTGACCCACAGTTTATCCTTCACCACTTTCACTGTGCTCTCAAACATGGGATCTGAGGGTTCCACGAGGCCAAAGAGGCCGGCCGCCAGGGTAGAGGAGTCCACTGTCTTATCAACGTCGACGACCTTCTCCTTGTCTATTATTATCATCCTGTAGAAGTAGCCTCCATCCTTGTTAAACATGTGCCCCCTGAAGCCGTTCTGAAAGACCTTGGCTAAGCGTCCCCACTTATCTTCCTTACTCCACACGCCAAGCCTCCTAGCTATGTCCGCAGCGCTCTTCATGGCAGCGTAGAGGGCAGCGATGGTGTAAGTGTGAACCCCTAGCCTCTCCTCCCAGAGATCGTAGCTCATCAAGGGCAGGGACAGCTTCTCGTTAATGAAACTCGCCATGAAATCCACTGCTCTCTCTAAATTCTCATAAACTTCACGTAACAGGAAATAGTCATTAGATCTCACTATATGATACCAAAAACCGTAGACCGCTAGAGCGGTCTCGTCTTCCTGTATGTTCTTGCTGACATCCGTTTCAGAGGTCCATGGGTGCCACGTGCTCCCGAACGTGCCATCAGCGTTATACTTCTGGTAAAGGTAGCCTTCAGGGGTCATCAGCTCAGTGAAGAGCTTCTCATAGAACCTCCTGGTGAAGGACCAGTAACCTATGGAGTCAAGGGCCATGGCTATGTGAACGGCGTCCCTTGGCCACGTATAGGCGTATGTGTCAAGGTTAAACTTAAGTATGCTTGTGTCCAGCGAGGCAGGCACCTCACCGCTATTACCTATGTGTCCGAGAAGCACGGCTATGCTTTGCTTCAAGAATTTTGAATCCTTGAAAGGCTCGGTGAGAACGCTCCAGTACTTGCTATCACGCTCGAAGTGCTCGCCAGGCCTAGCCCTTAGGTCCTTCACGGACTCCACAAGGTCTTTGTAGCTCCTCCCAGCTACTATGTAAAGGTAGAATTCCTTGGCAGCTATGGAGACAGCGCTGTCAACGGAGCCCTGAGCTATAGGGTTTTTACCCAGCGTGCCGTCCTGGCAGTCATTAAGTACAACTCCTTGGTCTCTCCTTCCAGTGGTGTACTCGTAAAGCTTGTGTGATGAGGTGACTGCGAACCAGGTACTTCCCTTGTAATGGATGACGGCGTCAAGACGGGGGTCATAGAGCGCTGTGTCGCCGAGCTCGCTGTTGTTAAGCCTGAAGTCATTGTATTGTATGAATCTAAAGAGCCCCTCGCCCCTTATGCTTACCTTAGTTATTATTGCCGGCCTCGTTTGAGAAGCCAACGAAGTAAGCTCTACAGTTACATCGCCTAACCTAAAAATGGCCCTGGCTATCAGGTTATCCATTTCAATGGACTTGTCTACGTTCTCAAGCCATATCATCTGGCTGTCCTTCCAAAGGCCTATCTTAAAG
>Ga0080003_1001871_pt1 | contig 10506 bp, 14 predicted proteins | sample JossMetagenome_FD_69206 | JGI IMG/M metagenome (GOLD analysis project Ga0080003, IMG submission 69206) | Hot spring microbial communities from Joseph's Coat, Yellowstone National Park, USA - JC2_E (SPADES assembly) (version 2) | ecosystem: Environmental > Aquatic > Thermal springs > Hot (42-90C)... | reverse complement strand
GGTCCTTTCCGGCATCAGATAGAAATGTTGCAAACAGTTACTTCACTTCAACAATGATGTCCACAAACATCATAATTCCATTATTTGGAGGCGCAGCCCTGGAATATATAGGCTTAAGATTGCTGATGATGTGCCTTATTCCAGTGGTTGTTGTATTGCTGTATTTAACTATCAGGCTTGTTAAGAGTATACCTAACTCATCCTCTTAGTCCTCAAGGAAAATGGAATATTCCGGAAGGTCCCTGCTATTATAGGGTAATATACAGGGAATTCAGCCTGATTGTCTCAGCATGTCTTTCTGTGATCCACTAATTGATTAATTCATTGAATTCATCTGTTTTTCCGAAAACCCTTAAAAATATATCATACCCGAAACTTGTTGGTATAGGTTCCGCCTGAAGAACTTTGAACGTGCGTGTTCCGTCCTCCAGTCTCTCAGCCCTGAGAAAGGTTGGGTTTTGCGGACTTCCAATGTATTCTTCAGCAAGTTCGTTAAAATAAGTTTCAAATACGATCTTCATCCGCTTTACCAGCAATGCGTTTATGACCTGGATAGCAATATCTGATCCTTCCCTGAAGTTAGTGGATGAGAATGTTTCATTGAAAAATATCCTGCTTCCAGGAACCACGTGCTCTATGATCTCACTCATTCTTTTCAATTCTTCATCGAGTTTTACCATGGTCATCCCAGAATCCTCCTCTCTCGTGAAATGGGTAAAGCTGCCGGAAGCAATAGATGCGCTAAAAGATTTTGTTGCAACAAGCATTCCAGCCTGCATCATTATCTGAGCCTTTCCCATAGCCCAGAGAAATATTGACTTTCCACCCCTATTGGCACCAATAATGAATATAAACTATCGTTCTGAATATTAAGGGAATTCCCAACGGGAGGGCTATGGGTTCTCAGACATAGAGTTACGCTGTATAAATCTTCGTAGTGAATCCTACCATCTGCATCGCTTTTGGGCACGGGGAAAGATACCGGAACGCCTATGGATTTCAGTACATTCCACAGATTAATACAACCAAATAAGAACGCTATTGCTTCCCTCATTCTGCTGATGAATGAGAGAACGTTTTCAGCATATTCCCTCACTATATCGGCAGTTTCACTGAGGCTGCGAGCACGCATTTCCTCCAAAGCTCTGACACTACTTTCATCATTTTCTGGGATTACATAGTTATAATGAGGATCCCTCAGGTTGGCGATCCTCTTAATAATTCCATCTGGCTTTGTTTCAGGTACGATAAGAGTATAGCCTGTGAGAGAATTTCCCATTCCAAGTCCGCCCCTAACGGGAACCCTCTCGGAAAACCAAGATTCCTAAGATGTTCCCAGATCATTCCCAAACATCCCTGATCGAACTCATTGAGAAACATATCAAACAATTGCCTGAAACCATGTGAACGAATAAGCGGTAACACCTCTCTTCCTTTCTCTCTGACCCCTTCTATTGCTTTAACATAGAGTTTCAATACGTTTACCGATTCGTGAACTACAAATTGAGGATACTTTGAACGATTTATCCAAAAAAGTTGCTTCTTTACCTAATTCACTGTTTCAACGATGATTGTATAGATCTCCTGGACAAGATTCTGGTTGTTAATGGCATCTCTCAGTACATCTTTGTGCCATAATATAGTTTCACGGTCTTTCAGACTATTTAGAATTGTTTTCCTGAATACATCTCGCATATACGGATCCCCTGCTACCATGGTATTTAACAGTATTTCAAGGTCCAGATCCTTTTCAAGATCATTATTATTCCATGGGATATCATCAGTAGCATAACTCTCTTCTTCCATAAAAAGGAGATTTACTTTCATCCTTTGATCCTCCGTAGAATCTGGTCATATATGAGTCCGTATTTCTCAGCTATCGCTCAAGCCTATGCCCGCCCGTTTGCTTCGCTCCTTATGACCTTGAATGTCTTCAATTCAGGAGCAGATAGATCGACCTGCGCAACCATGCTTACTATACCCTAAACTTTAGCAAGTTCATCTAAGAATGTAACGTAGACGCATATCGATTTCTTCCTTCTAATGAGCTCAATTATCCTCTTTCCGATAAGGATCGCATCATTCAAGCTAGTGGAAGCTAACATCTCGTTAGTGATTATCACACTTTTTTTTTCAGTCGCAGAATCCAAAATATTTTTTATTCTCATCAGATCATCCTCGAGCTTCCCTCTTAAGTTTTCAGGCTCCTCTGATTTTTCAAAATGAGTGTAAATATTATCTACAAGGAACAATCTTGCTTTCCTTCCAGGAACAGGTAATCCTAGGGATGCAAGGAAGAATATCAGTCCGAATGCCCTTGAAAATGTCGTCTTTCCGCCATTGTTTGGGCCCGTAACCACAATAACGTTCTAATCCTCAGATAGTTCGTAATCATTTGACACTACCGCAGAACCAGAGGAAGCTTTTTTTGTGGTCAAGAGCGAGATCGAATGACCCGAAACAATACAAATCGTTCTCCGATGTGATTTCAGGGATGCAAAATTCCAACCCTATTTTGATGAGTGGAGAAATATATTCCAAATTTAAGATATAAAACTGCAATTCCGTGTATATTAAAGCTAAGACAGGATCAATGATATTCTTGTGGTTCTCAAAGAATAATCTCAGTTCGCCAAACTCCTTTGGAAAAAGACGTGCTAACAATACCAGGACTTCAGTTTCAACAATGTTCATCAAATAATCGGAAAATTGACTTAATTTCTAAGTATTCATCCGATTTTCCCTGAACTTCGAAAGAGCCTGGCGTACAATTTCACTATAGTTTTCTTTCCCCTTATCTCTCCTTACCGTGACTTTAGATGGAACTATGGTCAACTCATATCTAATCGACGACAGATTGGTCTTCACCATGCGGGCCTCAGCGTAATCCTCTCTGAATGAAGGGGAGTTAACATACTCATGAATATAATCCCTGAATGCCTTAAGCCCTATCGAAGCAAGATTTGCATTTTTAAGATTCCCTTCTAGATACTCCATAGTTTCCAAGTAAAGTAAAGAAGCATCGAGAAACCAACCCTGTTTCTGATACTCATTGAGATTTTCTATCCTCGACAATCTTCTGTAAACAATTCTCATCGAGGCTGAGAAATTATTCAGAATTTCCAAAACTTGTCGATTCTGTAAATCCTCGAATATCTCCTGCCGGCATATCACCGTATCAACACTTTTGGGGATTGTACGGAATATGGGTCTGAGATTATAGTAATCGTTTCCAGATATTATCCATTCACTATATTGGAAATGTTTAGATCTTTAAAAAAATCAGGATTTACAGGTGCAATTTTTACATTTTCCTTATCGGGCCAAAGAATACTTTTTAATACCACAAAAATCACTCCTGGTGTAACTCCTTTCATTCTTTAGTTCCATATCAGGAGTCATCAGTCCTTCACAGACGGTCATAGGGGACTCCATCCTGTTCTCTTTGAGCTATAAAAGATGCATTCCTGTTATTTGTAGGTAATGCTATGATACTTAAAACAGCGGCCATAGAGCTTACCACCAAAACATATATTTACACTAAAAGAGTATCCCTGTTGTCGTAAGAAATAAGTGCTGTTATGAATATAAAGGAATGGCGCTAATCTAATAAACTTTCAAAGAGATGGAAATGTATTGCATAATGCCTGACGTATAACTGACATTGGAATATTACGTGTTAATTGGGAATTTATGAACAATCCACCAATCAACAATAAATTAAATAAATTAAGGGAGATAATATTAGGATACAGGTCGTCTGTTAAAAGTTTGGAGCAACCAAAAAATCTCTCATTAAGTGGATGTTTAGTTTATTGGATACAGATTCCATTTATAAACGGAGGCATTACTAAGAAGAAGAAAATAATTGCAAGAGAAGAATACTCTTCAAAGTCTGTGATGTTCTTATAAATTTCCTTGCTAAAATTAATTCCATTCATTACATACCATTCAGATCTCTTGAATCCATTCTGAAAATATTTTCAGGTATTACGTGCCTGAATGCACTCTTTTGCACTTTCATTACCTTGAAAATAAATGGAAAAAGGAAAAAAAGGATAAGCAAGGATGCGTGTTACTGTTGATATAAATAAAATAAGTGCAATAATATTTTCAATAACGGATGAGCATATACATGATTCAATGGGAGCATTGAATCTTGTTAATGGAATAAGGGATAAAATATCAAAACTCTATGGTGACAAGGAGTACTATTCAAAGAGCATATACAATGCTCTTTGTGGCAAGGCAATAATTCCAGTGAGGAAGAACTATTCCATACTGTCAAGGGGTTCTCCCTACATGGCAAGAATAGCAAGGGAGATAAGGAGAACGTCAGAGAGTGAGTGGAAAAATAACAATAATTATGGTAAGAGATGGAATGTGGAAATATATTTCTCAGGTCTAAAGAGTGTTATGGGTGAAATCATAAAGGCAAGGAGACCTGAATACATAGCTCGGGAGATAGCAATGAAGGTCCATTATTATAATATTCTCAGACAGATGACCGAGGCCTATTAATTATGCAACACACTTAAAAATCCAAAATTATTTAAATACCAAAATCATCCTTCAATTATAGAATGATCTTTCCGGATAGATTTGCTGTGATTGGGGTCTATTGCCCTACCCCAAACATATTAAAAATAATTGAGAGTACTGATAATAAAGCCGCTGGTACTATCTTAAGAAGTCGTTTAAAATGGACAGTTGAATTTCCCATAATAGAAGATGTCTCTGAAAAAACTTTAAATTCAATGGTTTCTCGAATAAACACACAATTCGAGAAGATGGACTTAGATGCAAAATCAGAAATAAAGGGGGGAAAGGGGGGCAAGTTATATATATGGGGAAGTTCAAAATTAAACGAATTTATGAATGAATTAGCATCAAAGGCTGGGATCATAATATTTCCTGTCACACATTGGGAGGGGAATGAACTGATGATGATTGTAGGTATTTTTAAAGGCCATGAATCACAATTCTCAAACTGGATATCCAACTTTATTAGCGATGCACCTTTTAATGTAAATTTGAAATTTTATGGATTAAATAACATCTATAACCTTAATAATTTAATCAATTATCTTCCGTCCATTTCACAATTTAATTTGCTGAGATATAGATGGAAATTGAGTGAGAATATTTTAAGTAAAGAGGAGTTTGAAATTTTTAAAGAAAGATGGATAGGATCTCCGAAATTTCTATCTGATGATGCATCAAAATTCATAATTAAGCCAAATAGAGGAATTGAGGAAGAAGTAATTGAAATAGACGCCGGAGAATCTTATATGAATGATAACAGATATTTTCTGGAAAACAGATATAATATACTGTTAAATATAATAATAAAATCAATTGGATATGGAATTATCGAAAACCAAATTCTTTTCACGGGAAGAATACACAGATCACTTTGCACAACTCTAAACGAATTGTGGAAGGAGACAGATAAGGAAGGCATAAAGCACATCCTTTATAATCAGGAGAATGTGAAAGTCGAAAACTATAATATAGGATCAGTCTATAGTGATATTTGATAAAAATGGCTAGGATTGTATGGTTAGATGGTAGATTTATTAATTATGAAGATGCAAAGGTTCCGATACTTAATCATTCGCTTCAATATGGTTCTGGAATATTTGAGGGAATTAGATCATATAGGGGCGATAAGACTTACATTTTCAGATTGGATGAACATATTGACAGATTTTTTAATTCTATGAAAATATACAACATGCCAGTAAAACACAGTAAAGAGGAGATTAAAGAAGCAATTAAAGAGCTAATTAGAAGGAATAATCTTGGTGACTCGTACATTAGACCATTTGCATTTTACAACGATGATAGAATAGGCCTTTCGGTTGTGGGTAAATCTTTATCAATATATATAGCGGCCGTAGAATTTGGAAAATACCTAGGGGAAAAGGAAAGCATTTCGGTTAAAACGTCTTCATGGAGGAGGATAAATTCTGCGATTTTGCCAGTGAAAGCAAAGGCAAGTGGCAATTATATCAATTCAATACTAGCAAACACGGAGGCCAAATTATCGGGATTTGATGAGGCAATAATGCTGGATCAAAATGGAAATGTCTCAGAGGGTTCAGCAGAAAATGTTTTTCTTGTAAAGAAAGGTGTAATTTATACTCCCTCAATCTCGGATTCCATACTGGAGGGAATTACTAGGGACTCTGTTATCAAAATAAGTAAATTTCTGGGTTACGAAGTTATAGAAACAGAAATTCCCAGAGAAGACATTTATATAAGTGATGAAGTATTCTTTACGGGTACAGCTGCCGAGATAACACCTGTTACAAACGTGGATGGCATTGTTATCGGAGATGGAAAAATAGGAAAAATAACTAGAGAATTAATAAATTTTTATAGTAAGGTGGTTAGAGGGCATTCGGAACATTTTCAGTCTTGGTTAACTGAGGTTTAACTTTCATTTCATTGAATAAGAGTGTTTGCATACCCCATATTTCGATGAATCCTATTGCTTTGCTTTGATCAAAAGTAGACAAAGAGCTGTAAGTGGATAAATTATGTTTATATAACGAGTTGGGGGATTCCCTGCCAATTACCTGGATATTTCCTTTGAAAAGTTTTAATTTTACTTTACCAGAAACATATCTTTGGGTTTCATTAACAAAGGCATCTAGCGATTCCCTAAGTGGATCATGCCATAAACCTTCATAAACTAAATCAGTCCAATATTTTTCCACTAAGTATTTAAATTTAAGAACGCTCTTTGTAAGTACCAATTTCTCTAGGTCCTGGTGAGCTTCAATAAGAATTTTGGCTGCGGGTACTTCATAAACCTCCCTTGATTTGATGCCCACAACTCTGTCTTCCATATGGTCTATCCTCCCTATTCCGTGTTTTCCCCCGATAATATTGAGATATTTTATAATAGAAACTAGATCCATTGAATTTCCGTTTATTCCTATGGGCTCCCCTTCTTCGAATTCTATCTCAATCACATCCGGTATGTCAGGTGCTTCCTTTATGTTCTTAGTCCATGAGAAAGCTTCTTCAGGAGGTTCCAAATTTTCTAATTCGATTCTACCACCCTCAACTGAGCGGCCCCATAGATTCTCATCTACGCTAAATTCACCCTTTGAATATGGATATTTGAAACCATGACTAAGTAAATATTCATATTCCATGTCCCTGGACATGCTCCATTCCCTTACTGGTGAAAATACCTTTGCCTCAGGATAAAGCGATTTAATTGATATTTCGAATCTAACCTGATCGTTGCCCTTTCCAGTGCTACCATGCGCTATGTGAAAAGTTCCCTCTTTCTTCGCTATCTCAACCACCTTCTCAGAAATTAATGGTCTTGCCAAACTAGTTGACAATGGATATTTTCCTTCATAAAGAGCGTTTGATTTGATTCCAGGCAATATATATTTTTTTGCGAACTCTTCTTTAGCATCAATTGTATAATGTTTTAACGCTCCAGCCCTGTAAGCCCTTTCTTCCAGTTCTCCAAAATCGTCCTCCTGTCCCACATCAACAGTAACGGTAACAACATCGGCACCATATTTTTCCTTAATCCAGTATATACATGTGGTCGTATCCAATCCTCCTGAATAGGACAAAACTACTTTCATCATAATCAATCACTTAATCGGTAAATTATAAATTTATGGCAGAAATATAGAATGTGATGAACAAAAATAAACAAAAAGACCAATCAATAGCAAGTTTAGTAAGAAAATATATAGAATCGGATAATTCCCTGAAAAAATGCATGCAATTAGGAATAATCAATGTAAGTAGCCTTTCAAGAATTATTTATAATGAGTTAAAAAAGCAGGGTATAAATTCTTCAATTCCTTCGATTTCTTCAGCCATAAAGAGATACAAGATTACAAACCCCATGGAACTTTATATGCCGTATAAGGTAATTGGTAGCAGTAACATCAGCTTAACCACTGATGTGGGCAAGATAGTAGTAAACAGGAGATCTCTAAAGACTGTAACTGAGAAGCTTAGCTTGATCAGTGATGATGTAATATTTTTTTCGAAGACAGTAAATACATTTACCATAGTGCTGAGTAAATCCGCTTTCAATCATATATTGAACATTTTAAATAAAAACAATGAAAGAGCGATTGAAATAAAGACAGGTCTTTCTTTAATTACAATTCATTCTACAAAGGAAATAATTGAAACTCCTGGCGTGATAAATCTAATCTATCAAACCTTAGCAGATAATGGAATTAATATCGAAGACACAATCAGTTCATACATGGACACTCTATTGTTAGTTTCCAATAAAGATGCAGGAAAGGCTTTTAATGTACTCAATGATCTGATAAGTAAAAATCAGGGATTAGTAGATGTTGCAAAATAATTAAAAGAATAAAATTTTAATTTTTCATTCTATTCTTAGCAGATTTTTCTTTTTACATGCGAAGGAATTTTAAGCATGATTATACATATTATCAAACATGAGACTGTTTTTATCTGTAGATATGGAAGGAATGCCGGGTATATTTTCGAAATTGCAAACAGATCCTGACGGAAGCAGATACGAAGAGGGAAGAAAAATAATGACAGATATAACTTTAATTTTTTTAGAAAATTTCCATAAGTATGGATTCGAAGAAATAATGGTGGCTGACTCTCATGATGGCATGGGCAATATTTATTATGATAGAATCCCCAGTTACGCAAAATTAATGAGAGGAGCTAGAAGGCCATTAAGTATGATTACCGGGATTGATAAAGGATTTGATGGGTTAGCATTAATTGGATATCATTCTGCTGCCGGTACCATGCATTCATCATTTGATCATACCTACAGCAGTACAAAATTTCATGAAATTAGATTTGACGGCAAAAGAATGAGCGAATATCTATTAGTTTCTTTGATTGCTGGTAAATTCAATGTACCAGTGATACTAGTTTCGGGGGATCAGTTTTTGATGCAAGAAGTCTTAGAAAGGACCCCGTGGGCCAAGTATGTGAAACTAAAGGACTCGATATGGAGGCACTCTTCAATCTCACCATCATTAGAAGAGTTAAGAAGAGAAATTGAATTAAGATGTCAGGAATCCATCTCATCATTAAGAAACGGATTAATGAGACCTTTTAAACTAGAGGGAATGCATACAGTTGAGTTCGTCATGAAAAATTCTGAGGATGCAGATTTGGCCGAGTTGATCCCAGGATTGAAAAGAGTTGATGCATATACTTTGGTGATGCAAACTGGAGATCCAATAGAAATTTACAATATAATGCAACTAATAGCATACCTTTCATAGAGGTTAGAAGTTGAACTTGATAAGCGGAGTGTGAAAATGATGTTTAAAATAAGATCCAAAGAAGATATTGATTATCTGGTAACTGGGCTAACATTTTATGGTACCGGCGGTGGTGGAAATCCAGATAATGGAAGAAAAATTCTCTATGAAATATTTGATTCAGGCAAGGAACTCTCATGGATTGACATTAATGAAACTGTAGATCATGGCCTTGCAGTCACTCCTTATATAATGGGCAGTGCTGCTCCTGAGCCTAGTTACATTACAAACCTGAAAAGAGAAATTGGCCTATTAAACAAGATATGGGATTTTCCGATGGTTGAGGCACTAAAAGAACTGGAGACTCAAATAGAATCCCCTATCTCATATATTATTCCTTTAGAACTGGGTGGGGGAAGTACGGCAAGGGCCTTAGCGCTTTCTTCATTAGCTGACTTGGACCTAGTTGATGGAGATTATGCTGGGAGAGCTGTACCAGAGATAACCCAAGTGCTTCCTTCTATTTATGGCTATGAAGCTACACCCATTGTTGCGGCAGATGAATACGGGAATATTGTTATAATTAAAAAAACCATTAATAATATGGTAGCAGAAAGGTTTGGGAAATTGATAAGCGAAATTTCCTATGCACAGGTAGGATTTCCCCTTGATATTAGAATAGCAAGGAAATTAATTGTACCTAGAACTCTCACCAGAAGTTATGAGGTAGGGCAATTGTTAAGATCAGAATCAAATATAAAGAGTTGTATAGAGAAATTAGAAAAGAAAATAGGTTCAAAGCTCATTTTTAAAGGCGTCTTAAAAAGAATTCAATGGGAAACCATTGACTATTACATGGTTGGAAAATCTGAATTCGATGGCTTAGAGGAATTCGAAGGTTTTAATTTGAAAATATGGTTCAAAAATGAAAATCACCTTGCTTTCTTGAATGGCAATCTCATTGCGTATAGTCCTGATCTAATCTCCATTATAGATAAAGATAATTGTAGCCCTCTAACGAATACACGCCTCAAGATTGGTGATCAATATATTGTTTTTGTAACAAAGTCTGACGACAAACTTAAAAGCAAGGAAGCGCAGAAATTCATCGGAAAGGAATATTTCATGTCACAATATGAAAAATATGAAAAATTAAAAAAATAAATTTAGAAATTCAATTTTTAGACATACTGAACATCATAGAAATATATGTCTGTTGCCCCATTAAGCATGGTAAGCTGGAGTGTTG
>Ga0080003_1001870_pt1 | contig 10511 bp, 12 predicted proteins | sample JossMetagenome_FD_69206 | JGI IMG/M metagenome (GOLD analysis project Ga0080003, IMG submission 69206) | Hot spring microbial communities from Joseph's Coat, Yellowstone National Park, USA - JC2_E (SPADES assembly) (version 2) | ecosystem: Environmental > Aquatic > Thermal springs > Hot (42-90C)... | reverse complement strand
GCCGGTTCAAATCCGGCCCTCCGCATTGATCTTTGAAATGATGTTAGAAACTATAAGAAATTATATTCTTTCATAACCTCTCCAAGATTATTAACATATGATATAGTATTAATATGTTTGACCCTCGATGGTTCACTCCAATGTTTCTTTAAACCTTTTAGAAATTCCATCTGATTTCTTGCTGGAATAATATAATAATTTTCAAGGGTACCCCTTCCATCAGAGTAACCCCAATAGAAAAATGACCCTCCCATTGGATAGAGAACATCATTATATATATCATGGAACCATTTTGATTTCAGATCAAATTCAACAAGCTGGGCATTCTTCCCATTCCCCTCTATTATTGCCTTATTTACATTGCCTTTTATATCCTCTGATTTCAATTCTGCTACCATCCTTCCAACAAGACCTTCGGCTTCCATACCAAAATATTTTGGTTTGAATGACATCTCATTCTGAAATATTCCTCTATTCTCATTCCTTAATTCTTCTTCTGTCATCTTCCATTCTGTCTTTATCAAGGTATATTTTGAATAATCAAGTTTGAATGATTTTATTAATTTAATGAAAGAGGGTTCCGGGAAATAGTTTTCTTTATTAAGTAATAATACGTCTACCCGAAGTGGGGAGTCTAATATGAAATCCATTAAAATTGATGATACATCTGACAAGAATTTTTCTGGAAACTTAATTGCGTATAATGTATCTTTTTCTCCCAACATAACTAAAGAATAAACAATAGTTCCAGGAAGATTTATAATGTTATTAAAGAAATTTTCCGTTTTTTCCACAATCTTTCGCCTCAATAATTTACCTTCTATCTTTATAAATTCATCAACGTTTACATTCGGCATCACTTTCTTGTAGCTAATCTTCAATCCATCAATTACCTTAAGAATGTCATCCTGCGGAAGAAATTTCAATTTATCAATGTAAATATACCATTCTTCATTCTTTCTTATTAAACTACCTGTAAAATGATCAGCTTTTCCCTTTTCATAAATAATATCTTTGTATTTGGAAGGAATAGGGAAAGGTACATTAATTCTTGCTATAATTAGGTAACCATCGTTTGGTTCAAAATGTATTTGATTCATTTATTTTATTAATATTATGCCGTATTTAAGATTTTATTTGAAAAGTCCTTTTTTAAATTTTTATATATAATAAATAAACACTCTTAATTCTCTTAGTATGCAAATATCAGAAGCACTGCATAATCCATCGTTCATAGATAAAACAACGAATTATGATGGAAAACTAAGAAACTTCAAAAAGGACAGAAGGCTATTGACAGAGAGTAGTAAGAACAACCTTCCTAATTGGTTTTTCGAATTTCATTAAATTTCGTTATTTATATATTATTAATTGGCTTCTTGGGTATTTAAAGAAAAGCTTTTCAAAGAAGATTTACAAAATGGACTTGAATACAATGGCAACGGGTCAGCTAAAACCCATAAAGATAGAATAAATACAGGCAGCATGAACATTCCCAAAGGGATCGTAAGGAAGTTTAGTTTTGAGAACAAACGGGAGGACTCACCGTCCGAGATAGAATTGGTCGAGGTGGGAGATATATGGTCTTTCCCTCTTATTCCGAGGTACGTGAATATGCATCATACGCGATGAGGGCAAGGAAAATCATCGTGGAGGAATTCAGTAAACTGGAAGGGAGACCTCCGAATGAACTGGAGATTCAAGATCTCCTGATGATGGTTGTTGTTCCATTCGGTATACTGAAACAGCAGAACGGTAATTCTCATTTCCAGAATGTGCATACACAGTCATTGAAACAGAGTCAGGAGAACGGGAAGAAGGATGTTGATTCCGTCATGGATATAGTGAAGGAACATTCTGAACTCTCAATAGAAGGGTATAAAATAGTGATGAAGAAGAAGATAGAACCTGTGGATGTTTTCTATGCAGTGAGGGATGAAATGGAGAGGAGGGGGTGGAGGTACATCAGGCCAAGGCAGACTGGAGGGGATAAATGGGAACCTTGGTTCTTTGAGATTGACAGGGCTAAGGCTTGATCTCACAAAATGGCATCCAGAATCAAATGGAGGGACATTTCCTAAAATTTTCAATCCCCATGAGTGCTAATATAAGCATCAAAACATTCATTTCTCGAAGAAATTCAGATCAATCATTCATGAGGGGGGAATATTGAATTATTGGAACTATGTTACCGATATCAGTACCGGTACTGAGGGTCCATGCCTATATCATTCTCCATGAACTAAACGGACATATTCGATATTTTTAGTACCGGTAGGTAGGTACATGACCCTTCGTACCGGTATTCGTACCGGTACGCATACTGGTACGCGTACCGATAGTTCCAAGAGATATCGCATAATCCTCGTTCTCCAATCATCGGTACGATAATCGGTACGATCGGTATCCGTACCGGTACGATTTTCTAAATTTGTCATAGCACTGTTCTGAGAAATACGAATTATCCATATTCCTGAAACAATCCGTACCGATACCGGTACGCGTACCGATAGTTTTGATTTTTAGAGTACGATACCAGTACGATACCGACACCCGTACCGGTACGATTACCGACATATCGAAAGTATTTTAATCAATGGTTTAATATAAAACTATGCCTAAGAAGGAGAAGGTTGGGCGTACAGACGAAGACCTACTCCCTGACGTGGAAAAAATGAAACATCAGGGAAAATCAAATGAAGAAATCAGGAAAGAACTAAACATAGGCCAGGGAAGACTGTACAGGCTGCTGGCAAAACTTCAGAGTAAAACCACAAATCCCGCTGGTGAAATACAGATACCTTCGCCAACAGGACAGGCTATTATTAATGAAACTGTTGATAAAGCTAGAAAGCAGATTGTCGATAAACTCTCTGCAAAGTATGCCAAAGACTACGTTGGAAGCATAGAAGCAGCCGCAATCCTCAAAGAACTTGAAACAAGATACAGGTTAACAGTGGAATCATGGGGATTTACATGGGAGGATTTCGTGCAGCAGGGAATCGAATTCGCATTTAACAAATACAGTGATTATATCAAAATTGTTAATTTCCTTAGCGTTCTGGAGAAAATGAAATGACAGACAAAACTAAGAAAACCGAGCAAAAAACAACACTCTTATGGGAAGCTCCGATGCTTTCAGCTGAGGGGTAGCTCACTCTTTTGACTGACAATGTAAATCTCAACATTAATACGCGTGTTATTAGAACACTCTACTAGAGTGGGAGAGATATCCTATATCTTCTTCCACGAGATAATCGGACATGTTCGGTACTTTACCTCCTTTTAGGGGGGCATATGGGTCCCACTCTACTAGAGTACTCTAGAGTGACACTCTAATTGATTTTTCTTTATGCTTCGCAGTATCGAATTGTACGCACTCTTTTTGCTCTAATATTTAATTAGAGTGGCACTCTAATACCACTCTAATGTTTTTAGAGAGAACCCGTACTGTACGCACTCTTTTCACTCTAATCATTTTTTAATTTCACTCTAGAGTACTCTAATTGACCCACTCTATTTCACTCTTAATCCTGATTTGTGCGCACTCTTTTCACTCTAATAAACAATAACATATAAACTTGGAATTAAAGAGGTTGAGGTCAGAATTCCTGAGCTTTTGTATGTGGACGAGGACGAATACCTTATTTCAGTTGCACTGAATAGGAGGCATTTGACGGAGGGGCAGAAGGCGGTCCTGGCTAACGAATACAGAAAGATATTGAGCGAGAAAGCCAAAAAAGAAAGGGTAGAAATAGCTGTTACTCAGAGGGAAATTAACAGGGGCAACATCTTATCGGACACCGTGACCGACAAGATGAATGAAAGGCATGAAGTTGATACTCATAAAGAAGCGTCTTATAAATTCAAAGTTTCTGAACGAAAAAGTTAGGACTGTACAGGAAATAGAAAAGACCGCGCCAGAAGTATATGAAAAGTTAGGCTCAGGGGACCTTCAGATACATGAGGCCAAAGTCATAGCGCAGCTTCCCGAAGATAAAAGAGAAACTGTACTGGAAAAGAAGCTTGAGACCAAGAAGGATATCCGTTCAATTGTCCGGGAGATCAACAATGCTGAGAAGAATCAGAACGTCAAGCCCATTCCAGAGGGAAAATTCAGCATCATATATGCGGATCCTCCGCGGGAATACGAATTCTCGAGTTCCAACATGAGGGATATAGAAAACCATTACCCAACTTTAGAATTGGAGAAAATAAAGGAAATCAAAATACCATCCGATGGTAAAGCTCATGGTTTCCTTTCAACTGTTGAATTCTGTTTTGCATTCAGGTCTCCCTGGATTGTGATAATGGCATGCTTCATGATGATACAATCCTGACCTGTCCTTGAATCAGTAACCATGATGTCAAACTGACCATATCCTTTAAGCTTCCCAGTTACCATCTTATTATTTATTAGCTCAAAGCTCAGCACTTTTCCGATAAGTTGTGCGCCGAAGTTATCAAGGACGCCGTAACCGTACGGTGTGCTGTACCTGAACTGTCCTCTATCCTGTTTCTCTCTTTCTTCCTTCGTTATTTTTTCCACATTCTCCATCATCTTTTTATCTCCTGGCTTTACGGGCCGACACTCGTATGAGTGTTTCGTCCGGGTTTCACGGACTCGTCAGGGCCCTTCCTGATCTCATAGTGAAATGTGAAATCTGAATCAGGGATCCTCACGAATTTAGTCATCATCTTAACTCATCTCCATTTGCGTAATTTTGAGAGGGAAGGGGGTCAAGATGAGTAATTAATCGTTTTAACTTCGATATCTCTAAAAAAGGAATAAATGAACGCATTTTTTGATTAATGATAACGGAACTAGTCATTGTCTTTAATCCCTCCCCTCAAATCCTTCATGTGAGATTTCCTCCTCTGGACTTCCTTCGCTGAAAGCTCCTTTCTCTCAGGGTGCCTGGCTAACCACAGCTTTTCTTTTTTCCTGTACCATGATAATGCGTCTTTAACGCTGTCAGGGGGATCCGAGGGAGCCCCTCTTATTCCTGACTTAACGGTTATGTCCCTATTAAGCATCTCGAAGGTAAAGTAGTCATCACGTTCCCCTGGTTTTTTTCTTAATACTTTTGCGATCTTTCTCTGTGTCTTTATGAACTGCAGGCCTGCGAACTCTGGGTTTCTGCAGATTTCCTCGGTATCGCTCTCTTCAGGGAGCCACAGTTTCTTAGAGACTTCAAGATCCAAGGGGCATAGATTTGCAGAACATGTGTAGAAATACTTGCAGTCTTTTGGTGTTCTGGTTACGGATGTTTTGGAACCGGAACCGCGCGGGTTTACATATCCCTCGTTAGGGTCACTTGTCGTTCCCATTTTTATCACCTTCCTGAGCTTGATTTTTCAATACAACCTGATTTTGCACAATCTCCACAAGGCCGAGCTCCTCCCATTTCGAGATTATGGATTTCGCATCATCCTCGCTCATGCCTTCTACATAATGCAGGTACCTAACGACGTTATCAGGTTCCCGAGTAACCCTGCGCTCTTCTGGAGGCTTAAAAAATTCAAATTTATCCCTCAAAGACTTGAAAAAGCCTATTGCCCGTCGGTTTAGATCGTCCTCCTTTTTAGGTTCGGGTTCTTGAGAAGGTTCTTGGTCTTTGGGATCTTGCTGACCTTCCTCTTTTTGTGAACCTGAATTTGGATCGGAACCGGTTTTTTGTTTTGCGGGAGCCTGATTTACAGAAGGTTTTGCGTTTATCCCTTCGGGTTCCGATTCATTGGGGCATTCCTTAATATACGAAACATTATCTATAACGCATTTATTATATAATATTTTATTATATAATTCATCTCGCGCACGCGTAATTTGCCCAAATAGATCGGAACGCATATCATGTATCTCAGGAAGCCGAGAAATAAAGGCTCGCCAGGACGTTTCGTCCGGTTCCGATTCGTTTAAAAGTGTCTGTGGTTTATCAGTATCCTCCTCTTCCTGGTATTGTGCCCAGACACAATTGACTGCTTTTCCCTCTATTTTCTTTTTCTTTACTGTGAAAATCGGGACCGGATCTCCAAAATCCTTTAGTCTCTGAGCAAACGTTTTTTCCTTAACTGGCTCTATTTGCTTTCTTTTGCACCAGGATACATAGTCCTCATATACTTCCTTAACCGGCCTTGCATCACCTTCCTCCGAACTCGGATTAAGACATTCTCCGATGTAGATGCCCACGGAGTCTGTTAGCTCTTCCCAAAGCTCCTCAATCTTGTCATTTGTGGGTTCATCAGTATATTTGAAATTATTTTCGACGAAGGTGGCTAACCCTACCACCATGTTGAGGAAAACCCCCTCTAGGGCATCTTGAGATAATAATCTTGGCTTGAGGTCATTGTCCTGTACAGCTACAGAGCGGGTCTGGATGATTATAAACCTTCTGAACGCCCCTCCTGCTTGTTTGACCCTATGAAGGGGCGGAGCGGATGCCCAGAATACCTTGAAGGTTGGAATTTCGGTTATGGGGTCTTTAAATTTCTGCTCGATCTCGGTTGACTCTCCTCCTAGCAGGTCATTGACCTTCGAGTAATCGGGAATTGTGGTATGAGGAATATCGCCCGCTATGAGCAGCATCTTGTTGCGAAGGTTCTGTCGTGAAAAATGTTCTCGGGCGTCGGTCAGCTTATGCGGGGTCACATGTGCATAAAATGTTTCTGCACCGTTTCTGAAAATTTGTTCTAGTGCAGCTAAATGCGTCCCCTTACCGGTTCCTGGATCCCCAACAATTATTAGCCCCACTCTCTCGTTCGGAAGGGGATATTTCGTAATCAAAGAATACCCCGCACCTTGGTAGAACTGCAACGCCCCCTTCTCACCAAAACACCTTAGCGTGAATTGATACCATTCCTTGGCCTTGGCTATTATTTCTTCTGTTATGGTTAGAGAGATGTTAAGCTGGCGTGTAATTCTAAGTGCCGGGCTAAAATCAGCAAGTTCGTATTGCATTTTCCCGTTTTGAAGCTTGCCCAGGAGAATTCCGTTCTTAAGTGCTATTGCGAAAATATACCCATTCGGCGGGACATTAATTTTCATTGGGTCTACTATGTTCCGTGCGGCGAGAGTCACACAAACCTCCTCTCTAAAATTTTGTTTAATCTCGCATTTTGGCAAAGCATTAATTGCTTTCTCGATTGTTTGTTTTATTGTCTTGTCGTCTGTCTGTTTAAAGAAATCCGAGAGAATGGGGACGAATTTTCGGCGTACCCTCTCTACAGTATCAATCATTTTTTTTCTTGTATCTTCAAGCTCCTGTGCCACGATTATTGATCCATTAATGGAATAGTACTGGCCATTATATGCAAATAAAGTTAAGCGGTTTACTTCTGCTCCTGGCGCTTCAATCGCAAAAAAATGATCCCATGCCATAAGTTTATCGGCACATTTAGACGTTGCTTTAATGTCGAAGTATTCTTCGAATTGTTGAACGGCCCTTAATTCTCTAAGCCCTCTTTCTACATTTTCACTTATTGCCCCCTGCTCCATAGTCACATGAGGAGCTATTTTATTCAATTTCTCAATTAGTTCCTTGTCAAGGAATGCTTCGTAATTGTATTCCTTTTGATATGCGTTCTCTGCCTTTAATCTAATTTCCCTTTCCGTGAATGGATTAGATGAAAAGGGCTTTATGCGGTTTATTCCATATATGAAATCAGTGATTTTTTCCAGACTCCATCCCAGTTTTCTTTTGAAATAAACAGTGAGGCCTACAGTATTGTAGTTCCTTTTACCTTTTATCCAGTATGGTAAAACATCCCTTACATATTTGAATTCCTCATCTTTTTTCTGGAGCTTCGCTAAGAATTCGCCGAATTTTTCGTTGTATTCAACGTCCTTATCATTCAGGAATTCATACCTTGTCCCCTCTCTATGGATCGATGGGGGAGCAACAACATACCCTCCTTCCCCCTTTATGTCAATTTTCAGGTTGTCAAATCTTCGATTTTGCAGTAAGTTTTCCGGAACCTTGAAAAAAACATGATACCCTTTATTTGTTCTGACAACTAAGGTTTTTTCTCTGAATTTATCTATCCCCCCATCAACCAAGAAATCCAAAATTGCTGGATCGTCAAAATCCACGACAACGAGCCCTCCTGACACCCTTCCGCAGATTATTCCAACATTTTTATCTCCTGGGTCAAACCATGCGTGTAATTCCTCTTCGGTTGGCATCCGATTTTGATATTCTTTCCAGCTTTGGATAGCAGGAGCCTTGTCTTTAGCCTTGATGGGAATTACGGAAAAGCCCTTGTCGACGAGCTTCTTTGCGTTCCCATATGAAACAATAATATTTTTATCCCTGGGATAATTATCATAATTGCGGTGAGAGGAGGGCAAGAAAGGGTTATTCGTACTCTTACCTCCTCTTTTTAGGTTTTGAATCAAGGGTCATACGCATTATTTTCCATCTCTTATTTGAACTTGCCTGGTTTTTATTGATATCAGCAACCATACGGATACCTTTGCTAGGAAATCGCTTTCAGGTATCATGTCCGGCTCTTGGAGAATTGCCATAGCTAACAATGAGTCGGGATATTTTGCAGTTATATTCCTCTTTATGGGCTTCATATCAATCATTTGCCCACCTCAATAGTTAGAATGCCCTCTTGGTTGATCCTGATTAAAACTGCAGTACCTGGATTGATTTCGTTTGCCCGAATCCATTCAATTGGTAAAGTTACGTAAAAACTCGAGTGAGTCTGCCCAATGACTCTCTTCCATATGGCAATTCCATTCATGTTAACCATCTCTGCCTTTGATATACATATGTGAATCAAGGGATTTTCTTGCGTGTATTTGGTTGATTGTCAAATACATATGTATCTTTTATTATGGGAAATACATATGTAGTCCCGGGAAAAACATTGATATACACCTATACATTATTAAACTGTGGCAGGGGTAGGTAAGCATAACGAAAAAGGGGGTGCAAAGGCTGAAATCATACTTCTCTTAGCTGAGAGAGATCGCAAAACAAGTGAAATTATAAGATATTTCAAGCAAAGAGGAATAAGAAACCGTAGAGGCATAATAAAGCACCTGACGGAGTTAGAAATTAGGAAAATTATAATTTCAGACAGGAACAAACCTTTCTTCAAGGATGAAAATAAATCGGCTACTAAGGGCCAAATGAAGAAAGAACTTATTTATTCCCTCGATGATAAGGACTTAGAATCTATTTCTGGAATCCTTAATTTCATTGAAGGGGTAGGGATAGCCTACCTCAAGGTGCTTATGAGGACTACTTTTTTTCAAAACCAAATTAACTCTCTTAGTGAAGAAATTAAAGGTTTCCTCTCAGCCTTTGAAAAAAATAACTCTTTAAAGCAATTCCTAGATTATTGGCAGGATGATTCCTCCGAGTTCTCTTTGAATAATGAAACATTAGATTTGTACAAACGTATCTATAAAAAATTCTGTTCATCTAGGGAAACTATGATTAGAGTATTCACTAACGTTTCATCAACATTCCCGGGAGCTGCAAGATATCTGTTTTCAGCATTATCTTCCATAGAAAAAATCGGAGATAATAAACAGAATAAAAATCCTGAGGATTTCCTTAATGCTCTAAGTGTCATAATGCCAGATGAATATATGATGGAAATTTACAAGAAGAATAAAAGGGTCAACTTGGGATTACTGTTCTTAACCTCCGTAATTATTAAAATAATGGCAGATATTAATCCTCTTGAAGCAGTAATTCAGGACGCCCAATTAAGTCACTTAACGTCTAACCTAATTGGGAATAGGGTACAATTGGAGAAATTAATGAGAGGAGTTAAACTTATAGATGAGGAGGCAGAAGATAAGGTAGCCATTCAGGATGCAATATTCATCACTCATAATTCTGCTGTAAACGACGATATGGAAAAGTCTATGGCAAGAGCTGTAAAAAAGAGGAAAGTCAATTATCCAGCAATGGAAGATGATAAAGAAGATAAGTATAAATAGCTACAATTATGGTTTTCAAGAAAAAAGTAAATTCTATACGAAGAAATAGCCAGCTCTTTTTATAGATTAGCATCTAGAAAATCCCTATGTTTGTGCAAAACAAGCTCAGAACGGTAGCTTCATAATTGCCTTCCCGTTAGGCAACGCACTCTGGAATTCATAGCCCTTTGATAGGTATTGCTCAACCTCCTCAATTGGTACAGCTCTCTGCCTCGAACCGTTTCCAGTCATTGCACCCATCACCTTATCCCTTAGAAGTTTCTGGAAATCATCGTTGCTCATGGATTCCAGGTCCATCTTTTCTATCTCTTCCTGCCTGTACCCAACGGCAAGAAGGAGCTGTGTTTGAAGGTAACGCTTGGCATCGTTCTCGCTCGGTTCCCTGATTTCTGTTGTAATGTACTTCTCGCATTTTCTATATGTTTCCCTCATCGCTTCTACGGTGTCAGGGGGAAGCACCTTGTTTGTGCTGTATCTGGCAGATATATCACCTGTATGACCCATCCAGAATTCCCTCCAGTTGGGTGATACCAGTCCCTTATCCTCTGCA
>Ga0080003_1001869_pt1 | contig 10513 bp, 7 predicted proteins | sample JossMetagenome_FD_69206 | JGI IMG/M metagenome (GOLD analysis project Ga0080003, IMG submission 69206) | Hot spring microbial communities from Joseph's Coat, Yellowstone National Park, USA - JC2_E (SPADES assembly) (version 2) | ecosystem: Environmental > Aquatic > Thermal springs > Hot (42-90C)... | reverse complement strand
CCTAAAACTTGGATTATAGATCTGGACGGTACAATATTTTTACATAACGGATATCTTCGAGGAAAAGACATCCTATTACCAGGTGTCAAGGATTTTTTTGATAAAATTGATTCTATAGACAAAGTAATTTTGGTTACATCAAGAAACGAATCTTTCAGAGAGATTACTGAAAGGTCTCTATCAGAAAATGGAATTAGATATGATATGCTTATAATGAGTTTACCTGCGGGTGAAAGAATTTTAATTAATGACATCAAGCCCACAGGACTAAAGACTGCATATGCTATTAACCTCACTCGCAATAAAGGGTTAGGAACTATTATTTTGGTAAATAAATGAGGAATATTCAGATGACACCTACAAATAAGGGTTTCCAAAGAGAGTTCATCCGGATAAATTTTTATGATTCAGGTCTATCTAATAATATGATTCAAGACGGATTGGTAAAAAAAGGACTACGATGTCCTATCGATAGAAGCGACGAGGAAGTCTTCTTCAGCCTAGTTGATTACCGCAATAACCTTTTCACAAGTAAAGATCCAAACAAAATCATGAAATTTTATAATAGCTTTGACAGCACGGTTGATCTAGTAGAATGGATGAAGGAAAGACCAAAGGGTGTTCCCTGGATTAGAGAAGTAGATGGCCAAAAAGACATAATCGTGGTTATACTAACAGCGGATTTTAATGGAAAATACGCAACGGAATGTAGAGAAAATATTTTCAAGGGTCTTCATATCATATTCGTGGAGAGCGGCGGGAGAGGAGATTTTTATTTCAATATAGCCCACTACATCAACGTTGGAATCAAGAGGGCAATGGAGTATAATCCAAAGTGGATTGTATTTTCAAATGATGATATGTATAAGATCGACGACATTGAGGTCTTAAAAAATGAGCTTTCGAAAATAGATTTCAAAGCTTTTGATGTAGTTTTCACAAATCCATCAAAATATCATTCGATACCAGATAACCTAGGAAAGGAAAATATGTTAAGAAAAATAGGTTTCACATTTTTCCCTAGAAGAAGAATACAAAAGAAAATAGAAAAAAAATTCAACGTAACACTATTTCCTGCACCTGTTCATTCTTATTTTAGGTTTTTCTATAAACCAGGTTATAGATATATTTCCCTTGCTGTTTTTGGTATTTTTTCAAGTAATTTTATAGAAAATACAAATGGGCAATTATATAATGAAAATTTTGCGGATTCAGGCGAGGATAATGATTTGTCTTTGAGAGTTTCCTTGAGAAGAAATAGATATACATTTATAAATTATAATATAGGAGATTTTCAGGGGAAGACGCTTGGTACGGACACTTCAAGACGCTTAAGGATGTTAAGCTCATTGATACTATTGAATTATATGATAGATAATGATCTTCATCCAGCATCTAAGGAAATAAAAAAATATATTTAAAAATATTTAAGTTTAATTTATTAATCAGCTTCTCAATTTTATTAGCGGTTTTTTTCAGAGTGAAAATTTTCAGCACATGATAACGCATTTTTACCCAACTTTGCCCTCGATATTATTACAATTTTAGTTTGAATCCGTGTTTTACTATGCTTGCTATCAAAAATACTATGTGGATAGTAATGTTATTATTAATATATCGTATTCACTATAAGTCTGGTCAGGGGAGGTAACATATACGTATACGAAGTGAGATCCTACTCGGAGAAGGATGCTGTTGAGAAATCATTTTTGCATATCAAACCCCATATTGAGGTCTTCTCAAGAACAGAAGAGGGAACAAGGGCAAGAATTTTCCTGACAGTACTCGGAAACACCCCTTTTGTAATAATCTCGTTCAAACTCGGAATATCATACAATCAGGCACTGAATCCAATATCTGGGATGAGGGAAGTCGCATACTCATCAGGAGCTCATGCTCCTGTGGAATATACGAAGAAAAGAAAGAGCCCTTAGAGAAATTCAGACTGAAAATGCAGTATTACAAGTGGGTGCAGATAGGTTAAAATCAAGTAAATTCCCTAAATATAGAATCAAGAATCCTGCAATGATTTTTCCAGTCCATTTTTTTCGATAATGAAACATTATTATTGCTTATTTCGGTCCATATATCTTTATCAGAGAATAAATTATCAATTAAAGAAGCTATTCTTTTATAATCAGATTCATCAACAATGTACCCATTGATACCGTCCTCAATTATTTCCTTTATCCCTATACCGTCATTTATTATTAGCGGCAATCCCCATGAAATTGATTCTAAGCTTCCCATACCAGGCCCCCTTTCATTATAACCAAATCTAATGGATACTTTTGCTCTTCTATATAACTCTATTAAATTATTTTCGGAAATTTCTCCAGTTACTATAAGCTTACCCTCTAGGTTATTATCTTTTATAAGTTCTCTGAATCTATTCAGATAATTATTATCTGTCCAGCTGCCGGCTATAATTAATTTACCTTTACTTATATATTTTCCAATTTCCAGTAAAACTTCAGGTTTCCTTCCAAAATCCCACATTGTAACTGATATGGCAATATTCTCTCTTTCATCGAAATTTGGGATATTATTTTGAACAGTTAAACCAGGATAAACCTCATAAGAATTTTTAATTCCAGCCTTTCTCAACAATTTTAGATTCTCAATTGTGTTTGTCAGAACAATATCTGCATTCTTAATTGCTCTTTTTTGAACGAATTTTAATAGATAAGAATCGTCAAACAAACTAACTTCATGTATAAGCACTGCACTTTTATTGTTAAATTTATTTTTTATATATTTTTGAAATAATGCAGAAAATTCATCAAAATAATAAATTATATCATACTTTTTATCTATTTTATGTACTGTCTTATAGATTAAGTCCACATCCACTGTTGCATCATCTCCCCTCTGCGGCATATAATGTAATGTAATCTTTTTAAATATTCTCCCTAAAAATCTTTTCTTTATATCACTGTCGTACATAACCTTATAATTTATTTTTGAACCGTAAACTGGTCTTTTGGTGGATCTTATGAATATTAAATCAACATCATTTCCTAAATCCTTTAGACCCTCAGCTTCAGCTATTGCAGTCCGCTGAACACCACCAGGCCATAAAACTCTCACTATTATGCAAATTTTCATCTTACGCTTTATGGGAATTTGATCTGCTCCAGCAGAATTTGGAACACTTTTGGAGGTGTCGGTTGATTTTTCCCCACAAACGGCAGAATAGAATTCCCCACTTGTATTTGAGATTTCACTCATCCTTCTTCACCTCCTTGAACGTTGGAAGAGAATTCTTATTTCTCTCCTTCAATCTGTAGAATTCTCCCCTTATATTCACAACGGTGCAGTGATCGAGAATCCTGTCAAGAACTGCGGATGCCATAACATGGTCTCCCAATATATCACCTCATTATGCGTAAGTGTTATTTGAATATTTTTCATTTAGGGCAAAATAAACAGATTTTTACAGGCTATCTCTCCGACTCTCACTATGGTACCGCCATAACAGAGTGTTCAGAAAGCTTTTTTAATGGCGTCTAGACGTTAGAAACTTTAATAGAGAAGAAAAAATTAGGGTAAAAGCAAAGGAGTGAAAGATAATATTAGAGGCAGTTGAATATGAATGGGATTCCAGTAAGGATATGGGTGGAAGGCAAATTAAATTATTATGGTGGCGGTGAGCGTATTGCAATAGCTATATGTAATTATCTATATTCTAAAGGATTTTATGCTGCTATAATAGAAAATAGTCGGTTTTATTTAAAGGGCAGAGTGACTGACTCATTTATTTCTGAGGCCTGCCATTGTCAAGTTCTTAAGAAGGAATTTATAAATCCAAGTCTACTGCCCAAATTACAACAGGATTTGCCTAAAATTAGAGATTTAATAGAAGAATCAGGTGTTTCCTTAATTTTCGTGAGAAGAATCCCTCCAAATAAGTATCTTCGCGAGATGAAAAATAAAAATGTTTCTGCTATTCTATGTCTACATGGCATAGCATTAGAGAAATTAAGACTTAACAGTCCGTTTATTATAGCAGTTCAAATCTTGATGCGATTTCAACTCCGGAGGTTAGCTCATTATGTTGGAGGAAATATTTTCGTGCAGGCATTAACGAAATACCAAAGTGACTATCTCGTAAGCCATGGGGCTTCTTCCGACAATATTATGGTTATCTATAACTCTGTCGATCCAGCTCCTTTTTCCGTCGGGAGAAACGATTCAGAATTTAGGGTTATTTTTATCGGTAGAATAGAAAAAATTCAGAAGGGAATTCCAACATTATTGAAAGTTGCCAGTTTACTTGAATCTTTAAATAATAACATAAGATTAGTAATTATAGGGACTGGAAGAGATGATAAGTTGCTTGGGAAGTTTCCAGATAATACATATGTTCTTGGCAATATTACTGATGAAGAAAAATCTGAACAACTTAAATCTTCTAATTTAATGGTCGTAACATCAAATCTCGAATCATTCGGATTGGTTGTACTTGAGGGTCTTTTTTCCGGTTTGCCCATTGTGTCTACGCCTGTCTCTGGCCCGGTGGAAATAATTTCCAATGACAGTGATTTTGGAACTATTTCAACATTTTCTCCTACCGACATTGCCTCTTGTATAAATAAATATTATGAGGATTGGTTATCTGATAAGAGGAAATATTATGACCAGAAAATCAGAATCAGGGATAAATCACTGAAATTATTTAAACTTGAAGCAATGTTTGAGTCATATGAGAGTGCTGTAAGATTGGCTTTTCGCAAGTCTGGGCATTAATTAATCGATGGTACGTGGAACATTTAATCAGAATGAGATTGTGTGAAAATTATTCAAAGAACTATATCAGGGCGTTCTTGGAGGCATTCTTTTTTCCACAAGAATCGTGACGCTATCTATGAAAATATTCCTAATAGTATTCTGGCTGACTCGATCCCCATCTTATTACCACCATTCTCTTTTCATAATTTTTCACTGATTCGATCTGAAACTGCATTTATTATCAGATCCTCTGTCTTTTTGCCTAAAACCTGAGAAGAGAAGTTGCTAGCATATGATTTCGCCTTATTGGAATAATCCTTGTAATTTAGCATTACCTTATTAATGGCGAGAATAAATGTTTCAGCATCCTTATAAATTTCCCCGGCACCCGACTTAAGGACGTGATTGACTGATGCACTTTTAGATGGATCGCCAGTAAATTCCCTGGAATCAAATACAACCGCCGGCATACCTGTTGCAAAAGCCTCCACTATCTGCCTATAGAAACCTTCAAATGTAGTTGCTGTCACATAGATATCGTTTGATAGATAAATTGAATATAATTCATCTTCTTTCACATACCCTTTGAGGCTCACGTTCCCAAGTAAATTCATTTCTATCAACAATTTATTAAGTTCCTTTAGATTGTTATTGGAAAGTCCACACATGGTTAAGTGAATGTTTGGCATAAATTTGACTGCAGCTGCAAAATATTCGAGCAGAACTTCATGTCTTTTTCTCCCTTTGAAACCATCCCAGTTTCCTACTGTAAGAAGCTTGATGACCCCGTGCTCCTCAATCGTATTTCCCCTTTGCGAACTGAAATAGATATCGGGTATTTGATCCTCAATAACATGCAATCTTATTCCATACTTTCTTTGGTAAAATGATGCAAGCTCATCAGTTACAGTGACAACGATCTTCGGCTTCTTTATGACATATCCTGTTATGATGTTTGATAAAATAGTCTTTATTTTGGGAACTGCCTTGGTAAAGAGTTTTGGAGAATCCATCTGATGTACCACCAATATTGTTGGCTTCCCTGATTTTACGGCTGGAAAGACATACGGATAACTCCCCTTGATATACAGGACATCATAATTCATTAGCATTTTTGCAATTTTTCCCCTTAATATGATGGAACTGTAGTATCGATTTAGCTTTATTATCTTTACCCTATTGTTGTCAATACCATCAACCAGAGGATAATATATTCTGTGGGTCAGGACTGAAATTTCCCAGTCCTGGTGATAGGAAAGCAGATATTTAATTATTTCGGCTATATTATAAGTCTGACCTGCATTAGGATGTATCTCTAGAATCAAGAATGCTATTTTCAAACATTTCACCTCGATTGGTTATTGAATGGGAGGCTATAATAATTCATATATCCAATCTCTCCAGCATTCAACGCAATGTTCCAGATGCCAGCATCAATGATAGTTGCATTTATATTATAGTCCAGGTAAATGACGGGAGGATTCAAAGGATAGAGTGGATATTCAAGTTTCCAATATCCCAGGAGGGATGAGTTAAGATACAGACTCATTAAACCACTGACAAAGGTCATTGTCAGCATGTAAACTGTATTGTTTGTCAACGGGGTAGTCCCGTATATCCGATCCCAAGTGTTGGGTGCAGAGTAGTTTCCATAATCTGTATATATATCACCTACCGGGACAAAGGAGGAGTTGGATCCAGGATGAATGAATATGTCCTCTGGCCATATGCCCAGTGAGAACGTTGGCGTAAAGCTGCCCATAAGGTTGTACTTTCCTCCTGCTGAAAGCTGACCAGGTGGTACTAAAAATTTTACTGAAACTGTGAATTGTTGTGACAGTTGTTCAAGCTGAGAAATATTAAAGGTCTCATATCCTGACACATTAGTTGCATAAAATATGTTTGACTCAATCATATTCCTCCGTTCTGAAAAACTTATCATATTATAAATTTGTATGACCTGAATGGCAGGGATGCCATCAGCCCTGTAAACAGTGCATAAAACCCTGCTGCTTATCCCATTATCGGTAAGGAGATCGATATAACTTGTATTTTGGCTTAATACGATGGCTGATTTCATGGGGACAGGGGGTATACTTCCGGGATAAAGGGGGTATATTTTTTTTATCAAACCGTTTGAGTAAACGTACAACCAATATAATGGAAAATTTTGATGCCAGAACCAATAGTTGAAGTTACTAACATTAGTTAGGTTATAGATCCCCCCTTTGCCCGGTGTATAATACAATGTCTCATTGTAAAGGTGACTATCCACAAGATATTCTGCTACATGATCCCAGCCATAGAATATATAGTTTATACTATTGCTATTATCCTGATAGTATACGTTTGATGAGATAAATAGATCGGATGAGAAGCTTGCAACATTCAATCCTGCAAAAAGAAGAAGAAGTATAATTAAGGAAGCAACGAATATTTTTCTTTTAGGCCTGGTATTCAGTAAGATCGTATGAGTGGAATTTTGTCTAATACCTTTATCCTTACGTAATTTCAGAGACCCGAATGCCCAGACGGAGAACTTATAAAGAGAAAATGCAGAAAGAATTGCTATAAAAGGGAGGGCAAAAATACCCTCAGAAGGCTCGAAGTAGTAGGATGGGTTAGTAATATTGAAAACCGGTTGCAAAAGACCAAATAACATAAAACCAGTGGCCATAAAATAGCCTTCCATTATTTTGTTATCTTTCCTGTAAAAAAAGGGGATGAAGAAGATAGAGGCGTAGAAGAAAGGTAGAGCGAATAAGAGCATGGAAGGGACCAAAACTGGTGAACCATAGTCCAGGCCTATAGCAGTAAATTCATCGAACCAGAAAGTTTTCCATGGTGCCAGGGCGTATCCGATCCTCTGGAAAAAGTTAAGTAAGGAACCTGGAAAAGGCCTGCTAACTAGAATAAATCTCTGCGGAATTCCTGCAGTGATCCCGTTGAAACCAAATTTAGATGCAACAATAGGTCCATAAAGAAGAGCAATCCATATTGCGGCAATAGCAATAAAGAATGAAACAACGTAATACAAATAAGTCGTGTTAGTGCGCATTTTTACAGTAAATTTTGACATTAATTTCGGGACTCCTGTGTAAATTACTATTCCTATTGAGGGAATCATAGCCCAAGTGCGTATTGAGGGGAAAAAAATAATAGGAACAAAGAATGTAGCTGAAAGAATCAAATACATTAGCTGATGAAAACGGAAAAACTTTAACCAGAAAAAGACAAAGAATAAAAAAAGGAACAGCGGGAATATTTCCACACCATAACCTACCCTGCTGGTAATAATTGCAGAAGGAGAAATAGCCCAGAGAAAGGACGCTATCAGAGCAATTCCTCTACTGTTGAAAAGTTCTTTCGCTAAAAGGTACATTGGAAATATCATGAGACTGCCATATAACGCAATTGGAAATCTTGCAGAGAATGGATTGGCGTGAAAAATTATTATGGACGGTATATACCCATTGACGGTATAAAAAACAAAATCCCTTAAGTTATATCCGGGAACAGTCAGATACCTAATGTGATTTAGTTGCGCGTAGGCGGAAAGAAGATAGTAAAGTTCATCATTATAGAGACCTGGAAGGTTGGTCCATAGGTCCAGAAACCTAAAAATCACTGAAACCAAGAAAATGAGCGAAATTGCAAAATAAAGATACATACTTTTCAAAATACTATGCTTGCTAAATGAGCTGCGATTCATTTCATTTAATATAACATCTCAAAATTAATAAATATATCTATCTCCAACTCTTTGGGGGGAGGCGAGCAATGCAGATAGATATTCTACCCATCTTCGCCCACTTATAACACTACAGTTTCAGTTTGAGTTTCTCCAAGATCTCTTTCTGTTCCTTTGTATATTCCGCAGGAGCGTGAGCTCCAGATGAGTATACGACTTCCCTCATCCCAGATATTGTATTCAGAGCCTGATTGTATTATATTCCGCATTTGCATGCAATTATAGCTAAGACTGTTTATCCCAGTATTATAAGGAACATTCTTGCCCTCGTTCCCTCTTCTTTTCTTGAGAAGACCTCAATATGGGGTTTGATATGTGAAAAAGATTTCTCAACAGCATCCTTCTCCGTGTAATATCTCACTTCGTATGAGTATATGTTACCTCCCCTGAACAGACTTATAGTGGATATAATATATTGATAATAACATTACAATCTACATATTATTCTTGATAGCAGGTATAGTAAAACACGGAGTCAAACTAAAATTGAAATGATATCGGAGGGCAAAGCTGGGTAAAAATGCGTTATCATATGCTGAAAATTTTCACTCTGAAAAAAAAAACGCTAATAAAATTGAGAAGCTGATTAATAAATTAAACTTAAATATTTTTAAATATATTTTTTTATTTCCTTAGATGCGGGATGAAGATCATTATCTATCATATAATTCAATAGTATTAATGAGCTTAACATCCTTAAGCGTCTTGAAGTGTCTGTACCAAGCGTCTTCCCCTGAAAATCTCCTATATTATAATTTATAAATGTATATCTATTTCTTCTCAAGGAAACTCTTAAAGACAAATCATTATCCTCGCCTGAATCCGCAAAATTTTCATTATATAATTGCCCATTTGTATCTTCTATAAAATTACTTGAAAAAATACCAAAATCAGCAAGGGAAATATATCTATAACCTGGTTTATAGAAAAACCTAAAATAAGAATGAACAGGTGCAGGAAATAGTGTTACGTTGAATTTTTTCTCTATTTTGTTTTGCATTCTTCTTCTAGGGAAAAATATAAAACCTATTTTTCTTAACACATTTTCATTTCCTAGGTTATCTGGTATCGAATGATATTTTGATGGATTTGTGAAAACTACATCAAAAGCTTTGAAATCTATTTTCGAAAGCTCATTTTTTAAGACCTCAATGTCGTCGATCTTATACATATCATCATTTGAAAATACAATCCACTTTGGATTATACTCCATTGCCCTCTTGATTCCAACGTTGATGTAGTGGGCTATATTGAAATAAAAATCTCCTCTCCCGCCGCTCTCCACGAATATGATATGAAGACCCTTGAAAATATTTTCTCTACATTCCGTTGCGTATTTTCCATTAAAATCCGCTGTTAGTATAACCACGATTATGTCTTTTTGGCCATCTACTTCTCTAATCCAGGGAACACCCTTTGGTCTTTCCTTCATCCATTCTACTAGATCAACCGTGCTGTCAAAGCTATTATAAAATTTCATGATTTTGTTTGGATCTTTACTTGTGAAAAGGTTATTGCGGTAATCAACTAGGCTGAAGAAGACTTCCTCGTCGCTTCTATCGATAGGACATCGTAGTCCTTTTTTTACCAATCCGTCTTGAATCATATTATTAGATAGACCTGAATCATAAAAATTTATCCGGATGAACTCTCTTTGGAAACCCTTATTTGTAGGTGTCATCTGAATATTCCTCATTTATTTACCAAAATAATAGTTCCTAACCCTTTATTGCGAGTGAGGTTAATAGCATATGCAGTCTTTAGTCCTGTGGGCTTGATGTCATTAATTAAAATTCTTTCACCCGCAGGTAAACTCATTATAAGCATATCATATCTAATTCCATTTTCTGATAGAGACCTTTCAGTAATCTCTCTGAAAGATTCGTTTCTTGATGTAACCAAAATTACTTTGTCTATAGAATCAATTTTATCAAAAAAATCCTTGACACCTGGTAATAGGATGTCTTTTCCTCGAAGATATCCGTTATGTAAAAATATTGTACCGTCCAGATCTATAATCCAAGTTTTAGG
>Ga0080003_1001868_pt1 | contig 10513 bp, 12 predicted proteins | sample JossMetagenome_FD_69206 | JGI IMG/M metagenome (GOLD analysis project Ga0080003, IMG submission 69206) | Hot spring microbial communities from Joseph's Coat, Yellowstone National Park, USA - JC2_E (SPADES assembly) (version 2) | ecosystem: Environmental > Aquatic > Thermal springs > Hot (42-90C)... | reverse complement strand
ACCCGCTCTCGTTCGACGTCCTGCTCACCATGAACGTCTACGGCGACATCCTGTCGGACGAGGCCGCGCAGGTGGTCGGGGGGCTCGGGATGGCGCCCTCCGCCAACATAGGCGACTCCATGGCGCTCTTCGAGCCGGTCCACGGATCAGCCCCCGACATAGCCGGGAGGGGCCTCGCGAACCCCTACGCCACTGTCCTCTCGGCCTCCATGATGCTCGACTGGCTGTCGAGGTCGAAGGGCGATCGCAGGCTGGCGCAAGCCTCCGGGCTGATCGAGTCCGCGGTCGTGGAGGCGCTGAGGAGGGGGATAGCGACGCCCGATTTGGGTGGTAAGTATAAAACCTGGGAGGTCGGGAAGAAGCTGGAGGCGGTGATCGTTGAGCTCGGAGGCCAGCGGCGATCGCGATCAGGACCTCAGGCGCCTCCTGGAGGAGAGGTCGGCCCTCAGAAGGCAGGTGGAGGAGGCCCTCCAGAGGATCAGATCCCTGAGGGAGGAGCTGGGCAGGATAAAGTCGAAGCTGGACGAGGAGAGCGCGGAGCTCGGCAAGCTGAGGGGTCGCTACGAGGAGCTCCGGGAGCTCCGCGGATCCATCGTCGAGGAGCTCCGGGACCTCCGCGGCAGGGCGTCGGACCTCCGCAAGATGTCGAGGGGGCTGTCCGCCGGCTCGGGGTCGAGGTCGGCCGAGAGCCTGGAGAGGGAGATAGAGCGCCTCGAGTGGGAGCTCCAGACGAAGCCCAAGGGCGAGGTGGACGAGAGGAGGATAGTCGAGAGCCTGGGCAAGCTCACCAGGGAGCTCCAGGTCCTGAGGAGGGCGTACGGCTTGAGGTCCGAGCTGGACGCCGTCGGCAAGCGCATACGCGAGCTCGAGGAGAGGTACGAGGAGATCAGCATGGAGCTCGACGCCGTGAGGGAGGAGCTGAACCAGTCCAGGGAGAGGGTCAAATCCCTCCTGATGGCGAAGAGGCAGCTCGTACAGGAGATCTCCGGGGCCAGCGAGGACCTCAGGGAGCTCAGGGACAGGCTCCTGCAGGTGGAGGCCAAGGTGAACGCCAGCAGGCTCAGGCGCCGGGAGGAGGAGAGGGCGCGCCGGGATGCCGAGGAGCGCCGCCTCCTCAGCCAGAGGAGGGAGGAGGCGATGAGGAAGCTCGAGCGCAACGAGTCCCTGTCCTGGGAGGACCTCCAGGCGCTCTACACGCCCGAGCGAGGGCGCGCCTCCCCGTCGGCGGGCGGCATCCGACGCTTAGTTTAATTGGCCGGCGCCTCATTGTCCCCGGGCCTGCGATGGAGGGCGGCGCCGGCGGGAGGATCCTCGTGCTGAACGTGGACAGGGACGACGACCTGGGGTCGAAGGCGTCCGTCTCGACCCCCCTGATCGGGCGCGAGCCCTGCCTGGACGCCGCCGTCAGGCTCGCGCTGGCCGACCCGGAGGAGGCCGATGCCAACGGCATCTTCGCGGCGGTCCGCGTCGCGGACGATCTGAGGTCCAGGGGATACGACGCCGAGGTGGCCGTGCTCTCGGGCAGCCGCGGCAGCACCCTCGATGCGGACAGGAGGATAAGGGCCCAGGCCGAGCGCGTGATCTCCGAGGTCAGGCCCTCGGGCGTGGTGTTCGTGTCGGACGGCGTCGACGATGAGGCGGTGCTGCCGATAATCCAGCAGCTCGCGCCGATACTCAGCGTCCAGAGGGTGGTGATCAGGCACAGCGGATCCATAGAGGAGAGCTACGAGGTCCTGGCCAGGTACCTGAGGATGGCGCTCAGCGACGTCAGGTACTCCAGGTACGTCCTGGGGATCCCGGGGCTGCTCCTCCTCCTGCTCGGGGCGCTGGCCCTGTACCACCTCGAGGTGTACGCCGGCTACGCCATAGCGATAGTCCTGGGCATCGCGATGGTGTACAAGGGCTTCGGGCTGGATGAGGCGCTGGCCCGCGCCAGGCGCTCCCCGCTCTTCAACCTGAGCGCATTCACGTTCGCGGCCTCCGCGATACTCGTGGCCGCGGGCGCCATAGAGGCGTCCCACGTGGTCCAGTCCGCGAACATCTACGAGCGCCCGCCCGGCGTCAGCGCCGCCCAGTACCTGATGGGCGCCGCCGCGGCGACCCTGCTCCCGTACCTCCTGGTGGCCTTCCTGCTGTACCCGCTGGTCATGACCGCCTATTACGCCCTCAGGAGGAGCTACAAGGCCCTGAGGAGCCTCAGCGCGTTCGCGACCGCCGCCCTGCTGTATTATCCGCTGATGGAGCTGGCGCTCTTCATCGAGAACCCCTACAGGCCGGTGTCGCTGGTCCTCCTGGCCCTGTTCCTGAGCCTGGCGACGCTCACGGCGCTGACGTACTTCATCTACAAGATGCTCAGGTCGCGCGGGGGGAGGGATGCCGGTGGGCGGGACTAGCGGCAGCTCCCTCTACAGGATCGCCAGGCTCCTGATCCGCGCGATCGGGGGCTACAGGCTCTACGAGTGGCTGCTGGAGAGGCAGGTGCTGAGCGGGCCCATCCCAGCGCACGTCGGGATAGTGCTGGACGGCAACCGCAGGTGGGCCGAGGAGCGGGGCCTCCCCAGGTGGCTCGGGCACCGCTACGGCGCCGACAGGCTTGAGGAGGCGCTGCGCTGGATATTGGACCTGGGGGTGCGCACCACGACCGTCTACGCGCTGTCGATAGAGAACATGGAGAGGCGGCCCAGGGAGGAGGTCGACAGGATACTGGAGCTGATCAGGGAGCGCGCGCTCAGGCTGGCCGCGGATCCGCTCGTGCACGGCAGGAGGGTCCGCGTCAGGCTGATAGGGGATCGCTCCAGGCTCCCCCCGGAAGTCCGCGGCGCGCTGGAGGAGGCCGAGCGCGCGACCGAGGGGTACGACTCGTTCTTCCTGAACCTGGCGATCGCTTACAGCGGCAGGGACGAGATAGTCCGGGCGGCCAGGCGCGCGGCGGAGATGGTGGCCTCGGGGGCACTGAGGCCCGAGGACATAGACGAGGAGCTGATGTCCTCGCTCATGTACACGGGCGGGCTCCCGGATCCCGACCTGATAATAAGGACGTCCGGCGAGACCAGGCTCAGCGGGTTCCTGCTGTGGCAGAGCGCCTACAGCGAGTTCGTGATACTGGACGTCTACTGGCCGGAGTTCCGCCGCATAGACCTCCTGAGGGCCATAAGGACTTACCAGGGGAGGTCCCGCCGCTTCGGCGGCTGAGCGCCTCCGCCAGTTCCCTCTCATCCCTCAGCGGCTCCCTCCTGTCCCCCAGGAGCTCCGCGACCGTGGGCTCGCCCTCCAGGCCCACCCTGAGATACCCGCGCCTCCTGGCTATCTCCCCGGGATCGGCGGGGAGGCGCACGGACCTGGCGAGCCCCCTGGCGCGCTCCTCCGGCCCGGGGAGGGGCGCCGCCCGTCCCTCGAGGATGAGCTCGAGCCTCCTCGCGTCCTCCGCCATCGCCATGTTGTTGAACATCACGTACGCGGATCCGCGCCTCCTGGCCTCCTCCGCGATCCTGAGGAGCTCCTCGGTCCTGTACTGGTAATCGTAGCGGGGCAGCCTGCCGTGGAGCCTGAAGTAGGCGGCGCCCTCCACGTGGACGGGGGGCCACGCGAGCGGGTCCGTCACGTGCGTCACCCCGGCCTCCGCGAGGGCGTCCGCCAGCTCCCCCGACCTCTCCGCCCAGCCCCCTCCCCTGACCTCCAGGCCCACGGGCACGCCGGCGCGCCTCGAGGCGAAGAAATCCGCTATCCTGCGCAGGTTCCCCTCGCTGGGCTCGAAGGAGGCGGGCATCTGCACGACTATGTACTCAGCGCCCAGCGCTCCCGCCATGGCCTCGGTCGCCCTCCACGACCACTCGACCTCCTCCGTGTCCCTCAGCAGGCCGTAGTTCTCGGGCCTCCCCCTCAGGGAGGCGCCCGCCCTCCTCCAGGTGGGGCTCGTGTGGGGGTGGGAGACCCCCTGGAAAGCCTTGAGCGTGAAGTGGAACCCCTCGCCGACGGCGTCCCTCCACCTCCTCAGGGTCCCCTCGCCCACGATCCTGTAGAACGTCTCCTGGACCTCCATCGCCCTGAAGGAGGCGGCATAGCTCCGGAGGCCCATCCCCGCCCTCCCGCAGCACCCCACCACTATCACGCGGGCTGCTGAACGCCCGGGGGATAAACGCTTAATTTCGGAGAGGCCCCAAAGGAGCGCGTGTCGGAGTTCGCGCTGGTGCCGATCGAGCTGCGCTCCATGGAGGACGTGGCCAGGCTGGCCTGCGCCCTCGAGAAGGTGCCCAAGCCCGTGCTGGCCGTGAGGGACGGCGATGGCTACATGGTAGGCGTCATAGGCGAGGAGCTCGACGGTTCGCTGCTCTTCCTGCACCGCAGGGAGCCGGGCGTGGGCGAGTACCTGTGCTATCGCTTCGACGACGGCAGGGAGCTGGCCTACTACTCAAACGACGCCGCGCCCCTGCCCACCGTCTGCTCGCCGGTGATCAGGTTCAAGTCCTTCCCGCTGGCGGCGGGCGGCAGGAGGAGGAAGGGGAAGCAGCTGCTGCCCATCGAGGCCGAGGACCTTCAGAGCGTGGTGAAGATGAGCCTCTACCGCCTGGCGCTCGACGAGTCGCCGGGGGCGGTGTACTACGTGCCGTGCAACGGCGGCGCGCTGGGGAGCTTCATCAGGGCGACGGACGACAGGGGGCCCACGCTGTTCCTCCACGTGGCGCAGGGGGAGCCGCAGGCCGGCTTCCTCAGGGTCGACCCGAGCCGCATGGGGCGCGTCGAGTTCGCGCGGAGCCCCGCCGAGCCCGGCTTCCTCTACGTTAAGCTGGTCCGCCTGAGCTCGTGCCCGGAGGTCCTGGGCTCCGCCTGGTCGGCCGGCCGGACCTCCGGCTCATAGGGGCCTCAGGAGCCCCCACCCCACGAGCCCCTGATATATCAGCTGGGCGGCGAACCCCGCTATTATTATGCTCAGGAGCCTGCTGAGGGCCCTGATGCCGTTCCTCCCCAGCACCCTGGATATGGACTTGGAGAACCTGAGGATCAGCGCGTTGGCGGTCGCCACGACGGCTATCGTCAGCAGGAGGTTCGGGACGCTCATCGTCTCCGACATTATTATGAGGGCGGTCGCGGTGCCGGGTCCCACGAGGAGCGGCGAGGCCAGCGGGACCACGGCCGCCTCCCGCGGATCCAGCGAGAGCGACCTGGACCCCTCGCCCATTATGTCGACGGCGAGGATCATCAGCAGGACGCCGCCGCCGAGCATGAAGCTGTAGATGCTGACGCCGAAGATCCGGAGCAGCAGGTTGCCGGCCAGCGCGAAGAAGAAGAGCAGCGTCACCATCGTGGCCACGACGGTGGTCCAGAGCCTGCCCCTGTCGGCCTCGCTGAGCTCCTCCTCGAAGTACAGGTAGAGCGGCAGCGCGGATATCGGATCCATTATGGCGAAGAGCTGGACGGTCGACGTCGCGACCTCCATCACGCTCAGGCCCCCGGAGAGGGAGTGCGGCCCCGCGATGGCGACCTTCAGCGCTATGAGCGCCACCAGGAATATCAGCAGCCCCAGATACCTCGACTTGGACCTGAGGACGTGCATCGTCGCCCGGACAGCGCGCTCCTCCCTACTCAAGCCCGCGCCTCCTCAGGGTCGACCACGTCCCGCGCGCGATATATGGGTAATCTCCCCAGGCCCTCCTCCAGTTCTCCACGAACTCCAGGGTCCTGGCGTCGTGCGGGTAGCCCGATCCCACATAGCCGTAGCGCCCCGCCCACTCCGCGAGCCCCTCGTCCCTGACGACCTTCGCTATCACGCTGGCGGCGCCCACCACCGGGTAGGTGGCGTCCGCCCGGTGGCGCGCCACGACCCTCGGGCTGCGCCCCATGCCCTCCAGCATCGATGAGATGAGGGCGCCGAACCTCGCGGGGCGCGGATCCGGCGCGTCCACTATGGCGACGTCCGGGCCCAGCTCGGCTATCAGCTTGGCGAACGCGGCCGCCTCCAGCAGGTTGAGGTTCCCCCCGCCGGCCCTCGTGGAGGCGTCCACCGTCCACTGGGGTATCAGCAGCGCGCTCCAGCGCGCGGCGCGCTCCAAGAGGCCGGCCACCCTCCTCCTGGCCCCCGGCGTGAGCCTCTTGGAGTCCCTCGCCCCCAGCTCCCGCAGCCTCCGCTGCTCCTCCGCCCTCACCGCCACCGCCGCGACAGCCAGCGGCCCGAGCAGGCTCCCCCTCCCGGCCTCGTCGAGCCCCGCCACTATCATCCCGGCCCACCCCGGCCCCGCCGGCGCCCGAGAGCTCGCGGACTATCTCGCGCGGCAGCGAGTCCCTGTTATCCTCCGTGACCTCCACGAGCCTCCCCTCCGGGTGCCTGGCGAAAGACCTCATGAGGGGGTCACTCATCGAGTGGTGCACGACGACTATCGCCCTGACATCCGATTCAATTATCCTCGCCGCCTCCCTCCTGAACGAGGGGCTCAGCAGCTCCATGGGCCCCACCTCGTCGCACAGGACCACCTGCGCGCTCGAGAGGGCCCGCCCCAGTATCCTCGGGGCGGCCTCCTCGAGGCCCTTCAGGTTCACCCTGTACCTCCCGACGCGCGGTCCCTGGCCGGCGACGTCCGCCAGCGGCGTGCGCTCGCCCGTCGCGAAGTCCACGAGCTCGAATCCCCTGCGGAAGGGGCCCTCCCTGATCTCCCTGGTGTAGAATCCGTCCACCGCCAGCCCCAGCGCCCTGAGAGCCTTGGCCGCCGCCACGGCCGCGGTCGTCTTGCCGATGCCGGGCCTGCCGGTCAGGACCACCATCCTGGCCATTGGCATCGATTTAAACGGGGGCTATTTAAGAGGGCACGTTGAGGCCGGATCCCGACCTGGACCTCGTGGAGCGCGTGGAGGGGAGGACTCGCCTGCTGGTGCCGGCGGCCAGCCTGGGCGGGGGGCCTCCGCCCAAGTCGCCCGCCTTCTTCAACCCCCTCGCGGCCGTCACCAGGGACTTCGCGGTCCTATTCTACGGCGCCCGCTACCGCGGATCCAGCGCGAGGCTCCTGGACGCCCTCTGCGGCGTCGGAGCTAGGGGGATACGCGTGGCGAACGAGTCGGGAGCCGACATCCTCGTCCACCTCAACGACGCGAACCCGACGGCCGCCGGGATCGCCAGGAGGAACTGCGACCTCAACGGCCTCGGCGACAGGTGCGCGGTCAGCTCGGAGGACGCCAACGCGCTCATGTACGGATCCCTCAGGTCCGGGCCCAGGTTCGACGCGATAGACGTGGACCCCTTCGGATCCCCCGTTCCATTCGTCGACGCCGCCGTGTCGACGGTGCGCCCGGGGGGCATCGTCGCCCTGACCGCCACGGACCTCTCCGCGCTCACCGGCAGGTCGCGCTCCTCCGGCAGGAGGAAGTACTTCCTATCGCTGCACCCGACCGACTTCTCCAGGGAGGTCGCGGCCAGGGCCCTCGCGGCCTACGGCGTCATAAGGGCGGCCGCCGCCGAGAGGGGCGCGCGGCCGGTGTTCGCGCACGTCGACTCGCAGTACTTGCGCGTCTACCTGGAGATCAGGGGCCACGCCCGCGCGGCCGACGAATCGCTCGATCGCCTGGGGCACCTGGGGTACTGCCCCACGTGCCTCTACCGGGGGGTGATGGATCCCGGGCGGGGGCACAGGTGCCCGGTGTGCGGCGGCGAGCTCCTGGAGCTCGGGCCCCTCTGGCTCGGGGAGCTGTTCGACGAGCAGCAGCTGAAGGGCATGCTGGCGATGTCCGACGGGATGGGGTGGGCTGCCAGGTCCAAGCTCCTGGGGCGCGCGCTCGCTGATGCGGGGCTGCCGCCCTACTACTACGCCCTCGACAGGATCGCCGATTCCCTCGGCACGTGCGTGCCGCGCCTGGACAGGCTGCTCGAGTCCCTCGCGTCCAAGGGCTACAGGGCCGTTCGCAGCTGGGCCCATGAGCTGGGGGTCAAGACCGACGCCCCGCACCAGCTGTTCGTGGAGGAGGTCCGCCGGCTCTCTAGTTGCCGAGGCGCCGCCTCCCCAGCGCCACCACGTAGAGCTCGCTGCTCCGGGGCCTGCTCGCCCTCGGCTTCACCACGCGGACCTCCTCGAACGATCTCCTCACCGAGCCCAGGAAGTCGCCCAGCTCGTCGCCCTGGAACACCTTGAAGACGGAGTTGCCGCCCTCCTTCAGGAGCTCCCTGGCCAGCTCCAAGGCCCGGTTGGACAGGGAGATCTGCCTGAAGCTATCGAGCTCCCACGCGCCGCTTATGTTGGGCGACAGGTCGCTCAGGAGGACGTCGTAGCCGAATGGTGCGTAGGAGCGCAGGATCCCGACGAGCCCCGGGTCGTCCACGTCCGCCCTGACGAACACGGAATTCCTCGGCTCCAGCCTCGTCTCCTTCAGGTCAACCCCCACGACCAGTCCCTCCGGCCCCACCGCCTTGGCGGCCACCTGGACCCATCCGCCGGGGTGGCATCCGAGGTCCACGACCTTATCCCCCCTCCTCATGATGCCGAACTTCCTCTGTATCTCGAGGAGCTTGAAGGCGGACCTGCTGCTGTACCCCCTCTCCTTGGCGAGCCTCCAGTACAGGTCCCTCCTGGCCTCCCACGGCCTCAAGCCTGGTCCTTCCCCTGCTCCACGTGCCTGCGATAGGCCTCGAGGAGCCATCTCTCCAGCAGCTGGCAGGACTCCGGGGAGACCTGCCCGCCCGGCTCGCACTCGCTCTCATAGGGGCAGGTGAGGCAGGGCAGCCCCTCGATGCTGCTGGTGTCTATGGGGATGACTAGGGGTATCAGCTTGTACGTCCACCTGCCGTTGTAGAGGATCCTCTTCCTCACTATCAGCCTCCTCTTCTCCAGCTTCGTGGCTATCCTCGAACCGTCCCTGCTCGTGAGGTCCAGCTTCTTCCAGAGCTCGCTCTGCAGGAGCCCCTCGCTCCCGCTGCTCAGGACGAGCCTGTACACTTTGCTGATCAGGTCCTCCTCTTCCTCCTCGTTCAACAACGGGCGCGGCCGGGCATCTTTTTATAAAGTCTTTTCGCCTGACGCCCCATTTGTTGGTTGAGGCGCGATTGCGCGCATGCGAGGGAACGGGGTCCTTGCCCTCGGTGCCCTCGGGCGAAGCGCGCTAATCTGGGATGAGCGTTCGCGATCTCCAAGTGACTAGCCCATCGTCACGGCGGGAACCTGTGCTGGAGGAGGAGCGCCGCGATGTCCATGATGTCGCGGAAGCTCACGATCCCGACGAGCTTTCCCTGCGCGTCCACCACCGGAAGGTGCCTCACCTCGGCCTCCCGCATCTTGTTTATCGCATCTGTGACCAAGGCCGTATCCCTCACCGTTATCGGGTCCTCCGTCATGACGGACCAGGCCGGGACCGTCGCAGAGAGCCCCTTAGCGCACGCATAGACCACGTCCCTCTCCGTCACTATGCCGAGCGGCTTCCCGGACTCATCCACAACGACGACGCTTCCCGCGCGCCCCTCGTGCATTTTACGCGCGATCTCCAGGAGCGTGTCGTCCCGCCTCGCCGTCAGGACGTCCCTGGTCATGATGTCGCTTACCCTGAGTGGTATTTCCCTCCTCCTCATCTGCGCGATTAAGCCCAACCCCAGCCCCAACATGCCCATCCCTAAGAAACATCGTGCTATCCCTGTATTTAATCGTTACATTGCGTTGCCCTCGCCCATTAATTACGTATATTATTTCATTTATCACGAGACGCGGATATTTCCGCGTCTCGGTCGGATCCGACGGGGGAGGTCCGTGCTGTGGGCGCCCGCGTGAGGAATGGACGCCCTTCAGGGGCTGCAGAAGGGAAAGGATGGGTATTTGATTCCCTCCCGCCCCTGGAAGGTGGCGAGGTTTGCCGTCCACTTCATCGTTGTCGACGTTCAGGGAGGTGACCTTGGATCCTCGTCAGTGGCCGCGGACCCCGATCGCTGGCTCCCATCACGGTTAAACGTGGACTCGCGGTACGGTCGCCGGGCCCGTAGCTCAGCCAGGACAGAGCGCCGGCCCTCTAAGCCGGTGGCCGTGGGTTCGAATCCCACCGGGCCCGTTGCCCAGGGGATCCGAGTGCGGCATCGCAGCGCCCGAAAGGCGGTCCATCCCCACGCGAGAACGTATCCGCGGCGGGACATCGGAGGTCGGCGTCCCCCCCTCGCGATCGAGCGGGAGGCGCACATATATGTCGAACCCCGGCACGCGCTCCTGATGGCTGATCACCAGCGGCCTCCTCTCCGCCTTCAACAGCCCGTCAAGCGTTGACGCCCATTCCCCCGAGAGGTTGGAGAACGGCTCGTCCAGCAGGATCGCCCTCGCGGCGCTCGACAGCGCCATCGATATCTGGACGACCTTCCTCTCGCCGGTGCTCAGCTCCCCGGCGCGCCTATCCGAGGCCCACCTGAGTCCGAACTCCTCGAGCATGCGGTCGGCGCCGGCGGAACCCGGGAGAAGCCCCAACAGCTCCCTCACGCGCATCCAGCCGGGGATCACCGGCTGCGCCGGCACGTACGCGATCCCGCGCTCATGAGTCGGGGGCCCCGCCACGTCCCCCCCCCCAC
>Ga0080003_1001867_pt1 | contig 10520 bp, 6 predicted proteins | sample JossMetagenome_FD_69206 | JGI IMG/M metagenome (GOLD analysis project Ga0080003, IMG submission 69206) | Hot spring microbial communities from Joseph's Coat, Yellowstone National Park, USA - JC2_E (SPADES assembly) (version 2) | ecosystem: Environmental > Aquatic > Thermal springs > Hot (42-90C)... | reverse complement strand
AGAGCTTTATAAATTGTTTTGGGTAAAGGCTTCTGCTAAGTGGCCAAAGCCTAGTGCCAGACCCACCGCACAAAACTACATTAATCATACCTCCTCCTTACATTGGAAAGCATTATAAAAAAACCCGAAATACTTTTTAGTGCTTTTACCTGGGGTTTGCTTTATAATAATGCAATCTAAGTGAAAGAAGCTTATTTTTCAATCCCAAGATGAATTAAAAGCGCTTTTTCAACATCTTTTAAAAGTGTATTATCAATTTGACCAATCATTTTCGTAAGCCTTGATTTATCTATTGTTCTAATTTGTTCGCACTTAATCTTAGAATCTTTTGGAAGGCCACCAATTCCTTTTTCAATAAAGACTTCAAATGGATAGACTCTTGTTGTGTTTGAGGTTATTGGCAGAACCGTTACCGTATATGCGTATTCATTATTGATGTCGTTTGATATTATCAAAGCAGGTCTTAATTTTCCTATTTCTGCGCCAACTTTTGGATCAAGCGAAACTAAGTAAATTTCTCCTCTTTTTGGAAAAGTCATTAATTCCATCCTTCTAGTGTCACATTTTCCCATTCTTCACTAACTATTTTATCTTCTTCTTTTACTGCCTTGTAGCTTTCGGTTAACAGTTCTTTTAACTTTTGCGCTTCTAATTCATCTAGTTTTTCTTTAATAGCTTCTGCTATAAATTTGCTCTTGTTAGGAATTTTATCGAATCTTCTTGCTATATCTTCAGGTATAGTGATGTTTAGTCTTTTTGTCATACACATTACCTCCTGTATAAATTATACAGAATAATTATATGTATGTCAATAAAATCGTATGATTGCATTAAATTACATGTTTGAGAGTATCTTTTTTTAATTGCTGCTTAGCGTTTTGCAAAAATTGTCATAAAAAACTCTAAATAACCTATTAGAAAAAAGAGAACTTTGGCTTGTTGTGACCTTTATATGTTAGCTCTTTTTTTAAAAAAAGAAATTTATATAAAAAAACACACAAATAAAACAAATTTGTTTTATTTGTTCTTTTTTTACTACTGATAGCGAGTGAAACAAGCCTCTCACTTTAAGTGAGAGGCGCAAGTGAAACGAGCGTATAAATTTCTGTAGTGTGTTTTATATATTTAAAACGTTTAATACGTTTAGATGTATCATATAGCGCTGTTATAACAAGGAAAACGGAAGCAAAATGAGATAAATTTATAGTGAAATGAGATAAATTTATAGTGAAATGAGATAAATTTATAGTGAAATGAGATAAATTTATAGTGAAATGAGATAATATATTGACATTTATCTTATCATTATGTATAATGCTTAAAAAAATAAGGAGGTAGAAGTGGAGAAAATTAGTTCTTCTAGTTTGGTTGTTAAAGGTAATGATTTGATTATTTCAAGGTATAATTTATCTTTAGCGGAGCAAAGATTAATACTTCAGGTAGTTTCAATGATTGATAAAGATGACGAAGATTTTAAAGATTATTATGTTAAAGTAAATGATTATATCGAATTACTTGGAATTGAATCCCCTAATTGTTATTTAGAGATAAAGAAATTTGCCGAAGAACTGTTAAAGAAACCGCTTTATATACCACAAAATGATGGTAAAGATTTTTTTGTATGTAATTGGTTTTCTAGTCTTAAATATAAAAGTGGAAAAGGTGTTTTAATTTGTAGATTCGATCCAAATTTAAAACCATACCTCCTTCAGCTTAAAAACCGTTTTACATCATATCGGCTAGAAAATGTTTTGAAGCTGAAAAGCAAATACTCGATTAGATTATATGAAGTTTTAAAAAGATACGAAAATATAAGAGAAACCAAGATTCTTATTGACAAATTTAGGGAATATTTGTCTATACCAAAAACTTACAAATATAATGATATCAGAAAGCAAATTTTACAGCCATCTCGAGAAGAGTTTAAAAAATATACAGATATAATTTTTGATTATTACGAGATTAAAGAAGGCAGAAAAGTGGCTGGATTAAGGTTTGTGATTTACCAAAATGAAAAAAATATTATTGATCCTAATCATGTTGTTAAGCCGAGTCAACGAAACTCACTCAATCAATATAATTTTGATGATAATAAATATCTTCATAAAGAACCCATTAATGTACTTAATGATGATTTAGAAGTTCTTATTAATGCATTACCCGAAGAAGAACTTACAAAATCAATTGAAACTTATTTAGCTAAATGTTTAAAAGACTACGATGCACGATACCTGCTCCACCAGATAGAATATGTAGCCCAGCAAAAGCCAAAAAACTTTTTTGCCTATCTAAAGAAGGCTATACAAGAAGATTACGCTAAAGCTGAATTACTTGAAGAGCAAGAAAGGGCAGAAAAAGAGAGAATAGAAAGATTAATTCAGCAAGAGCTTGAAAAACTAGAAGCAGAAAAGTTAAGTTTGATAGATATAGCTGTTGATAGAGAAAAAGACAGAATTTATGAAGAGTACGTTAGTTTTTTAGAAAAAAACGAAAAACAAGAGTTATTCAATGAGTACCGAGCTAAAACTAAAGAATTATACCAAGATATACAAGAAGGAAGCTTTCTATTTGAAGAAACTATGAAAAGTCTTATTACTGAATATATTATCTCAAAAAATGAGATCTACCAAAAACGCTTAGAAAAAATCCAAAAAGACGCAGAAGAAAAAGCAGAGAGAGCTTATCAGAGAGAAAAAGAAACGCTTAGAGAAAAAATTGAAAACGGATATATACGATTACCCCTCACGATTTAAAATTTGTTTTAGTTTGCTTTTTAAAGCCCCATATCGCTAATTTAACTGGGTGTGGTGAGCGTTTAGAGCACCATATAGTGTTTTTCTATGTCTGAGTGAAAAAACACCCCAAATTGGCCCTTTATTTAGATGCTGGAGCAAATTGATATAAATACAACAGCTAGTACAGCTTCTTTGAATCAAATATATGCTTTAAAAAAAGCACTTTTAGAGTCAAAAGCAACCGAAATTTAAATTATACTTAGCTAATCAAATGATAAGCAAAATCTGTAGATAACATTTTCATTACATAAATTTTAGATTGACAAAGTGTTTTAATTGTTGTAATAAGGAAAATAATGGTTTAACAGTGTGTTTTTTAAAAAGCTTGATTATCAAAAAACCTGTTAACAACCACGCTCTTTTAAAAGAAAATACACGCTATTCCCTACAGATTTGATTAATAAGCTTATATTGTTAAAACAGTATAAGCGTTATGTCTAATAAAATGTTATCAAGTATAAAAATGCTGTTTTAACAATCTTTTTAAATGTCGACTGTTGCAGTCTTTCCCGTTTTGAAGGGAATTACGACTGTAATAAACTTAATTGCATCTCTTAAAAAGATAAAGTTGCAGTCTTTCCTGTTTTGAAGGGAATTACGACGTTAAAGAGTATAAAGGAAGAAAGATGCAACTTAAATTGTTGCAGTCTTTCCCGTTTTGAAGGGAATTACGACTTTTATGCCACCAATGTCATCTACGGCAAAAGCTTTCTCTTGTTGCAGTCTTTCCCGTTTTGAAGGGAATTACGACAAACCTCCTATTGACAAATCTCTTCTATTAGCTTGTATGTATCAGTTGCAGTCTTTCCCGTTTTGAAGGGAATTACGACGATAGCCTCCTTAAAGCTATCGAATATTTTACATACAAATCCATGTTGCAGTCTTTCCCGTTTTGAAGGGAATTACGACAGCCTCTCTGAGGCTATTGAATATTTTTATTATAAAACCAGAAGAAAGTTGCAGTCTTTCCCGTTTTGAAGGGAATTACGACAATCACGTAAAGCTTTTTCTCTCTCCTTATCGTCCATAATTTTTGTTGCAGTCTTTCCCGTTTTGAAGGGAATTACGACCCTCCAAAATAAATTTTTAAAATATTTTGTGAATTAGCAGTTGCAGTCTTTCCCGTTTTGAAGGGAATTACGACTAGTCTTCCCTTTATTCCTTCCCTCTGTTATTTTAGTTGCAGTCTTTCCCGTTTTGAAGGGAATTGTATAGTGCAAAAGGGTTTAGCGTTTTTAAAAATACTGCGGTAGTACTTAATATTGTCTATATATTTTCTTAGATAAAAAGATATAAATATCACTTGATAATTATATTTAGAAATAAGCTTTTTTAGGTTTTTTGCCTACTGCTGGTGGGTATTTTTATATCAAAATTGGAGAAAGGGTATAGATAATTGCGCTGTTAGATTAATGATTTGTAAACAACAATTCATAGAGTAAAAAATTTAAGGATTGTTAAGATTATTATAGGCTATAAACAATTCTAAATGTCTATAGTGTTGGCATACATGAAACAGCGTAAATGGGGAATAAAAAATTAGAAATTTTGACTTGACAAAGGGGTGCATGTATACATACGACAATTGAGCACTACCATACTATCAGGTTGGAAAATAAGAATATAGAATATAAAGAAATCTACAATTTAAGAAAGTAGTTTATTTTCAAAAGCTTCCTTAAATTCTTTTTCTAATTTCTCATTATAAAAAGGAAGCCCTATTAGTTTATAATGTTTATCTTGCAAAAATAAGATATTTTCCTTAACTTCCGCTTCTTTTTCTATTTCAAGTAAAAATTTCTGCTTCCATCCCTCTTTTGAATTTTCAAATCTACCATAATTATCTTTGAACTGGTCTCCTTTTGCTTCAATAAAAACTTGATAAATACTAATGACTTTATTTTGCTTTTTAAAAATCATTATAAAATCTGGCTCAAATACTCTACCTTCATCAAAATTAAAAATTTGGAAGAATTTCTCATTTCGCAACAAGGCAATATCTGAATATTTCTGTCTTAACTTGTCTATACAACTATCAATAAAAATTATAAACTTCCTTTCCTCTTCTGTGCCATAAAATCCGGTCTGGGCATACCAATCTTTTTCTGCTAATTTAACTTCTTCTAATTCTTTCCTCTGCACATCGTCTATATCTATTTTTATTTTTTTATTTCTGAAAACTTCTCGCAACATTTTAGCTTTAAATAATTTAGTCCCGACAAATTCTGAAGTATTAGTTCTCGCTTGCTCCGCTACTTTCTTGACTACCGATAAAGCTATTTCCAACTTTTGAGATGGAGTTAATTCGTTGATTTTGTCTTTTGGTCCAAGAATTTCTATTTTTACATTTCCTAAATATTTATCTGACGAAATGAATTCACGAATTGATTTTACATGAGGAAAATATTTCTTAAGATTATTAAACTTATAAAACTCAAGTTTATCCAACGCGTTTCTAACTACATTAATACCAAAATCAAAAAATCTATACTCTATCTTGCCTCGCGCAATATCTTTTGATGTCTTTGTTTTATCCTCTTCATCTAAAATAATTTCTTCTTTAATTTCACCTGTTTTTAATTCGTACCTATGTGATTCTTCAATTCTTGCATCTTGTAAACTAAATATTTCCATTCGGGGATTTTGTATCCTGTCATTTATAAAAATCACCCCTTTTCCCCAAAATTCGGTTTCTTTAAAAGAATCTTTAATAAATAAATCTTTTTGAACATACTTTTCTGGTAAAATTCCCATTTTAGTAAGAGCACTTTTAATCTCATCGATATATTTGGGATTGTGAGCGCTATGATAATGTAATATCTCTAAGATTCGTAATTCATTTTCAATATCTTCATCAAATTTTCTCTTATATTTATCCTGTATTTCATCTAATTGAAATGGAAAATATCTTGCACCTCTGCCAATAAGTTGGGCTTCGCCCACTGTAGTATTGCCTGGTTTATATTTGCCGTGAACCCAGTTTCCATCTCTTGTATCATATAGCCGCACAATATCAAAAAGATTAAGCACATCCCAGCCTTCATTGAGCATGTTTACCGCAAAAATCGCTCTAATTTCATTATTTTTGCTTTCGAGAGAATTAAGTTTTAACTGCTTTTCTTCATCAACATTTTCAGAATCTAAAAGCATACATTTTTCTTTAGAAAAATCCTCCTGCAATTCTTTAATTAAATTTTCAGAACTTATATTCTCTTTCTGAAAATAGTTAAATGCCTTTTCTAAATCTGTGCCTTTTGCTCGTGAATGTATTTCTTCAATATCTTTTGGAGACAATTTTTTTATTTTCGCCAAAAAGCCATCATAATTTTCTTTTGATTCTTTTATACTCTTAGACTTAAGAAGAAGTACCGGTTTTAAGTGCAATTTATATTTTTCAGCGACTTTTCTACGATACTGACTCAAAATAACTGCCTGCAAGGCTCTATCAATCGGCTCTAAATCTGCCTGCAAAACTTCTATTTCTTTTGAGTATTTATCCAATCTAAATTGTTTTAAATCATACTGAAAAATAATTTTGTCTTCATATTTTTGCTTGATATTTTGGTTACCTAAGTCAATAGTTGCCGTAAATTCCAGTAAGATATTTTTAGGATTTCTTTTAAATGTTCCATTGTTAATTGTATATTCCCAGCTTCTTTTTTCTTCTTCTTCAGTTTTTGTAAGTTTTGTTTTTGTTAATGTCTGTAAATGATGCGCTTCATCGGAAATAAGCACAATGTCTTTATTTTCAAACTCTTCATAAGTTAAAGCATTTTCTTTTGGATAATTTAAGCGAGTGTGCAATCCTTGTATAGTTGTAAAAATTATATTTATATCTTCCTGATTTACCGCCTCAAAATTTTGAACCTCTTTTATAAAAACTTCTTTTTCGCCAAACTTAATTTTGTCAGCAAAAAGATATTTTTCGGATAAAGGATTTAAGAAATTATCTTTTGTTTTTTCAATAATATTTACACTATTTACGAAAAAGATAAAATTGCGATAGCCAAGTTTATACAAATACAAAATATTCGCCGCCATTATCAGCGTCTTTCCGCTTCCGGTTGCCATATGAAAAAGCAATTGAGCCGGGTACTGTCTTTTCTGATAGCTGTTAAAATAAAAATCAAAACGGCCCAGTGCTTCTTTTTGATATTCTCGCAACTCAAACTTCGGATTGAGGTTTTGAACTATCTCCTCGCTAACCCGAGAAGTAAAATAATCAATTCCAAATGATTCTTTTATTGAATTAAAAGTTTCGTAGAGCATGGTTATCTTTCTAAAATGTTTCCAATTATACCCCATTGATTTAAGGGTTGAAAATAATTATCAATATTGAGTGATCCTAAGCTAAATGAAGCGCCATATTGAACAAGATAGTAATACAGAAAACCCAACGCTGAAGCATCGCCCTTTACACAAAAATTTTGCTCTATCTCCCGATTGTTATTCTGTTTATCAAATATACGTAGTAACCTACCCTTTGAAATAATAACACCTCTATCAAGAACACATACTAAGTCAAATACATCAAATGCATTTCCTCCTAAAAGGTTTTTAGATAATGTTTCTAATTCTGACCCTGTATACGAAAATACAACTCTAAGTGGACGCCCCAAGTAAAATTCACCCATCCTAACAGATGGAGGATTAACAGATAATTTTGAAACCTTTTCTAAGGTACTTTTTGCTTCATCTAGCTTTGTTTTATCTAAATGTGATTTTATTTCAATAACAGCAAATACTCCTTCTGCTAAATATGTATTTGAGCCTCCAAAATCTAAACAAGGTGCATCGTCGCGAATAATTATCAAATCTAATTGACCAGTTTTCTTACCATCCTTATCTATAATTTCGCCATCATATATGTTCTTTAATCTCGGCGGTAAAACAATTTGCAAAAAATCTTTAACAAAATTTTCTCTATTCGTACCTAAATTTATTGAAGCGTTTTGTTGTTTTGACAATTCAAATTTAGACAAGAGTTCCTTGCTTTTTTGTTCAAAATAATCTAGTAATATTGGTTTATTATTCATAAAACTCCCTATTTAATTTTTTATCCTCTTCACTAACCTCATACTCTTCATCATCAATCTCACTGTAATTAACATAGAGATGGTTTTTGTCTAAACATTCAAGCAAAAATCTTTTTTGGTCCTTTATTGATAAATCTTCAAAATCTTTTGCGTTCTCGTCAACTGCTTTTATATCAACTTTATAACTCAAAAATGCTTTTTCTTTCATTGTTTCCCATAATTTTTTTGCTTCGTCTTTTGTTTTTACTCTCTTTATTTCATCGACAAAAATTTCATTACATTTCATAAGTTCTAAATATACAAAATCGCCTCCACCTTGCCATCCGACTGATTTTGAAATACCACCTTGTTCTCCTGCAATAACTTTTTTTAACCTCTCAACAGTAACACTGTCAGCATAATCCATTTGTTCGCACAGAATGAATTGTCGTTTCATTTTTATTGCTACGGCACCAGTTGTTCCGCTTCCAGCAAAAAAATCAATAATTAAATCACCTTCGTTACTAGCAAGGTGTAATATCCTCTGAATAAGACGTTCAGGTTTAGGGGTTGAAAAAGTAAAATCACCAAATAATTCTACAATTTCGCTTCTGGATACTTGATTATGACCAACTTCATCATAAGTCCAAATACTTTTACATACTATTCCTTTTTGAACTTCACTCAGAAATTGTTTTATTTGAGGTTTAGAATCGTTATTTGGTCCAAACCATATTCTATTATCTTTTAATTTCTTTAAATAATTTTCTTTTGAAGTTTGCCAACAGCTTCCTTTAGGTGGATAAACAATTTTCCCCGAAGGTGTCTCAATAGGGTAATCATATTCTTTTGTATAGGTCTTAACAGAAAATCCACCTGGTTTCCATGGTCCCCGTGGGTCATTATCAGGGTTAGAATATCTTTTGTCCATTTTTTCTGTTCTTGGCAGTAAATTGGGGTGAAAGGCTTCTTTATTTTTTGCAAAAACGAGGATATGGTCATGGTTATCGCTGAACCATTTCGCATCATTCGCAGGTGAATATTTTTTTTGCCAAATGAAATTTATAACAAAATTTTCTCTTCTAAAAATTTCATCACAAAGAACTTTTAAGTAATGACATTCGTTATCATCAATATTTATCCATATCGTTCCTTCATTTGAAAGTAGTTCCTTTGCAACCTCCAATCTATTTCTCATAAAAGTTAACCAACTTGAATGATTGAAAGCATCATTATATTTAAATCCATCATTCCCGGTATTATATGGTGGGTCAATGTAAATAAGTTTTACTTTTCCAGCAAAGCGTTTTTTGAGGGAATGGAGGGCTAAAAGATTGTTGCCTTTGATAATGAGATTATCTTTTATATTGTCATTTTCATCAGTTCTAAATCCGTCAAATTTATGCTCGCCATCTTTATCAATCCGTTTTGCGTTTGTAAAAACTTTTGGGTCCAAAAGGCGACTGATTTCATCTGGCGCTAAAGTTTCGTTCCAGAAAATCTCATTTCTCTTTTGTTCTTCTTTGGTCATTCCACCTTCAAGCACACAATCCTTATATGGCCAAGAAAGCACAACTTCTTTATTTTCGCTTACAAACTCTCCTTTTTCATCAATCAATCCAATTTTATTTTTAAAAGCAGTATAACTATTCGGTAAAAACTGCTTATTGGAAACAAACTTAATAAATTTATCCTTATCAAAAATTAAAGTCCCATCTATATCAACAAAAAACACTTCTTTTGTTTTTTTATCAGACAAAAGAAGTTTAATAAGGTACTTATCCAGCTTTAATGCAAGCTCAATAACCTTATTCTTTAAAAGCTCACCTTCGCTAATAAGGCGTTCATTTTTTTTAAGGAGTTTTTTTAAATCTTCTAATAAATTTTCCATAGTTTTATTGAACTGTAAACCTTTGTTGAGTTAGGTTACTTCCTTCATAACTGTTTTATAAACACTCACAGATGTTTTATATCAAATATTATTATACAGATTTTATCCAAAAATGATACAATTGTAAAAACTATTTTGCCATACCTTCGATATCTTTCCTGTTATACTAACCTATAAAATCCCACCTGTTTTATTAGCTTTATTCTTTTAATACTTCGTATTATTATATAAGGCGAAACATTGAGTTATTGAGTTGATTTTGAATGCAAAAATGCGGTTTTTATCGTTCAAAAAATCGTAAAAAGAGTTTGTAATTATATCTTTACTCATACAAAAAGCGAAGTTTTATGTGAGCGTATCCGATACGTCCACGTGTTGCCAACGAGTCTTTTGCGAATTCGCAAAGAAGCCGTTTGCATTCAAAAAGCCTCAAATTCGCTTGATTTTGATTTGCAAGGTTAATTATACTATTGAGTGCTCTAAAGCGTCGTGTCGTGCATTTAAATAGCGATACAAGTGTTAAATATTAGCATAAGTTTTAGTCACTTCTTGCCTATTATGACCGAGTTCGCGACTGACTTCAATTTTGCTTGCGCCTTCTTCAATACGACGCTGTGCATAGCTATGTCGTTCGCCGTGAAAATGAAAATATTCGTCGTGAGTTTTATTAAAAGCATTTTCTACATTTTTTGCGAAATTGTATTGTTGTTTTAGTGTTTCTTGGGGTATAAGAGAGCGTAAATTGTTTTCTTTTTGAAAATTTAGAGCAGATTTTAAAGCTTCTATTTGCTTTTCAGTCCTAATTTGTATATCGCGACT
>Ga0080003_1001866_pt1 | contig 10525 bp, 11 predicted proteins | sample JossMetagenome_FD_69206 | JGI IMG/M metagenome (GOLD analysis project Ga0080003, IMG submission 69206) | Hot spring microbial communities from Joseph's Coat, Yellowstone National Park, USA - JC2_E (SPADES assembly) (version 2) | ecosystem: Environmental > Aquatic > Thermal springs > Hot (42-90C)... | reverse complement strand
AGGTGGAAAGGGCGTAAAAGGTCAAAACGGTAGAGTAAGAAATAACCTCCAACAATAATGAGAACAAATATAGGGAATTGCATAAAAAGGAGTACGGTTAAAACTTAAAAATCAAAAAATCATAACACAAAAAATATAAAATGTAATGAGTAAAATTTATACTTGCGGGAGTACTGAAAATATCATATCCTTTTAAAACCTCGTAAACGGTTATGGGGAAAAGGAAGTTGATGCTCAATGAGCGGCTAAGCTGTAAAGCCTCTTACGCTCAATGGATTCCATCTTGCTGACATTGTGGACCTCGTAAGCCAGACCGAATCTTGTGCCAAGCTCCTTTAGAAGTGCTGGAACCTAATTAACCTTATAGTTTTCCTCTCTGTAGCTTAGGGGCTCTTTTCCACTGCTAAAGTAAAACTTTAACAGATAATATTTAACATCAACATGTAGTGCAAGTGTAAATAAATAGTACATCCCTCCTTAACCTCTCACTTTATACCCTATCTTTTTCCTCTCAAATTCACCCGGTCGCATTAAGTGAAGCCAGTCCGCAACTCTCTGCCTATATTCAACAGCCAAATCTAACGCTATCTTAAGTTCTGTTTCTGTGAAATCTTCATTAGGAGATATGAGCTTTAGGAAGCCGCTTGCGAGCCTCTTTATAGCCCTCTCATCCCTGCCTGTGACGTTAGATAATTCGACCCTTTCAGATATATGGTAGTAGAATCCTGTCCTCTTCCTCAGCTCGTGCAATATTTCGGCGAAGTAGTCTGTTACGAAGCCATAGTTTTTAGATAGATATATGTCGAGCTTACCTATCTTGGGTATCTCCCATCCTGGTACGAAGCCGTGTATTCTATCGATGAAAGCTGGATCCCTCATCACTTCAGGAAGAACATACGTAAAGTCTTCAATCGGTATTTCACCTTTCACGTCAACGTTGCCCATGAACATTATAGAACACTGGCTTATCCCCCTCCTGTCCCCCCTTTCAACGTAACCACTTTCCATGTAAAGCTTAAGCTTACCCATCATCTCGTCAGCGCTCGAAAACTCTATTTTGCTTATTTCGTCGAACACTACACAATCTTTTGTCGTTATTTCCCCAGGAATGTTTCTGGCCAGATTCCATATTAAAACCGCAGGGCTAACCCTTCCTCCAGAAAATATCCTTGTATAGTGAGAGGTGTTTAGGTATGTGTAAGTTTTCCCAGTGTTTCTTGGACCGAACTCTATCATGTTGACGTTGGATTCTACAAGAGGTATTAGTCTAGAGAGTATTACAAGCTTCTTCCTCCAAGGTAAGGCTTCAGGGTTGAAGCCTATCGTGCTTATTAACACGTTAACCCATTCTTCTGTCGTGAACTTTCTTCTGCCTTCCATGAAGGCGTCCATGTCAAGTTTGGCTATTTGGAATGGTATGAATCCTACAACGGTCGCGTATCCTCCTTCAGAGCCAGACATATACTGGAGCCTTACCAACCCCCAAAGCCCCTGCCTCAGAAGATTCTCATATTTTTCAAGAAGTTCGTCGGTGATCGCGCACTCTAGCCCAAGGTTCCAGAGGAAGGCCCTATGGGTTCCAGAAGAAATGTCCGTGTAGACTTTAACCTCGTCTATCACCTTATACTCCCCAGCCTTCATCAGGTCATGGAGAACCTTATCCCTATCCTTGGGCTCAGGATAGCACTCTGAAACCGTCCTACCTATCATCTCCAAGTCCTCTCTACTAGGCCTTTCCTTACCAAGGCTTGAAATCAGATACTCTGAAATGAATCTTGGAAGCCTCGCAACCTCCTGATAGAGAACAATATCCTTTCTAACAACAACGTCTCCAAAAACATACTTGAGCTTATCGTTAAGCTCATCCATACCCATGGCTAGACCCCAAATAGTTCCTCAGGATTAAAGCTCCTCTCAACATGCTTAACCTCAGAACCCTTAACGTAAATTGTCAACCCCTTCTCAAATCTCTTCGGGGTATTTTCAAAGACATATTCGAAGACAGCTTCAACCCTATATTCTCCAGGCTTAAGTCCACTAAAGCTTAGTGGGAAAGAGGCTTCACCCTGAATTCTTTCAAAATTCTTTTCAATAAATCTGCCGTCGAACAGTTTAAGCTTAACGGAGACGTTTGTTAATGGTTTATCGAGAGGGTTAGATATCACAACCTCGACATTGAACGGCTTATTCTCTCCAACAACATTGTTTCTCAGAGATAAAGCTGGCGCAGTAGATGGAAGCTCAGCGACTTCTTCTTCCTCCTCTTCAAATTCTTCGCCTTCAAGCATAGCCAGAGTCTTCTTGACTTCTTCAAGTTCGTCCTCGGTTATTTCATAGAGTTGTGCAACAGTCTTATCTATTTCCTCTTCAACTTTCCTTAGCTCGTCCTCTTGACTTCGCTGAGCCAATTGGTGAGCTTTTTTGGAGAGCTCTACTAACTTCTGATGGAGGGAGTTGTTAGAGGGATTAAACCTCTCAATGTTTATCATGTTTATAAATTCAGGTGTAGCGAAATTCTTTCCACCTTTAGCTATTGACTGTAAAACCAGATTAACTAAACTTGAGTTGAGTATTGAACAAATGTAATGAGCTTCGTCTTCACTTTTCACCGAGATAAATGCTATAACGTGTTCAGGTATTAACGGCTTAGATCCAAGGTAAGCATCCATTATTGGAGTTACGACCGCAGCAGCTAATTGATCACCCATTTGATTCCAAACAACTTTATATTGCGCTATTGTATAGTCAGAAAATCGATATACAAAATAGTAAGGAAGCCTGTTCTTTGCGTATGACTTAAAATCTGACCGCATTTCTAAAATATCTTTAAATTTTTCAAAGTAGGCAAAGGTTTTGGGATACAGTATTTTGAGTTGTGTCGGAGATATTGCTCGAGCCGTTCTTAAATCATGTGGGATAATAGCATAGCTATTATAGGATATTTTCCACTTTTTCACATCATTGCTTTCTAATATTGGAAAAACGAGATCCTTTTCGACAACTTCCGTGACCTTATTGACCTTTTGTCTCCTACCCTTTTCAGCTAGATTCTCCACCATTAATAGTTTACCTATACTATTTAATATTTTGATTCTGAAGACAGCTGTTGGAAGTAGATTAGCTCCTTCATGTGCCCTATATGCTGAGTTTCCGATGACCTTATTTAGCTTGTTAAAAACACCCTTGTGATAAATGGTTAAGAGGGGTAAGACCTCCTCATAAGGTTTGTACCCTCCCAATGGTTCAGCGTAAAAGTCCACAATTTTAACCATTTTTATGGCTTCGTTTAGAGTTAGATTTTGTGGAATTTCCTCCTTTGATAATTTGAACCATTTCTTATATGGAAGCGGAAACTCTGTCGATCTACCCTTCTCAGCTATGAACATAGCTGTTCTATTAGATGCTCCTTCAAAAGGCTTAATGGCTACAAGGTCATGTACTACTTCAACTTTGAACGGTATTTCTCTGACTTTAAACTTCCTGAAGCCGTTACCAGCCATAGCCTTGAAAGCCGCATCATTTATTAGAAAACCGAACATACCTCCTTCTCGCAGATATCTATCCATACAGCGATAAGCGAATATCATTGAGAGGTCGACTTTGGTTTGAGCGTTAGGATTGCTTGGCAATATGCCATAGCATTTATAGAGATCTTTAAGTGTTTTCCTGAACTCTTCAGCAAGATTCTCCCAGTTAACCCACGGCGGGTTACCTACTACATAGTCGAACTGGCCTGTGAAGAAAGGTGCAAAGGAGTTCTTCAGGACTCTAGTCCATATCCTATTCTTCCCATCCTTCTCAAGCTTCATCAGCTTTTCAAAGAGTTCTATGAGAAGAGAGATCTCATTTTCCTCTAAGCTCACTTCTCTGAGCAACCTTGTCTTAAATTCGTCTGAGCTATAGCTTCCTTTTACACACTCTTCTATTACGGTTAAAGTTTTTGCTAAGAGACCTTTCTCCACCACGCTTACTGGAACGCTAAACTCCCCTACGGCTGTCTTCAGGATATATGCTGCCCCTGTGAGCGTCTGCCTCCTCTCTACGAGTATCGAGTCAGCTAGGTAGACGGGTATCTCTATCGGCTCATCACCTCTCTCCCTCAGCATATCTCCTAAAGCTATTAGGTAGTTTGTCCTTGAGGCGATCACAGCAAGTGGGTTTAGATCGAAACCAACGATGTTCTTCGTAATCCTCTTTAACGCTGCACCTTTATCTATCCAATGCTCTTCAACATAACCTCTTAACCTACTTATCGCTAGAACTAGGAATGTGCCGCTCCCGCAGGCTGGGTCTAGAAGTCTTAAGTTGAGCGGTTCTAGGGAACCTTTCTCCTGAGCTAATTTTTCAAAAGTCTTTGATGTCCATCCCACCTCGTTTAATACGAGCTCAGCGAGCCAGTCTGGAGTATAGTATTCGCCTAGATCGTGTCTAATCTTCTTTGGAACGAGGTTCTGGTATAGTCTCTTGAAAAGATCCTTGACCTTTTCTGGCTCGAGTTCGGCGGCGCTTGGGTCATAGTTTGAAAGTCTGTCCACGATGCTCATTATACGTTCCGCAACCTCCTTATCCCATTCATCTAGGTACCATGCGAAGTAGTCTGCCTCCATGAAGTTCACTATTCCAAGCTTAGCGAAGAAACCTCCCTCCTCAAGCTCCCTAAGCCCTTCTCTTAGATTCTCATGTCCTCTATAGTATGCTTCTTCCAGAGTTCTAAGATATGACCATAGTTTTGGTGCTATGTACAGTGATGCGACTTCAGCTGCTAGAAGCTTCATTATTAGTGCAAAATAGGTGTGTAGGGCGAAAAGCAGCTTCTCTGGATCAGCCTTGCCATTGTCGAAGCCGTAGGTCTCCTCCAACCCCTTAACCTTCTCAGGACTGTAGGCGCAGACTTGAGAGAAGACTCTTCTCCAGTCTTCAAAAAGCATCCGTGTTCTAGGCGAGGTTCCCAGTAGTTTGCCGTATAGGGTTTTAATGCTTTCCCTGGCTACATGGCTTTCAGGACCAAAGTCTTTTAAAAGCTCTTCAGCGCTTAAAGCTTTTCTCCTAAGCCCTATGATTGCCTCGATAAGCTTTGCAACGGTGTTCCTGTTGACCTCGAAAGGTCCCCTGCTCTCGAAGTTCTTACTCGCTTCCCTGTATCTCACGAAACCTATCTTGTAGCCGTCTAATACTACGCCGAAGTAGCGTGGGTAACGAGCCTCAACTTCAGCATGGTCTCTAATATAGCTCTTAACTTGTTCAACAGCCCCTTCGAAGCCGCTTTTCGAGTCAAATGTTTTAGGCCTCTCATATTCTATTATAAGGTGCCCGTAGAGGGCGTCCACTCTAAGCCCTGAGACGAGCGTAACCTCATACCTCGCCCTCGGAGGCCTCCACGAAGTGTATGGGATCTCAGCTTTCTCAACCCCCTTTAGTCTCTCGATAATCTTGCTCTTTAGAACATATTCAACACCCTGCCTCAAATCCTCTTCGCTAATCGACTCTGACGCTACCCTCCTAATTTCTTCAGCAACTTCTTCAGCGTCCACGAGGAAGACTGACAACTCTCTTCACCCCCTTATGCCTAGAGACAGCTGTACCTAATCGCCTCTAATCCTCTCTTCAAGCTCTTCAAGCCTCTTCAACCTATTAGAATCCCACACGAACGTCACGTCCTTCCTAAGCTGGTCTACGACCATCAGCGCCTCCTCCTTTGAAACACCTAAGGAGCCCCTGAGCACGCCCAGGACCCAGTTGATGCCTGAAGCCCTTCCCTTGATCCCCCTAAAGTACTCCTCGATAGCGCTCCAGGCCCTCCTGAGCTTCCATGCTTTAGAATCCAAGTAGTTCATACTAACTACCTATATATTTAAATATCCGAGGATTTATAAAGTTAACTCCCGCGTATGCTCTCTCATGAACAATTTTCTTTTCACTAACTTTGTATATCTTGACCTCCTACACTTCTTCAAGGGATTTAAAGCTTCGGCAGCGTGATCGTTTTCAGCTCAATGTTCAACTCAATTGTTGGTATATTGCATGTGGCTCGGAACCCCTCCTTCTTCAGGCTACCTAGGAGTGCTTTAACCGAGCTCTCTAGTGCTTCCATGCCCTGGGCTCGTGGCTAATGGGCGAGTTGTGATCCTGCCTCTCACCTCTAGCCATCCTGTCCTCCAAATACGCTTTAAAGTAGTTGCAGTCTTCCTGGATGAGGAAGGCGAATTACCTGTGTCTGCCCTTGCTGATCGTTGAGCAGGCGACCACCATGGTGGGCACCTTAGCGAAGGGCACTTCCCTATCCCCTATAACCATCTCGGGGAAGTCTTAAACCCTAAGACCATCCTCACCCCTATAGTAGGCTAAACTTTCCAGCCTCAGCCCAAAAAGGCTAGGAGTGCGATCGCAACACTCGTCCTCAGATCCGCTCTACTCATAACATCCATCAACTCCTCCTGTGTAGAACCCTCTCATCCTCTAGGGTGGGAGTGGAGTCCGCGTTAGCCACCTTGAAGCCCCTAACCAGCTTAACATCGTTGAAAGACAGCCAAGACTTGACAACCGTCAAAAGACCCCTATATACTGTGGAGTATAATTCTGAGAGTGAAGCCTATCGATCTCATCCTGAACAAGGTCCTGAAGGGCCTTCAGGTCCCTCCTACCAAGGTCAACCAAACCCTTCGGAGACAACTTCACGCTATCACAGAAGCACCCAAGCCTCCTCAACCTCACATCAGCGGTGATCATGCTACCCTTAGCCAGGTTGCTAAACCAGCGCTTCACATCCTCATCCACCAAAAGGGCACCATATTTCGACTTTTATCAGCAAATGAGTACACGGATGTCACTAATAGATGTTTCTACACTCTCAGTACTCCCGCAAGTACAGTGTTTCAATTATAATTAACAATGTAATTGATGTTTTTAATTAACTTTTGGCGTGAGCTTAGCGTTTATTTATCCTCACTTGAATAAATAAACTCGTTTGCTTGAAGTTTTTCCCCGCGATTCAATTTTTTCAAAGCATTATCCACTTTGTCTAATGCGAACATAACTAAATCCAATTCATACTCCAAATCGCTCATGCGCTCTTCTAATTTAGCAATCATATCATCCTTTTTTTCCATAAAGCCGTTTGAAAAAGCGCTTTCAACTGCTTTCTTCACAAAAGATGAAACGCTCATACCTTCACTTTCAGCCTTCTCCCTCCACTTCTCATATTCTTCATCGCTTACGTAAACTTCAACCCGTTTCATGCTCTTTAATACAAAGTTTCTTTAAAAAACAAAAAACTTTTTTTCAAAAAAACGCTTCCAACATCATTTCTTCTTACACTCGAGCACATGAACCTCGATCCCTAGGAAAGAACGTATCCACTCAGCGATGTGCGTGAAGTCGCTGTCAAATGTCAAGAAGGTGCCGGGGCAGAGCTTCCAGACGTACGCCAGGTGCATCGCGTCCGCTGCACTCAGGCCAAACCTAGCCGCCAGCTCGGCGGCGTTGCGGATGACCCAGAAGGTTTTAACCGGACGGTTCCCCACCTTCAGCTCGGCATCATTAATGAGGTCATCGCAGACTTCGATACCATTAATAGCAATCCACTCGGAGAGTCTTTCCGTTAGATAGTTGAAGACCTCCTCGTATGGGGAGAGATAGGTCCCCACCCTGTCCATCTGTTTCCTCAGGAGCTGGTATCCGGGGGCGCTCTTTCCGCTCCTAATCCCCTCCGAGAGCGCGCCCAAGGCCTCCGCCAGTGTCCATGTCGACACATAATGCGGCTTCGGAGCCTTTTCCATAAACTTATTAACATCTCTATGGCAGCTCTCGGAGGCTATCAAGGAGATCACAACGCTAGTGTCCAAATACAAGCCGGATGCCACAAGGGACATCTCTGTGAACCTCGCCTTGAGCGCACCGCCTTACGCTTCTGTGAGATTTAAGTCATTGATCATCATCAAGGATGACCGGCGGGATGCCCATCCTACTGTGTGCTCGCGCGACATACCTGATGAACTCTTCGGTGCTCACGTCAGTCTTCCCCGTCCACGCGACATCTAGTATGTACCCCTTTCCGTAGACCTCCTGCGCCGCCCTCACGTACATTTCAAGAGCTTCCTTCGCGTCCGCGTCAACTGTGACCGTAACCAAGGGCCCGAAACGGTCTAAGGGAGGCTCGGCGGGCTCCATCTCCACATTGACGACGCGTCTTCCGGAAACCTCATTCATTATGCGATACGCTTCAAATCGTGGATCAACTGTAGACACCATATCATATGATAATGAGACGCTTGTGAATAATACAAAGGGTTTAAGTGTAGGACTGAGCACCGGGATCAACCACGCGCTTATAACCATTGAGTCGCTTGTACTTTCACCGCTCACCGATTGCACTTGCATCCCCATCGCCCTCCACTGGCTCTGATCTGTGACAGTTGAAGCGCTCTTAATGACGTCGTTGAAAAGCAAGTCTTTGAGTTGGTTCGCTAAAATTTCCGGACTGTATTCCAAGGCTTCCTTCATACCACTCACTTACCTTTCACCTCAGGCTTCCACGTGACTTTGTACACCCAAGTGGCCCAGTATAAGGGCTCGCTCACGTTCCCGACCACGACCCGGTATTTCAGGTTGCGCGCAACCATCGTAGCTTCGGCGACGACCATCACGGTGAACGTCCCCTGCGATGAAGAGATTTGTTCCTCCACGCTCGCAGGCTCCTGTTCCACGATGTCGACGTACTCCCACCCATCCTTGGGCGGAGATGACCCCGGGGGGACTATCGGCTTTTCGGCGACAGCATTCCTGAGCTTCTCAGGCACGTACTTCGTAGCGATCCCGCCAATCGCGCTTACGTTGAAGTTGACGCCGCCGAAGGGCGAGAATCCAACCTCCCTGATATTGAGTACTATTACTTTAAGTATAAGTTCAGTTTCATCGCTAAGCTTTATCCTTCCCGCCTTTTCGACCATACCAAATTTATGTATTGCGTTAGAATTATATAAATGTAGTCCCAACGTCGCATCTCAAAATAAACTACACGACCATGTTTTAATACAAAAAGAAATGAATAAAGAGCATAACAAAACGTTTTAGATATATCTAAAACTGTCCACCCCCTGTCCAGACATCGGTTTTCCGATATGCATTTTTTGATTTATTTCAATAATGTTTAGAAAAGTCTGAATATTAAACAGACATGTTTATTTTATGATGTTAATTTTTTTGCAAGTGTCCAGACCTTTTGCCCTACTTTTAGTGTAGAGCGATGGGTATAGGTGCATGTGGGTGCATGTGGGGGTATGATATATAGATAAAAGTATAGCTCAAGGTCTGGACACTTTTTGCGTTTCATGGGGTGTCCAGACTGTCCACCCTTTTTGTTTCATGTTTTGCGGGTTCAGAAAAAGGTCTGGACACTTAGACAATTGACTAACCCGAATCCCCGCATTTAGAAAAACTTAACTACTAAACAACTTTGTTTAGTTCAAGATTTTTTCCCGTGTTTCAACCCTCAGAAAACGTGAACAAATCTTCATTTCCTTCTTCTTCCTTCTCCCGCTCGTTCTTCAACCGCAGTCCCACGAAAATCCACTTCCTTTCTCCACCAACCGTCTTCCTTTCCGTCTTCAGCTTACGATACTTATTAACATTCATAAAGAACGATGTTGAAGACAAAGGACTTTGAAGCTTGTGCTTTTTCACATACTCCTTATACGCTTCATAAAGTTCTTGCTTCACAATCCAAGCTTCAGGATCTTCAATTGTTTCCTCGTCCAAAAACGCTTTCACAGGATTGCTTGCTCTCGTATATATTTCTCTTATTTCATCCGCGCTCTTTGAGTATGAAAAACGAAAGCCGTTCTGCATAAGCCGTTTCAAGCCTTCCAAAGCCCAGTTCAGAATTCCCGAAAGCTCCTTTTCGTTCGTGAGCTTCTCAGGGAGCGTCGGGTCTGCCGTGCTCTCATCGAACGTCTTCGGAAAGTTCACAATGATAATACGCCTGTAAAATGCGCGTGTGTTGTCGCTCACTTTCGGAAGCACGTTCGCAGAAAAGAAAAACTTCGCGCGGTTTCTAAAAGAGAACCCTTTCTTGAACTTTTCTTCGATCGTTAGAGTGTCGCCCGAAACAAGCATTTTCAACTTTCCCGTGCTTTGCAACGCAAAAGCAGGAAGATCGGAGTAAATATTAACGAGCTTCCCGAATAATTGAGAAGGCGCGAAACGATTGTTCTCAAGATCCTGGGGAGAGATATTAGCAACATGTTCTTTACCTATGAGAGATTCGAGAACGCGCAAGACTAGCGATTTCCCGTTTGCGCCCTCGCCTAAGAACACAAACATCTTTTGCGCAACGTTATCGGGGTAAAGCGCATAACCGAATGCCTCTTGAAGGACAGGAACGTCTTCTGGGTAAAGATCTTCGCTTACAACTTTTTCCCACAATTCACTTTTCGCTTCAGGCTTGTATTCGACAGGAAGCTGAATTGTTGAAAGGAAAGAAGGCGTGTGTTTTTTGAGTTCGAAAGTGCGTAAGTCAAGAATTCCATTT
>Ga0080003_1001865_pt1 | contig 10527 bp, 13 predicted proteins | sample JossMetagenome_FD_69206 | JGI IMG/M metagenome (GOLD analysis project Ga0080003, IMG submission 69206) | Hot spring microbial communities from Joseph's Coat, Yellowstone National Park, USA - JC2_E (SPADES assembly) (version 2) | ecosystem: Environmental > Aquatic > Thermal springs > Hot (42-90C)... | reverse complement strand
ATAGAAATGGGAGTATATACAAACGAAGATGGCACGCCCAATGAGCAGTTCTATCAAAAAGTAGACGAGTATGTTTCAAAAGGATATAAGTCTGTAATTTATATTATAGATGTACCAAACTCTGCGATAAAAGAAATCGAGCAGATCAGTAACTACAAAATTTCAGAAATAAAAGGTTTAGTAATAAAGAATAGCAAGAATAGGTATGGAGAAAATGAGTATATAACACTTGCCATAGATCCTGGCCTTATAAAAGGCGTTATTGTATTTACAGGCAGACCGTATGATCCTAAAGAAGGAGACGCATGGAAGTTCTATAGGCTATGATATTTTATTCTTCTGCCTTTTTGAAAAAAGGTGCCTTTTTAAATTTTAAACATTATTTATATGTGATTTTATGAGAGTAATAAAACATGGAAGAACTTTTCCTTTTGTTGTAAGGCTTAGTGACGTGCCTGGTTTAAAAGAAAAGCTAGAAGGTAGTGGTTTAGAAAATGCTGAGTTGCACATTTGCGCATGCGGGCTCTCAAAGCACAAGCCTTTCTGCGATGGATCGCATAAGCACGTACAAAATGAACAGGAAGGAAAGATATTTGCTTACAAAGAAGATGGCACAAGAATAGAAATTACTAAGGAAAATGCAGAGAAGATAATAGGAGAGCTACCAAACGAGTATGCCTGATTGCTTTGTGCATTTGCAGGTTTTGATGGTGAATTTATGAAATTTATACATAAAGACAAAGTAATGGTATATGATACTGATTATCAAGGCGTTGCACATTATGCCTCATATTACCGTTTTGTAACTAATGCTGCAGACGCTTGGCGTTCAAAGTATTTGCACAGCTATCCTTATGTAAATTTTGTTGTGGTTGAGTCAAAGGCGGTATATAAGAAGCCTCTAAGGCCGGGTGACAACATAAGTGTCGTACTTATGCCTGAAATCATTTCAGACAAAGTCCTTAAGCAGAATTTTGAGATATATAGAGGGAAAACGCTTACAACAGAAGGCTACATAACTTACGTCTACATAGATAAAACCACATGGAAAGCTACCAAAATGCCCGACTACCTGTTAAAATTTATCAAGCAAAACAAGTCAAGCAAGTAATAGTTAGTTAATAGTTAGTTAATAGTTAGTTTAGTTTTAGATATTGTGCCTATTTGCCTCTAATTTTCTCTATTCGGCGCCTAAAACTTGATACAAGGGCGTAGCCTGCAGCGAAAATTGCAGCTGAGGAGATCAAACCATAAGAAAGATAAGGAATATACGGACTTATAGGCAATAATACTACTTCTGCTGTAGCGCTTATAGCGGCCAGAACTATCAACGCAGTTTCGGCTTTAGAATGAGCTTTATTGTACTCTCTTATCAAAAAATCACAACTACATCAACGCATTTTTCAAAGAGTTGCAGCACGAACAATCATTGCCGAAGTTGTGTTTATTTTTGCTTAATTCTTCTATTACTGCTTTTATAAGCCTTTTTGCCTTTTCAGTGTTTTCATTAGTTACCCTTACTACTTCCTCTGCGCTCACAGGCACCTCTGCAAATACATCATAGTCGGTTACCATTCCGATCGTCGCATAGCACATCTGCGCTTCGCAAGCAAGATTAACCTCTGGAACAAGCGTCATACCAATAACATGCGCTTTGAAAACATCATGCCATACCTGGCTCTCGGCTCTTGTTGAAAACCTTGGGCCCTCTATACAAAGATATGTGCCTCGTTCATGCATTTTTATTCCAGCCTTTTTAGCCTGTTCTATTATTATGTTTCTCAGATAATTGCAGAAGGGGTCTGCCATTGAAACATGCGCCACTACAGGACCATCGAAAAAAGTGTATTTGCGCATACCCTTTGTCATGTCTATGAACTGGTCTGGAACAATAAAATCCCCAGGCTTTATACTCATTTGTAGGCTTCCTACTGCTGATACTCCTATAAGCATTTTAACTCCTAGTTGGTGCATGGCCCAAATATTTGCCCTATAATTTACATTATGCGGTGGTATTTTGTGCCCCTTCCCGTGCCTTGGAAGGAAAGCTACTGATGTATTTCCAATGCTTCCTATAACTATATTATCGCTTGGAGCTCCGTATGGCGTATAGACCTTTATCTCATTTGTTTTATCGAATAAGGAAAGGTCGTATAGTCCAGAGCCGCCTATTATTCCTATTTCTGCCTTCTCACTGGGCTCTATCATGATTCTGTATTAGTAAAGCAGTTTAATAAATATACCCTAGACTTGCAGGGAAAAGGCAGATACGTGCGAACAAAGATCTCTTATACAAGTTGTTCGCCCATATAAGGAAAAAGGCCTGATATTAAATTGGCATTAGAACTAGAACTAAATTTTTAATATTTAGCAGCAATATAATCTCATGCCTGGCAGCTTTTCAAAATATACTCTAGTAATGCTATTTGCTTTTTCGCTTGTAGGAATTGCTGCAGCAGGCATTATATTTGTTGACTATTATTTAATGCACTCTGGCACGTTGCCTTTATGTAGTGTAACTAGTGTAGGTGCAGTAGATGCTGCTGTGCAGGTGAACTGCATTGCAGTTATCTCGAGCAAATTCGGTGAGGTTTTAGGCATACCTTTTGATTTTCTTGCGCTTGCATGGTTTACAATAAACCTCTTTTTCATATTGATTTTGATAAAAAGCAAAGGAAATAGTAGAAGAATACAGCAGTTTATGCTTGCATGGGCCATTATAGGAATTGCAGTTGTGCCTTATCTTGTTTATGTGGAAATTGGTGTTTTAAAATCGCTCTGCCTTTATTGTACAACGATGCACATTGCCATAATATTAGATTTTTTGTTTGTTGTGTTTGCTTTCCTTAAAAGCAAAGGGTAGCAGCTTATTTCAATTAAGCTGCCTGATTTCTGCTTCCTGGGTTATTTTCTGAGTTTCATGGTCAAGTCCGTAGCGTTTGGCCTTCTCTATATCTACTTTATTCTTCTTTGCAAAGCGCTCTATTAGCTTGAGTATAAGCACGCCTCCAAACATTATTATGCTCGAAACTCCTATTCTTGCAATAGGGTTGTTCCTCTTGCTTTCAGTCCTTGCATCTCGTATTGCCATTTTAGCTAAGTGCCTGTAGCTGGCATAGTAAACAGCGAGCTGCGACTGTGTAAGAGCAAGATTGTTAAACCCTCTGCTTTTTATCATACCCATAGGAACATTCTGCATTGGCGTCACTGTAAACTCGAAAGGTCTGCCATCAACGTATGAGTTGCTGAGTTGGTTTATGAGTGCAACAGTATCCCAGTTGTCATCATCAGTCTCTTCTGATTGGCCAACCTGTACAGTAAACGCAGGCCTCCACCAGTACTTGTTGAAGTTTTTAGTTCCTTGCCACACTATTTCCTTCCAAGTACCATCGGGTCCGATGTGCAACGGCAAAGTTTTATTTGGCATGTGTCTTTTCGCAAGCCTGTCGCTGCCGGTTTCAACACCTACTTGAACACCAATCCAATTATCTGGTCCTGCCTTGATTATGTTGGAGAGCTTTTGGATCAGCTCAGGATATGCAGCAGGTATAGAGATCCTTGCATGTGTCGGGTTTGTCCTTTTTACGCCGGGTGTGGCCATTACTCCACTGAAAAGCTCCACTAGTGCCTCTTCATTAGGCTCGAATTTTGCATTTAGATGCTTATAGCCAAAGATTTCGTCGCTGTGAAGCCATGCATTGTCTATGCCAGCAGCAACATTTACTGCTATTTCCTTCTTTATCTTTTCCACAGGATAGTAGCGCAAAGGCCTTAGCGTTACTTCACAGAAGTCGCAGCCTATGCCGCAGCCACGCATCACCTCTGTAAGTCCTTCTATTGAAGGCCGTACTATTTCTGGAATCTCTTCTACAGGCGGAGCTGTCCTATAGATCTGCTTTCTTACCAGAAACCTGCTGTGCGGTACATAAGTTCTGTGAAAGTTGTCGTCTATGAAAAGATAGCCATTGAAGAACTCATTTCCATCGAAATTGCCATTTGCAACTTGTTCAAACAAGTCTGGCGCAATATCGTCTGCTTCTCCCTGGAATGCATAATCTATATTCATCCTTTCAAGTTCGTCTGGCCTTATAGTAAAATCCCAAACGCCCGGCCCGCCTACCAGCAGCTTTGCCTTCTTGCCCTTTCTTGCTGCGTTTATCCTATTTATGAGTTTTTCCCACTCTAACTCTACCCAGGGCTTACCCTTTAATCCCAGAAGGACAATGTATGACATTGTCAATGGACCTAACCCTAGCGGGTCCATGGTAGAAACCCCTATCACCTCTGTATCATCTGTTATGAATTTTTCCAGATAGTCTTGGTGTGCAACAACAACGTCCTCTCTTTTATTCTTCTTAAGAAGCGCAGCCTCAAGCTTTCTCACACTGTACGGTGCGTATTTTGCCTCACCATTGGGCAATGCAGGATACGGCTTGCCTTTTAGAAAATAATAAATCGGAGCCGGAACGCTATCTGGAGCACTTGGTAGGAACTGCAGAAGAGGGAAATTCCTAAAAGGCGCAGTTAGAGAGGTATCTGATACTAGTACATATTTAGCCATAGCATCACCGCGCGCTCAAAGAGCGCGCAAATAAAAGACAAATTAATAACAGAGTTATATAACTCAATATTATTAAATGGATTTACCTTAAAAGTTTATACGCTTTTCTATTACAAAGCGCAATGTTTGCTTAACTGCTTGTTGGGCAAGTCGCAAGGTTAAAAATAAAATAAAAATAAAAATCTTGAAATTATAAATAAAGTGTCTGCGGTGGGGAGATGGAAAGTTTAAAGAGCGGGCCTAGAGAAGCGAGTAGAACAATAAGCGTTGTCGAGTCTAATAAATATTTTTATACCGCATCGAAAGCTGCAGATTACTTAATAAGCAAAACCGATAGTAGTGGGTATATATCTGCCTCCTCAGATTATAAAAATTATGACCCACACTGGTTTAGAGATTCATCGTGGATTGCGTTAGCATTATTGAAATATGCTAACTTTGCAAAGGATAAAGTACAAAATGCAGATGCGGCTAGAGAGGCTGCAACCCGCATAATAGATTTCAACCTAAAAGCAATAGATAACTTTTCGGAAAATATTAGATCGATTAAAAACATATCTTTCTCTGATCCTGATTTCTTTAAACTATCGCACCACTTGCCTATGCGAGTGGGCCGTTCTGGTAATTTTTACTGTGACGGCTCAATAGATGATAGCAAGGAACTAGGCGTTAATAGAAGCTGGACTATTCAATACGATACTATACCTCTTGTGCTCTATTCGTTAAATGAAAAATCAAAGCTTTTTGGTTTGAACGATTTTGAAATCGATTTTCTTAGAAAGCACACACATGATATTGCAGAGTATATGGCTAAAGTATATACAACAGAATGTGCATCTGCATGGGAAAGGGACCCGGAGATATTACACGCGTATGATGTTGCGGCAATATATGCGGGCTTTGAATCCTTAAAAGAGCTTTCAACAAAGTATGATATAGGAATAAGCCAGGAAGAAATAAAAGAGATAGAAGAAAAAGGAAACGGGCAGTTTTCCGGAGGGCCGTTAGCATTCTTAGAAAAGTTTTTTGTAAGGGACAATATATTGTATAGCGAAAAGGAACCGCTTGTTGATGAGCCGCTCAAACAGGTTGATGCGTCTGAAATATTTATATTTTTGAATTTTGGCATTTCAGGAAGCCTGCTTGGTAATGAAGAGATAGAAAACAACACAATAAGCAAAATGGAACAAGAGCTCTTCGATGGCAATATGCTACCAATACGCTTCAAGGGAGACACCTACTTTATGGGTGGCAGGTGGCTACTTCTTGGGCTTGCATTTGCTGAATACTATATCAAAAAAGGGTTATACGAAAAAGGCGTTGCAATATTAGACTATGTAATAGACAACTACAATGGCTCTTACCCTGAACAAGAAATAATAAATCCTGCAAGCGATACAGATTTGTATGGCTTATATAAGCAGAATGACAATAAGCCGATACAGAACCTCGCTTGGTCTTACGCTGCTGTCATTACAGCTTCCTTGGAATTGCTGATGTATTCGCCAACAGCAGAGCTCAAGGATGCTGCTAGAAGGAATTAACTCAAATTAGCTCATTTTATATAAGGCTCGCCCCATTGAAATCTTGTGTAGTCTGCATTAATGTCCATATTTCTAAAAGGATAGCTGCCCTTTACCAGACCTACAATCCTGGCCTTCTTTATGTCAACATTCTCCTTCTCGAATATATTTATGTGGGCTTTTACTGCGTGCTCCATAGCGTCTCTTTTGTCATCAAATATACCAATTCCTAGAAACCTATAACTACCACTCATCGGTGCGAGGAGCTGAAATGTGTTTAATATTGGCAGTTGCTCGTCATATGACTTGTAGTAGTTCATCATCTTTATCGACCTTGCTGGCGAATCTTTGGTAAATACATAGTTCACAAGATACGCCAATATGTAATCTTTGTGTGGTTTGTTTATCGAAATTGTAAACCTTTTTATAATGCCTTCCTTCTTCAGCATGTGTATTCTATATTCTAATGTTGCACGGCCTATTCCGAGCTTTTTAGCAATGCTGGTTATGCTCTGTCTGCTATTTGCTGCTAATTCAGCTACTATAAGCTTATCTTTTTCCTTTAGGTTTGTCATGCTTATCTGCTCAGGATTTATCGGAAAATAGCCAAAATTTGTTAGCATTAGCTCGCTTGGGTATATTCTGGGGCCAAAATCAGCAAGCTTGCCAGGCAATCTTGTCTCCCAGACTATATACTGCATTGGGTCGTTAGACCTCGTATGTATTATAAGGTCGAAGTCGCCTTCGCAGATATAGGCGCTGCTTATATTTATGTCTTCTGCAAAAAGTTGCTGCAATAAACTCTGCTCAGGCTTTTCCTTAAATTTTACAACAATAAGATGCCTCTGCGTTATACCTATCTTCTCTTCATCAAGCTCCAATGTATATTTTATCTTAAACCTTTGCTCTAATGCTGAAATAGCCCTATAAACAGTAACCCTTGAGCACTTCGCAGCCTTTGCAAGCTCCTCTATTGATGCTGTTGCATCTTCGCTAAGCATCCTTAGTATTGCTTTGTCTCTATAGCTGTATTCCACAGATTAGTAATAGCACTGCTTATATAAATAACTTATCAAAATGACAAAATTCTCCAAATATTTTTGCCTGAAACGGCAACCTTTTATTAATTAACCGGCAAGTGATTTTGAAACACAAGAAGCCCTTGCAAATTTTTAAAGGCGATTTTATGAGGATGAAAACAAAGGGCTATATTTTAATAACCCTGGCGGTTATAGAGCTTTCGCTGCTCACAGTAGTATCTGGGCTAGGCGTTGCCAACATAAGTGTTTTGCAACTTCTTTTCTATAGCTTCTTAACAAGTACTGCTGTTTCTTTTCTTGCTCTTCTTGCTTCGAAAAGGCTAAGGCTTTTGCTTAATCTCTTTGCAAATAAGAAGGCATTCTCTGTGCTTGTCATAGCAGGCATACTAAACTACGCAGTTGCTCAGCTCTTTCTAACAATTGCTGTTAAAGGCACAAACCCGATTGTGGTAAGCCTTATACTCAAGCTGTGGCCGATCTTCCTTGCCTTAATGCTGCCGTTTACATTAAAGATAAAGCTCCATAAAGGGCAGTTCGTAGCTTTGCTACTTGGCTTTATGGGTATATATTTTCTAGCAACCCATGGAAGCATTATGCCAAAGCTATTTGGAATATTTTTTATTGGCATAGGCATACTCTCAACATTGTCTACAGCAAGCTCAAATGTGCTAATACGCAGCCAGAACCAAGACGTATTTAGTGAAGTCTTCATTTTCAATGCAAGCTCTCTTTTATTTGTGGTGCTTCTTATACTAATCTTCAATGTCCATTTTACTCCGATGAATTCCTACGCCATAATATCTTTCCTCTTTCTTGGTGGCATATCGTACTCCCTTGGTGCACTTATGTTCTTTTACACCTTTAGGATGTTTGACCCGCTTCTTATGTCAAATGCCACTTATGCAACGCCTATACTCACAATAATATTCTCAAATCTTATTCTTGGGACTAAGTTCTACATGTATTATGCTTATTCTTTCGCCCTAATAATCACCGCACTAATTATACAGCAACACTATGCAAGCAAGGCCCCAACATATGTTACAAATAAGCATAAACAAACGATGATGCCTATATTCGATTTGAGCGGTGCGTTTGTAAATACAAAGAACAGTGAAATTATAAACGCAATAGGGAGAAGTGGCAGGGCTCTCGGTGTTAAGCTAAGCACAGAACTAAACCCAGACTTAATCGACGCTGGCAAGTACGGGTGTATAATATTTACAACAAAGCACCATAAAGGATATGTAAGTCCTGAGGAACTTGAGTTTATAGAGGAGATAATTGGTGCAAATGAAAATGATGACGTTCTAGTATGTGTCGGCAAGCAGGAGATGGCTGAACAGGCAATAAAAGACTATATAGAAAAAATAAACATAAATGTTCCTAGTTCTGAATACACAAAGCATCTATAAACATTATCTTTTAAAACTTAAAACAAGGAAAAGTTGATTTGTTTAGTGCGTAGGCATGGCGGTTTTCTGTGATTGTTGAGCTGTGCTCGGCTTCTGCTGTGGCTGCTGAGCCTGTGCAGTTTTTGCTTCTGCCTGCAAAGGCAGAGGCAGAGTAACTATTGCCTTGCCTTCTTTGTTTTCTATACTGAGCTTAAGCGCCCTAGGGTTTTTCACATATTTAACCAGCAGCTGCCTGTTTAATGCGTTGCTTAGTTTAACATCCTCTACTTTTATCTTCAATCGCCTTGCTACTTCTTTTTTCACATACTTGCTTATCTGTTTTCTTCGCCTGCTAAGGTGCAGCTTCCTCAGCGTCTTTGCCACATTCAATGTTATCTCGGTTGCCATATAGACCACTTGCATGCTCTATGCATTCTATGCATTATGCCTTTATCTTTAGTTTTCTATGCCGCCAGTCGCGCTGAAACTTGTTGTAGCTTATCTTTCTATGAGTTCTCAGCATTGCAAGAACAGGTATACGCCTGTTTCTCTTAAGTTGCTTCCCAAGCATCTGCTTCTTCTTTGCACTTTTTTTGCTCATTATTAACACCTCTAACAAATCGCATTCTTATTTGTGCATAATGTGTATGCGGGATTCGGGCCTTGCTGTAAGTTGTGCAAGTAGCCCCTTAAATTCAGCATCGCTGATTACTCTTTTTATCTGTCTGTTTTGGATCATTGCTATTAGCAAGTCAAGCAGCTGTGCATACAGCTCTGGGTTTGCTATGCGTATATTCATAAGCCTTTCATATGCACTGCTATCTAGAAACTTTCTTATTATCTGCTTTTTCTGCTCTTCTATCTGCATTGCCTTTAGCTGCTTTGCCAATGCCTTTTTAATTTTATTTTCTTCGCTATCTGCTTCTGCGGCATCATTTTCAGAATAGGCCATATTACTTACCTATAATCTCATTAGCAGTTTTATCAAGCAGAGACCTGCCCTTGGCAGTAAGCACTCTGCCCTTTTTTGTCTTTGATACAAGCCCCTGCTTTTCCAAAGCAATGAGCGCATCTGTTATCATACTGCCACCTGCTTTATAATGGTGGTGCTTTACTTCGCTTACGTGCCTTTTTCTGTTGCCAAAATATGTCCTTAGCCTGGAAACACCAACTGCACCGTTAAGGTAAAGCTGCCTAAGTATTGATGCAGAGCGCATATACCAGAAGTTTTCCTGAGAAGGCACGCGCTCTCTGCCAGCGCCACTCTTCACATAACCAACATAATTCGGCTTAGGCAGTCCCTGTTGCTGCAGCTTTTGCGCAACTTTCTCTACTAGTTTTTGTGCATTAACCTCGTTTATATTTGACATTCTTGCACCTGCTAAAACAAATTAGAAAGCAATACATATTATAAGAAGAACATTTATATATTTGTTTCCAAACTTCTTTTCCTATCGCAAAGCGAGCGCTTTAATTTTCCTTTGCTTGTTTGCTTTCAGCTTGTTTGTTTTCAAGTTCTTTCTTTACAAATTCTGCAAGCGCGACAGCGTTGTTGTACTGCTCGTCTTTTGCAGCGTATACAAACGTAACATCTTCTTTCTTCACAAGTTCTAGTAGCTCTGCAAACTTCTTGCTGTTTTTAATTTCATCCCAGTACCTTCTCTTAAACTCCTCCCATTTGTTAGGGTCGTGCCCGAACCACTTTCTAAGCTCATTGCTTGGTGCTACATCTTTTAGCCAAAGGTCTATGTTGTTTGTGCTTTTCCTCAGTCCCCTCGGCCAAAGCCTGTCTACAAGGATTAGCCTGCCTTCTGCAGGGCTTCTTTTCGCATAAACCCTTCTTACGCCAAGAAGCGCCGAATCACCATTTTCTGAATTGGGAATTGGGATTTAGTCTTGAGGAATAACGCCAGATTGCACCTACTGCTTTGCACACTAAAATCGAGGTGATCTATCCGCAGGTTCCCCTACGGATACCTTGTTATGGCTTAGCCCCCCTCACAGAACTC
>Ga0080003_1001864_pt1 | contig 10537 bp, 6 predicted proteins | sample JossMetagenome_FD_69206 | JGI IMG/M metagenome (GOLD analysis project Ga0080003, IMG submission 69206) | Hot spring microbial communities from Joseph's Coat, Yellowstone National Park, USA - JC2_E (SPADES assembly) (version 2) | ecosystem: Environmental > Aquatic > Thermal springs > Hot (42-90C)... | reverse complement strand
TAGATCTTCTTCCCCAGCTTTTCCACCGACAGGGGCAACAGTTCCTTGGCTGCGTGAAGGTGGCCCGTGTCCAGCACCGCACCGAAGTTATCTTCCCCTACTTCCCGCATCAGGGAAAGCATGGCGTCCGAGTTGCTCACGGTTTCCCCCACGCGGGGCTCGATGGTGAACAGCAGGCCGTGATCCGCCGCTGCCCTCGAGCATGACTTCATGGCGTTCACCAAGGAACTCCAGAAGCTCGCCCAAGAGAAATCCTCCGGTACGACCACGTCGTAGGCCTCGGCAAAGGAAACCGATTCGGAGTAAGGCTTTTTGCCGACGAACTGGACGGGGGGCGTGAAAGTATCGGTCTGGACCATGGGGGACCCGAAGAAGTCAGCCAGCTCGCAGGTCTCCCGAAACATGGAAAGGGCTTTTTCCCTTTCCCTCTCGTCTGGGGAGATCAGTTCCCTGAACACGCCGGCCACGTTTACTACCTTCAGGCCGCGGGCCTCGATCTCCTCCCTTATCTTTCCCTTCTCGCGCTGAAACTCCCTCAGGTTGCTCTCCCCGTAGACCTCGAGTTCTAACGCCCTGAACCCGAGCCTGACCGCGTCATCGATAGTCCTGAAGACGTCGGGCAAGGGCGGAGGATACCCGTACTTGGTTATGGCGTACAACCACGCCATGTTTACTCTGTGCATAATCGCGTAACGCGGGCGAATAAAAGGTTTGACCGAAGATGCGCGCGAAGTTGGACGAAGGGGAGTGGAAAGAACCAGTCTCTTGGGTTCCGCGTCGCTTTGCTCCATTTCCTTATCTCCGCTCTCCTCTTTTCTTTCTCGCTCAGCGTTCATCTTCGCTCTGGTCATGCTGAATGAGTCATAGATCCCTCTCCTGGGAGAGGACGACCGCGGCAACTGGGATGCCCTTAGGCTCACTTTCATCGATCATCCCATGGCGGTTCTTCTTCGTTCTCCTTGTTCCATTCCCGCGTGATGAGGATGGAGGGACCCTTTTTCGGCCGTCGCTGCGGCCGGCCATTGACACGCGTCCTTCTTCCTCTGTTCCCTCGGCCTGCCCCGCGGTACACGCAGGTCCCGTGGATCCAATGGCTGAGCACGAACCCGTCCTCGACATCGCGAGAAGCGGCCTTCCCTTCCCCGCTGCGTCGCCTGAGATCTCTGACCGGACGCAACGGGTAGCATGACGTTTGGGTGCCTGCCCACGAGGAGTTGCAGGTCGCTATCTCGGCAGCGACTGCAACTTCGCCGAGATGTAGACGTCCCAGATCCTGATGACCGCTTCCCCGGGGCCCCCCGTGGATTTCGGTCTCCGCCTTTTCCAGCCTCAGAGCCCGCTAAGGCGAGAGTTTGACGCAACGCAATCCCGCTTTTACCACCTCACGCTTAACTCATGGGTCAGTAGCCTCGGCATCACCGTGACGTGGGGAAGAGCTCGACCGCCCTGCATTCGAGCAGGTCCGAGCCGCGCTTAGGGGCTTGGCCACTTTTGGCCCGCACCCGCGAGTAACGCGCCCCGGGGCTTATCAGAACGCTCGCCGCTTTCTTGGCACGCACGGGTTTCCTCACGCGGGGTTGCTGATTTTGCGTCTTATCCCGCTACGTTTTGGTCGTCGTTTGCGCCTTCAAACCGAAAGCCTCTGGGGGAATCTTGAGGGTGATTATCTCGTAGTTCTTGTAGGGGAGGGTCAGCTCCTTTCCGTGCGCCCTCAGTTCGCTCCCCTCATCTTCAAGCAGATTGGCCGTTCTGAAGACGAGGTCGGGCTCGGCAAGCGGGAAGACGACCTTGGCGTTTCCCCTGTTGTTCTTTGCCTCGTAGAGCCTTGCCACGATGCAGCTTCCGTCCTCTGAACGCTTGAGCGATTCCAGCAAAAGAGAGTCGTCCTCGACGCGCATGAACGACTTCTCGCACGCATTTCCCGTGTTCACCCCGAGCGGGAACGCGAACTCGTAGGCCTTTCTCTGGACGTTTGCGGCCCTCCAATCACCGTCATGGGGTAAGATTTCCAATTTGGCCTCGACTTCTTCTACCTCGGCCAACGGGTCAGGCCAGACGGGAGTCCTGCTGACAGAGAGGCCGAAGGAGGAACCATCGAACGATATCCCGTGCTTTGCCTCTGAGATGATCGCCACTCCGAAGTTTCCCTCACTGACGTCGGCCCATCTGAGCATCGGCACCTCGAACTTGGCAGCATCCCAAGACGTGTTCTGGACGGTGGGCCTCTCGACGTTTCCAAAGGGTATCTCGAACGTGGCCTTCTCCGCGTTCAGCCCCGCGTCGAACCAGACCTTTAGGAGTAACTCCCTGTCCCTCATGGATGGGGTTATGCTCAACTCGACTTTTCTCTCGTCAGCCATAAGCGCGACCTGTTCGCGGATGGTCGAGTCCCTGAAGCTGTAAGTCAAACCGATAGAAGCCCTCAGGGGGCCACCGTCCACCAGCTTGGCCTCCGTCAGCTTGGGCAAAAATGAGACCTCTTGGTAGGACTCCTCGATGTCCCAGGCGTCGGTGGACCAGTTCGGTATGTTTTCGTAGAGCACCAGCTTGTTGCCAGAGAAACGCCTGCCGGTCTTTTTGTCGGTGATCGTCATGCGCCCGTCAACCCTGTTGACCTCTACTGAGAGCGCCCCGTTCTCCAGCACGAGCGCGTCGTCTCTCTCCTGGGCCACGGCGGGGACGGCAGGTGACAGAGGTCTGAGAGGGGCAAAGCCGAGCGCCGGAGCGGCTACCCTCACGAGCAACTTGCTTCCGCTCTCCTTTTGCGCGACCAGCCCTTGCTCCTGCTTGCCGAGTTGAGAGAGCCCGAGTTCTTCGTCGATTTCCACGTAGCCCTCTCTTTCCCACGGGAGCGAGTTGACCACCAGGAGGGCCTCTCCGGGGCCCACGACGCGTCTAAGCCAGCCTTGCGCGCTCGAGGAGGCCTGCTCCACGAGGGAAGAGAGCTCGGCGTACGCCTGCTCGTACACCTGCCTCGTTGCCGATCCCGGAAGTACGTCGTGAAACTGGTTTCTCAAGAGTACCTTCCACCATTCCTCGAAGCTCTGCTCGCCTCCGGCCAGCGCGGACCAGAGCTCGGCCTCCCTCAGGGCTTCTTGAGCCCTCGCGTTGAGCAGCTTCATGAGCGAGTGGGACGTGTAGACTCCTCTGTGCGTCTCCAGGTAGATCTCGCCCCTCCACTTTCTTGGTTCCGCTGGTACGGAGTCGACGTCAGGAAGTCCCATCCTGATCGAGGGCAGGGCCGGCAACTCGTCGATTACCTCCTTCCTGACGAGCATCTCCGGGGTTGGTCCCCCGCCTCCGTCTCCGTGCCCAAAGGCATAGAGCAACGGGCCGCCCGCACTCGCCGCGTTCTTCCATTGCTCCACGAAGTCCGCCAGCTGGAACGTGCCCGCGTAGCCGGTCCTCCCGTGCCCGAAAGCCAAAGATGGGATCGGGGTGCCGTCGATTCCAATCCAGGTGAAGGCCGCGTGAGGGAACGGATTCGTGTCATTCCAGAAGACCTTATGCGTGGCGAAGAGCTTGCACCCGCCGAGGACGGCCACCTGAGGCAGGTTCCCGGAAAAACCGAACGAGTCGGGGAGCCACAGGACGTCGGCCCGTCTGCCAAACTCGCGTTCGTAGAACCTTTGTGAGTAGAGCATTTGCCTTGCCAACGACTCGCCCGAAACCATGTTCGTGTCGGGCTCCACCCAGCCTGCTGCGAGCACCCACTTTCCCTTCTTGATCAGCTCGGAGATCCTTTGGAACAGCTCCGGACTGTCCTGCTCGATCCAGCTGTAATAGAGGGCCGCGCTCTGCACGAAGATCATCTCGTATTGCTCCGCCAGCGACGCGGCAACAGAGAAGGTGCGGAGGACCTTCTTCCTCGTCTCAGACAAGGGCCAGAGCCAAGCCGTGTCTATGTGAGCATTCCCAACGGCATAGACTTCCGCCCTTTTGCCGTACTTTTGCCTGAGGGTTGTCAGTCCCTTCCTCAGCTCCCTCAAGGCATCGGAATACCTGCTCAGGTCCTCGTCCTCTTTGAAACCAGCGCTTTGCGCTAGGTCAACTAGCTCCTTTGCAGCCTCCTCGGTGCTGACCTCCTCACCTTCATTCATGCCCAGCATCTGGCCAAGGCTCACCCCAAGCGCCTCCTTCGCGAAAGAGGTGGAGACCTGGACCTGCTGCGGGGAAAAACCCTTGAAGTAGGCCTTGTCAAGGCAGGAAGAGACCAGAGCCATGAGGTCTTTCTTCATCTCTGGGTCTTCCACTTGCCCTGCCAACTCCAGGAGAGCGTCCAGATACAGGTAGAGAAGATAGGCGTCCCGCGACACGCCAAGTAGGATCGGCTGACCTGGGCTCACTCCAACCGCCTCACCGAAGGCTGCCAAAGGGGAGAACTCAGCCCGAATCCTTAGCTTGCCTGCGGGAAGCGGCACGTAGGCGTGGTACCCATCAAGCGCGTAGTATGGGCTCCCGTTCAACCTGACCAACGCGGATCCCCTGTACCCCTCCACGAAGAGCACTAGCATTTCAGAGGGGTCGTTTACTTCTTCAGGCACGTCTAGATCGTACGCATCATGACCGGCATCCTGCCATCTCAACGGCTCGATGAGCCTCAGGGAAGACGTTAACACTCCAAAAAGCCTAGCCCGAGCCTCCTTACTATTTCTAGTCACGACTTTCATAACCGCGAACGCTTTTTTAACCCTATCGTGGACGTCCTACCACTCAATGATTCTCATGGATTTGCGAACGAGAAAGCTCGAGGTGGATAAAACGCTGAAAGTACGCGCGTGAAAAAAAGGAAAACAGCACAGCCCACTCGGCACATGCATGTATACGGATTAGGAAAAGGACATCGTAACGAAGACGGTATGGTGTATACTTGTCAGTGTGCTGTTAGATTTTGCCCGAAGCACAGAAAAGAAAAATGCGATCACTCCGCCAAGACCGGAGGGACCGAGGCTGCCGAAGAGAATTGTGAGAACAGCTAAAAGGTTACAACGCGGGGATAAAGCTCGAAAACTCGATGTTGCATCGAGTAATGAGAAGCGCGCCAAGTAAGTGCTTTAAACTTGGTCTGAACTCTTGGTCCTTCTGCCAGCTTCAGTAGTTCATCGAATACACTACAAGGCTCGAACGGGTTCCCGTAACATATATTGAGCCAGAAACACGTCGAAAGAGCGCTCTAGGTGAGAACGCATAAGGATTAGAAGCAACTAGCCTCCTCCTCGCCCCGAAGGGCGAGGATTCACGAGGTCTCGAGGGTTACGCTCCTTTACGGGCGCTACTCCGTTGTGGTCTACGATGAAGGAGAGAGGTTTATTTACCGTTGAAACCACTGAGGTGGTGGCCTTCTTCAAAACGTTCAGCGCGCCGTTCAGGTCGGAGCGCGGTTTACGCCCCAAGGGGCAGCTGACCACTCTTCTCGCTCCTCCCTCGACTTCTGAGCAGTGGAGGCGCAGTACTTGGACGCGTCGTGCTCGACGACCTCGAAGGCCTCCACTCCGTACTCATGAGGCTTCGACTCGACCGCGTCCATCAACTCGCGGTAGGACCACAGGTTCACGGTGAGCTCGTTGCCCTCCTCATGCGCTACGTTGAGAGAGTAGCCCAAGCAGATCGCCGAGGCGCCGAGCTCGTGGAGGGCCTTCACCGAGTGGGAAGCGAGATACCTGTAGAGGTGAAGCAGCCCGCTCGTCAACTTCTTGAAGAGCCTCCTCTTCTCCATCGACGCTCCTCGCTCGCTTCGCTTTCCCCCATCCCCTTGGCCTTGTCCGCCAGGGATCGTACCTCGGCGATCCTCCTCCTTTTCAGGTAGAAGTGGTCCTTCTCTGTCCTGACAGCCTCGTAGAACAAACAAGCGCCGTCGCCGACGACAACGCCAGCCAGGACGCTCATTTCATGCCCAAGTTGGCCGAAGCGGCCTCGTCACCCTTAGGGACTCGGCTTGGACCGACCTCCTCTCGCCGTGAAGGATGTGCCATGACTCGTTGCCATTCTCAGTCGTCTCAGCGCCCACCTCGACCGGGACAGAGGCATACTAAGCGTTCTTGGCCCCGTCGCGGTATACCTCGAACCTACCCCTTTGCCGCCCCACCTCAGCGCGCCCGCGAACTCAAGCTCCAAGCCGAAGTCCTTAAGCATTGACCAGCGTTTTTCTCCGTCCACGACGTACCCGTCCTGCCTTACGACGAGGGGCGACTTCCCTCTCCCGGTCCTCCTCCCAGCAACCCGGCATCCCCACGCGGAGCGCCCGGGGTGGGAGCCTTCCATCTTCTTCCCTCTCATCTTATCTTATCTCCTAATCCTTAAAGAGGAGAAGGACGATGACCACTCCTTGTTGTTTTCGTTCACGTCTCGATCGGCGTTGACCTTCAGCGCGCCCCCGTACTTCTCGCGGTACCCCTCGCGCCCCTCCTCGAAGTTCGCTTCCCCTCCGCAGGTGAGCCCCTGTCTATTCTCGTAGTTGAATTCTTGAAAGGCTTGGCTGAGAGCCGGTCACTTCTCGAGCTCCCTTTCTTTTCCTGAAAACCGTCGGGCAAAGGGCGTACGACGATGCCCTCCTATCGGCGTAAACAACTTCGCCGATGCCCTCCCCGGGCACTGCGGGAGAGATCGACCCTCGCCCCTCACGTTTTAAGAGTTGATCCCAGGAGGGCATTTGACGGTTTGGCTTAGAGACTTAAAAACTCCACCTGGCCCCTAAAGGAGCAAGGCTTGCCATTCTTGTGTCACGGCCTCGGGATGCATCAACGAAACTATCCACGCGTGCTCCCTCACGCCCTCGTCGTGCAACCGTTTAACGGTCTCTTCAGCACCCTCCATTTCGACCGCGTTTGGACCAGTCACGAGACAAAAGCTTTTGCAAGCCGCGCCAGACTCCACGAATGCGCCGATTAAGACATCGGTTAGCCCCATCTTTTTCGCGCCAGCGATCAACAGCGATCTGGACTTTCTCCAGATTGTCATCCTGGACCATACTATACCACGTTTTCCCGCACATAGGCTTCCTAAAAACGCTTAGGGCGCCCGTTCGTAACTGCCCTCTTACAAAGTTGAGTACTGCATCATGGCCTATGGCAACAGCCGTTATAAGGGCCTCCATAGCCTCCTGCGACCCGGCAGCCCGCAGAAATTCAAGAGAATGAGCAGGTATCCCCTTTGGCCCTATCTTTATGGTAAGGTGCGAGGTTGGAACGACCTGAGAAACGTTACCAACATCCGAAGAGGCCTCGGGGATTCTGCTGTAAGCCTCACTAACTGAGATCAGCGAGTCGCCCAGATACTTCTTAGCAGCAGCATAATACACGTCGTCCAAGGCCTCATTCCTCTTAAATGGACTGATCTTCGGTGTTATTTGAGCTATGTCGATTCCGCAGCCGTTAATCGCCGCGGCTGCTCTAGCCCTGTCGTTCACTTTGCCTATCAAGTCGTCGAGATAGCTCTCTTCATCTGCCCTTATGTCCGCCCATACTTCAGCACGACCGGGTATCACGTTTGGGGCCGTACCGCCGTCCTTTATTATGGCGCTCAACACGAACTGGTGTTTCCTGTCCAGTAGGCCATGCATCATGCGCAAGGCGATGTAAAAGTCAACGGCGGCATCAAGGGCATTTATCCCCTTCTCGGGAGATGCAGCAGCGTGGGCATCCCTTCCTTTGAAGACGTAAGAGTATCTCGAGACACCAAGCAGATTTGCACCCACCATCCACTCCCCGCCCGGATGAACTGCGAAAACCGCACTTACCCCCATCTTCAATAATTGAGGCGCTATCAGGACCTTGCTTGCCGCATACTTTCCAAGGCCCTCTTCAGCTGGCGTACCGACCACGTACAACGTGGCATCCCCCAGCTCGTTTACGAGCGAAAGCCCAACCCCCATGGCCCACGCGCCTATTATATTATGTCCGCAAGCATGACCTATTGGAAGCGCGTCGTATTCGGCCAGAACCGCGACTTTTTTGCTCCCGTTTCCGTAACGCGCAAGGAAGGAAGTGTCCATACCCATAAAACCCCTTTCGACGTCAAAACCAGCGCTTTCTAGCTTATCCGCTAAAAGCTTGCTGGACCTCCGCTCTTGGCTTCCCAACTCTGGGTGCTCATGAATATCCAGAGATATGGACTTTATCGCTTCGGCGTTCTTCAAAACCGAGCTAGGGAGTGCAGAATCCCTTCTCAGAATCTGTGCCCTCTCCTTAAGCTCCAGTTTTCACCACCTTTTTTGGCAAGACGCTGGCGATGATCAAGCTGAGCGCCAACGGTAGCACCATAGAAAGATAACCCGCCGTTCTGTAGCCCTTGGCAATCACGAGGAAGCCCATCAGCGGTCCTCCTATCATAGCTCCTACGTTGAAGAGCGTAAACATGAAGCCTACGGCGGTCCCCCTCCATTGGTCCTCCACTACCTCCTGGACGTACGCATTTATATTGCCATAAATCGCGTAACCAGCTCCAAGCAAAGCGATAGATATGAGCGCCAGCTCAAAGGAGAGCTTAAGGGAAAAAGCGAGCAAGGCCCCAACAAATATCAGAAGCAGCCCTAGCTGGACGGCCATCTTGCGATCTCTGCGATCCCCAAACAGGGCGCCCGGATAACTCAGTGCGAGACCAGCTATGCCGAAAGAAGAGATCGCAAGGGCCGCCTCTCCTTTCGACAAACCTTCAGCCAACAGATAAGGGGTAAAGTACCCAAGGTAAGCAAAGTACGCTATGCCAAATGCCAGATAAGAGACTGAAGCAAGGATGACGGCCGAGTTCAGGTTTGCGAGCACGCCATTCTTGGGAGGTTCTTTGATCTTATACTCAGCGGGCACAAATGCAGTTATAAGTCCCATAAGCACAAGTCCCGCGATCCCAGCCAATGCGAAGGGGACATCAAAGGTAGTGCTAGTGGAAAAAACCGCAAAAATCATGGGACTTATGGCTAACCCGGTCATGAAGAAGAACCCGGCGCTCGCTATTAGCGTTGCCCTATAGCTTACTTTTAGCCCTCCCAAAAAAGCGGAAACCTGTGGTTGAATCATCCCCACCCCGAAACCGACGAGAAACCTGAAAGCGAGCAACTCGTACCAGTTCCTCGAAAAGCCCGTAAGCGCGCTGAACACGGTTATTATTCCAAGCGACACGAGTATGCCGTTGCGAGTGGTGATCTTATCGAACACTATTCCCCCCACAAGGCTGAATATGGTTATGCCAGCTGCGAAACCAGTGGCCGTTATGCCCAGGAACAAGTCGTTCACCCCGATGTCCTTCATTATATAAGCTCCACCAAAGAAGTAAAGGTTATTATCAAAACCCACCAAGAACATGCTAAAAGCCACCAAAAGCGAGGTTACCAGTAGCCACTTCACATCTTGCGCTTTCTCTACCGCAGTCTTGCGTTCCATGGCCGTTTTTGTGCGGCCCGATATAAGCTTTTTGTCATCTTGAGGAGCTCCATTACCTTAAGCTCACCTCCTACCCGAGCGAGAAAATCGGGCGCAGCTCGTTCAGCTACGGGGCATCTCATCCTCCTTCCACTCAAGCGGGGGCCTCACGAGGTACCCGTTCTGGAACACGAAGTCCTGCGTGAACGTGAACGCGGACAGTGGGCTGCGCGCGTGCTCGAAGGCGCGCCCGGCGCGAGCCTGCGCTCGCCGACAGGGAACAGGTCGTCGAACGCCCCCGTCCCCTCCTCCGCGTACTGGACAACGTGCTCCACGCCGACCCGCCTGCAGGCGTCCGCGTCCCATCCGGCGCCGTGGGTGTAGATCGGGACCCTATCGTGCTCATGTACGGGCCTCCTGATGAACTCGTGCGCGTCTATCGAGTTCCGCGCGGGCTCGCGTGGAAGTCGGGCATGACGCGCAGGTACGGCTCGAAGGCGACCCATACCCACGCCGCGGTCCCTCCCACGTTCACCGTGGTCTCGCCGACGGATATGCGATGGACTTCCTTAGGATCCGCGCCGAAGGATCCAAGGATAGGACCCAACCTCTGCACCCACCCACATCCACACCGGGACGTGACTCCTGCTCATGATGAGGCCCAGGGATTTCGAGGCGCGCCTCAGGGAGCGGCCCGAGAAATATGGATAAACCGCGCAGGCGATGACGGGAAGGGGGAATCCTCCTCCTGATCTGTATGTGATTCGCGCTCATGCCGGACCGGGCGGTGGACTCCCCTTGGATTTAGGTTCATCGATCAGCTTAAGGTAACGAAGCCTCTTGAGGCGTACATAGCCATATGAGGGTGTTTTACGGCCGTTTACGAAGGCTTTACGATAACTCGTGGTCCTTTACGGTAACTCACGGTCCGATGAGATCAATCCTCTTAAATGTACGTTGTTTTCGAGTACCAAAAAGTTTACATTGATGCTCAATACTGGAGAAGACCCACGTGATCGACTGTTACGCCCGCAAACTTTTTTCGTCGGCATATATTACGCCCCATCGAATGGGGCCGTCATAGCTCATCAGGTTCTCCAGCATTTCGCCCGTCGGCCTAATCCCGTAGTTGATGTAGGCGCGGACTACGGCGCCCAGGGCGGGGGACAGAGGCGGCTTCAAGA
>Ga0080003_1001859_pt1 | contig 10546 bp, 18 predicted proteins | sample JossMetagenome_FD_69206 | JGI IMG/M metagenome (GOLD analysis project Ga0080003, IMG submission 69206) | Hot spring microbial communities from Joseph's Coat, Yellowstone National Park, USA - JC2_E (SPADES assembly) (version 2) | ecosystem: Environmental > Aquatic > Thermal springs > Hot (42-90C)... | reverse complement strand
AACTGAGAAATACGTAGAGGACTTAATAAACCAAATAGAAAGCCAATTGCCTAGTAACGTAAACTATATCACAGGTATAATAGTGGACGATGATAGGAATGTACTAATTATAAAGGACTCAAAACTTCATGTAGGCAAAAGTCTAGAGGACGCTGTAGAAATAAGAAAATACTTAGAAAACGCGAACCCGGCATTTGTGATAAACGGTCTCTATATCTTAAAAGAAATGGTACCATCTTACAAGGACTTCTGGAGCGGAGAACTGGAGAAAAGAGCCAAGAAATCAATGTGGGATATATTATAACTTATTCTTCTTCTTCCGGTTCTTCCTCAAGGAATTTTTTCAGTTTTTTCTTACTCTTCTTCTTTAAGGGTTCGATTTCAACGTCTTGTGGCTGTTGTTTTTGAGCCAACATCTGTTGGGCTAACAACATCTGTAACATATTTCCTCCCCCTTCACCACCTGGTCTTATGATTCCCGCCTGTGTCAATAGTTGAACCATTTCGTTAATATGTGTTAGTGCAAGTTGGATATCTTCCAATGTCCACTTCCCCTTAAGGTGGTTATCCAAAATTCCGGCTACGGTCTTTACAGCACTCTTAGTCTTTTCCAATTGTTCGGTCAGCTCTTGTACTTTTTTCTCTAACTCCTCGATTTTCTTTATTAAGTCGGGTTGTTGGTTTGTTTGCGGTGTTTCACTCATCTTTCAACACCTCTTCTATTTTACTTGTAACTGTATCACTTTTTGCACTCCTAGTGTAAATAACGATGTAGGCATATTCATCATCACTTCCGAACTTAACTCTTAAAGTCCTCATGTGGTTCCCTGCCCTTGTTTTGGTTTCCTGGAGCGTCTTTTCAAGTATCCTCCATATCACATCAACTAATGATACCATTATTACAGCATCACCGTCGTCAGTAATATAGGCACCGGCATCTATCCCAAGCTTTTTTAATTTTGACAAAATCTTAGTGTTTACGGTTTTGATGTCCTCATCTACCAGTTCTCTCATACCGACTAGAAAGAGTTTACCGTTTTTAACTTTCTGTTCCCAGATTTCCTTATTAACCTCCGTTGTTATTAAGTCCGCGAATTTGTAAAACGGTACACCTACTACTACTGCATTTTCTGATAATGCTCCGCTCATAGTTTCTATTCCGGCTTTCTTCAACGATTCGACGAAGACCTTATAAACGTAAGCTACAGACCCTTTGAGTTTTACTTTGTCCATATTTTAAGAAGTGGATACAAAATAAAAAAAGGTTACTTTAGTGTTTTTAACAACGCGTCTTCGATTTCTGTGAGTATTTTTGACATGTCTATTATCCTGGGCTTCCTGTCCTTCCCTATAAACGTATACAGGTAACCACTTGTCGTGCCGAGTGTGCCGGACTTAGTCCTCATCATTAATGTCCATAGGTAGTTCTGGTGCATCTCGGTTAATGTCTCACCTTTGTAGTCGAGGATGTAGTTAGCGATTACTTTTTCAGCATACGCCATTAAGAGTCCCTGAAAAGTCCCGGGTATACCGTATTTTTCAGCTATATTTTTCACTATTTCTTTCGCAAGGTGTGAAGGTGCGTAATCGGTTACCCAGTTGTAGGTTTCTAGCTCGGAAAGCCTTGCTACGGCTTTCATTGCTTCGGGGTTCATAGCTACCTCTTTGCCTAACATGTGACCTGCTGTGGCTATGTTCATTGTATACCTTTTGAGGTAATACCTGTAAACTGAAGCCGAACTTAACCTCCTGTTCCTTCTCGCCATCTTTCACCACCTCACAAACCTTTTTCTATATCCTCAAGTGCCTTATAGGCAGAATTCATATCACTGAATGTCTTGGTGCCGGCATAGTGTGGTGTCGTAGATGGTGCTTTACTCTTCATTAATACACCGGCATAACTGTTAGGTAATGATGGCATCCTTGTTACTATCGCATCAACCGTGGTAACTACGTTTGATTCATCTAACGTAACTGTACCTATTTGTTCGGCAACTGCAGGGACTAACTCCTTGAGTTCATTGCCGACATCTGCAAGTATTCTCTTTACAACATTAGCAGGGATACCTCTTGACACATATTTATTAACTAGGAACGATGCAGTCTCTTTGTGTGTTAGATAAACGGCATAAATCGCCTCATTAATGATTTGGAATAACGCGAAAGTTGCACCTGAGCCTGCCATCTCTACTAACTTCGGTCTTAAGTCGTTGTGTATTTTTGTATAAATTTGTTCGAACGTGTCCTTATAGTTACTGTACATCTGTTCTACTAATTCAGAGGCGTATTTTTCTCCCATATAATTTTGGAATATACCATAAAGTTTGCCCTTGTATCTTGTAGGCGTGTCATTCCTTACATCTATTTTCCTATGTGCCTGTCTGCCTGCCATACCCTATCATATAGGCTTCTGTAGTACGAAATATATAAATATTTGGATACAAATAATTACACAACATGCTGACAAAAACACAGTTTATCAGATGTGTGTACCTATTGTTAGCGAACTCACGAAAGTATTCAATATCACAAGCGATAAGGATAGCTTACATACTCTTGGACAGGACTAGGACAGTTCCTAAAACTAAAGAGAGACTGCTCTTGTTACTGGACGAGTTAGACTCCGGTAAAATAACTCCCAGAGAATTCGCCAGGAAACTCTTTATGGAGTACCCGCAACCTACGAAAAAAGTAAAAGTCTTAAGTCTTAAGATATGCGATTAGTAGTTATTCATTGTGATATCGGATATAATTATTGAACGATAACCTGTAGTAGTGTCCTTAACAAAATTAATTGATACAGGATTATTGAGTGTTGAGACGTAATTTGTGATTGTAGGAATATTAAACGTTGAGACGTAATTTGTGATTGTGTTTGTAGTGAAACTTGATGATATGTAAAAGCTATACCTTAATATATGCAAAAGAATAGCACCCCTCACGGAATAAATCTTCTAATTGTGACGGAATATATAAAACTTTCCTTTTCGCCGTTCTTATACACTTAAGACCCACGATTTTGTTATCAACAATTACCGGATAAACATGACCTACTTGAAAGTTATCCTCAAGTGACTTTGGGATGTAAAGTACTTTTTTATTTCCTATTTCCCTCAGACAAAGGCTCACTCAAATAACACCCCGTATACACCGCATTGTATGGGTTTGTTATAAGTAAAAGCTAATTTTAAACACCATGAGATAGCCTCCAGGCTCATAGGGTTCATATTATACTTGACCAATACTTTCACAACAGGTTCGTTATTATCGTTATACCCAGTCCTAGTCTTAATAATTTTCACATCATCATGGAAGAATAACTCTCTTCCTAACCATATGAACACGGCATTATTAGTCAATGTAAAGGGAGGTTTTACTTCTATCATACTTGCGGACGAATAACCGAGTCTTGTCAATAACTGAGGCATAAAGACGGTCTTGGGGTCATACATTTTTAAGTACGCTAAAACGACTTGAAATGTATCCGTGCAAAGCTCATACTTCTTATTATACTCGTTCAGGAACTCATAACTAAACCCGTTAAGGCAGACATAACGGTTACCGGACTCTTCGAACTCATTATAAATCTTTTTAGCAAGTTCGTAACTTTCCATATTACTCTCTCACCTCTCTATTAATTATAACTTTCCTACACTGCTCAATAAACTTTCCTATTCTTGCTACACATTCCGGTTCTACGCATTCCATAGCTAACAATGTAAGCGTATTTTCGGCAATATCCCACTGTCTCGTGTAGATGGACTCCATAAACTTAACCGTCTCCTTCTTGACCCCTAGGTATTTAACAATTTCATAGCACTCGGGGTACTTTGACTTAACATAGTCTTTGGCTCTGTAGTATTCGGAACCTTTTGTTAATACCTTATCGTTCCTAAGGGATAGAGAAAGGAGTATCCTATCCAAATCCGCATCAGCATTCTTAGGAGGTGTAGAAGGAGGAGAGACCACAACTCCTAAAGACATTTTTTCGAGTTCCCCACACAATTTCTTACCTTCCATAAATAACGCTTGTGCATTAGGATATTGGTAAAAGAACGGCATACTATAAGCGAAATACATGTTCACTACAGGGTCATGAAATATATGAAGGTGGTCTTTAGCTACAGTGACATTAATAGAGACTTCGTTACATTGGACTAGAGCAACTCCTTTAATGTAATAGGTGTTGTAACGCCTCTCAACTCCGTTCTTCTTTGCGTAATCTAACAATTTTGTAAATATCGAAGGGTTCCATTGGGGCATGATATTCTCTACTTTTCTTTTTAGCTTTCTCACTTAAATCTTCATACTCATCTCTTGACATTGTCAATGCATGTTGCATTTCATAACGTAATTCATGTTTGGACAATTCCCATACGCGGAAACAATGCTCATTATCAACACATTCAGTGTACTCGTCAATAGGGTCTATCGGTATACCTACCAAGTTCTCCTTATAGCCGTGTGCGTTCAAAAAAATGGGGACAACACCAAGAGTCATAGCTTCGATAGGGGGTAATCCAAACCCCTCACTTTTAGATAAGGCTAGGAAGAACTTAGCCCTTGCATAAAGCGTGTACTTCTCCTCTTCAGTTAAACTAAAAGTACTGTAATCAGGGTTTCCCATATTTCCGACAATGATAGTCTTATCTCTAACATTAAACTCTCTGGTTATGCTATCAACAAGTGTCAAATTCTTCCTATCAAAGAAACGTGATTCACCTAACGTTATGAAGAGTTTATCCTTTTTCACATTAGGGAATAAAGGCTTTATGTGTCTCTTAACAACAGTGACGGGCTTTATCCCTATCTTTAAAAACATTTGGTAGTTCCAGTATGATGCTACAACAAAATTTTCGTATTGCCTTAATTCCTTTTCGTAGTATAACGCATTATAAACAGTATCTCCCCAAAGTATACAAGTGACATCATCAACATACTTAAACCTTTTAAGAAACATAATCGGGTCATCAATACAAACATCTGCGTCAAATACATTATGAGTAACGGTATAGCCTTCATAGAGAGCAACTTGGTAATAACTGCAGTTCTCACAAGGCACGTAAGCTTTCATATACAGACAACACCTCTAATTTAATGTATCCGTTAAGTATTTTATATATGAAGGGTATTCTAACTTTATGACCCTGTTGCGTGCTGTATCCAATACAAATAATATACCTAACACATATTCTACAAATGGGGTTAGCCAAATGTCCTATGGGAATATAGCGAACAGTTTAACTGCAGTAGTAACTTCATTAGTAGGTGCCATAACTAACTTCCTAGCAGGTGTAGCGAACTTCATAGCACAAAATGCCGACATATTCGTGGCATTAGCAGTGGCAGGCATAATAATAGGCGTAATAACCAGATTCGCGTCAAGTCTACCATTTGTCGGCTCCTTCCTGAGCTACTTAGGTCTCTAAAAGAGTCCATACCCGGGTCTTCAAAAAAGTTAAGTCCGTTTTTTTTACAACCCTTCTTGACACAATTTTGATTTCTTCAGTTCGGACACATGTGTACAAAGAGCTAGGACGATTATGTTTAACTTTTTATTAACGTCACTCTGGTTTATTGCTTCGACAAGTAAGTTCTTAAATTCCTCTGAATGCACATATTCATGAAACTCTTTCCTAATGTCCTGTTCACGTTGTGTGTCGGCGACTTTTTTCAGTTTGTATAGAGTGTACGCTATAGTAGTAATGTAAAATGAACTCGAAATTATGTAGTAAACCTCGAGGCTCATAGTACCTCATAACACCTCTTTTTCCCATTCTTTTGCTATGTTCAAGTAATTGTACCTTTCCCTATATAGGACGGCACGATTTTTTAAGTTCTCTTTCTTTTTATCGGGACTCCAGTTAGCTAATGCCGTTACCAGTTTCTGATATGCGTCTTCGGGGTCTGGGTCTAGGAAGTAGCCAATGTGAAATAGGTTAGTATACCATAACCTGACCTTCTTGGCGACTTTAATCCAATAAACATCATTTGGGTTTAGCACCCACTCACTCCACGCACCTTTTTCAGTAACAACTACATCAAGACCCAAAGCAAGTGCCTCAATAACCGGAATCTCAAAAGCACCTCCTCTCACGGGGTAGAACAAGATATCGCATCCTGAAAAGATACTATAATACTCGGAGTCCGGAAGTGGGACTTTTATCGTGTTTATCCCCTTTATCCTGGGTTCCGACAAGTTACTAACTAAGATTAGGGGAAAGAAACGGTAACCGGAGTCCATTAATTCACGAAACACCTTAACCACGATATCCCCTCCTTTCCTTTCCCAAGAATGAGGAAGAATTGCAAGCACGCAAGGATGGGGAAATATTTTAGGAGGGTAATAAAACATGTCCGGGTTTAATGAGTGAGGGATGACATGGACAGGTTGAGGAATTGGTGGTTTAGACGTATAGAAACTGTGTTTAGCCCAATTGGAAGGTACGACTACCTCATCAACGGGTTGCTGTCGGAAGAAGAGTAAAGCTAATTGTGATAGAGAATCTGTGTCAGAAACTTCGAAAACTATATTCTTACCGTAGTCAGGTATCCCTCTCCAGAATAACTTTGTATTAAAAATCGTGTAGTAAATATAATCATCAAACCCGGAAGGTAAATTAGGTTTTGAGGTCTTATTCTTATCAAACGATGTGACTTCATGCCCTAACTCTTTCAGACCTCGTTCTAACAGCCTCGCTTGTCTCCCGAAACTGTTTTCATTGAAATCCCGGACTAAAGCAATCCTCATATATTAAATAGATAAAAACGAAAATATAAATAAGTTATTGACTAGGGGTTAAGAAACATGCCAATAATTAGGATAATTGTAAGTGACCATAGAACTCCTGCTATGACTAACAAATGCTTCATTTCGGAAATATCATAAACATGTTCTGCATTATAATAACGGTTTCCTTCGTATACCACCTTATTGAAAACTTTGACCCTAAACTTCTCCCAACATTCTAACCAATAATCAACGCACTCAGATGTATCAAACTTTCTGCATTGTTCGAATGCGAAATTAATGCATTTTTTCTTATCCTCTACACTTTCGAGTCCTTCCATAGTTACGAATAAACCTTTTTTAATAACTTTCCAACTCATAGTAATTTGTTATATCACATTTCATATATAAACATTTGTATCCAATAAGGTCAGGAAAACATAAAACCTTGAATTTAAAATTATGATAAAATGGTACGTATTGTGACCTTTCTAGGGAAAGCCCAGTACCTAAAGGAAGTAATAGAAAAAAATAGATTAACAGACGTATTCATTGATAAGTCATACATTATAGGAGAAGTCTATTATGTTAGAGGAGTTAATTACCATTACGTTGATACGGGAATAAAACCCAGTGAGGACTACGAAACTGAGACTATCAACAGGAGGATAAGGATAGCAAAAATGATTGAAGAAATAGTTTCAATAATAGACGATAATATATTATTTCTTGACAGTGATGTTGTGATAAATGACATGGAAAACTTACTTAAAAAATTCGAAAAAATAGACGTACCAACAACAATCGCTATCCCGGCAAAAGCGAAACCGTCCAGCTTCATAATAACCTTTTTCCTATCAACGAATTTTTACTTACCGTCACCATGGGAACCGAAACTAAGAGAAGTACTGAACACCTATCTCAATAACTCCCTCTATATTACAAATCCGGTAGATATTTACATACACACTCAATTAAAGAGTCAGACACTATATATGAACGGAGTGTGCCATTACATTGATGGAGTGAAGATTTGTATATAACTTAATTTTACATAAACGTAACGGGTATAACAGTACCGTAGAGTTGCATGCCCTGAGGGAGGGCAGGTACCGAGTCCTGAAAACTCCCGTTTACCGTTTTGCCACTCGTTAGTGTAAATGTTACGTTAATGCTTATTGTGGACGGGTACGACTGATATATTAGATAGAATGTCATCATGTTTTGTGTTAATGTAATTGAATAACTAGAAGCATTGGTTGAAATTGAGACACTACTTAACTGTTTTGTAATAACATATCCTATAGCGTTATCTATAATGCCCGTATCATCCTCAATGTTTAAAGTATAAACTACGGTATAAGTCCCCGGGCTTATTTGTACCTGTGTATTGATGGAGTCCACAAGGTATTCGCCAAAGTAAACTTCTATGGATAACGAGTTGGATGACGCCTGTATTACGACAGACCCTTGCAATGTTATAATGCCGGGTTGGTATGATGCCGACATGTTGATAAGTATGCTGTTAATACTAGCTGTTATGTTATAAGAAGGGATATTACCGAGTAACGTGTTATAAGCGATTAAAAAAAGTTTGTTAAGGTCTACCATATTAGGTTCACGACCCTTGATATGTTATAGTTATTGTCGCGATTGCTACATAAAAAGTAGCACCTGACACGGGAGGTGTTAATGTAGAAGAGGTACTACCTGAGATATTAGGCAAGTTATTGAAAACTGCAGTAGTACAAAGTAATACTTCTAGATTTGACACCCCTGTATATAAAGTAGCTGTAAGTGGGAACTCCAATGTGACACTATTACTTTGAACATAAGTTATAAATCCACTTAAACCTGATGAAGGACAACCGCCACCACATGAGAAATTGCAATTACCGTTATTAAAATAGACTGTATAGTTTGAACCTCTACCAGTAGAATTTATCATTATACCTACGTTATTTTGTAACGTCGGTGTGAACGCTACTAGATATGAAGGTATATTTTGAAACTCAACCAGCCAAACAATAAAAAGATAAGAATCAGCTGATTTTGTGAACGAAGCATTTGTATAAGCAATACGTACCGCATTAGTATAACAGGATACGGGTACAGTATAACCACCAAAGGGTGGGACATATACATATGCTGATACATATAATTCCAGACCTGACGTACTATACGAATCATTTGTAGTATCAAATCCAATATAGAAATATTGAAATGTCCAATTACCACTCTCTTCAAGTACTTGCATGTATACTGTAACGCCCTGAGAGTTAAGATTGATATTATTAGCATAAGAGAGGGTAATGTTACCTCCTTGTGTCATCAATACCATTTGAGCTGGAGTTGTCTGGCTTGTATTGCCCGAATTAGAAAACATTAATGTCATAAACTGTTGTACCAACGTTGCTAAACCGTTGACGTCTATAGTGTTCTTTAACAAATTATCAAGCGGTGGCATTAACGCGTAATACTCCTTATCAAGGATTCTAAGTTTTCTTAGTTGCAAGAACTTCTCAAATTCTTCTTTCTTAATAGTAATTGTTTTTACTCTTCCTCTTACTTTGACTATTTCATTTCTAAGCACGAGTTTTTGTGGCAAATTAATCACCTTTCTTTTTCCTATTCTCATAAACTAAGAACCTATCGTCAAGTTTCGGCTTGCCATTTTCATCATATTTGAACTGGTCGCGTGGTATGAGGTACACCTTAACATCTGCCTTGACTTTAGCCTCTAACTTCTTTTTCATATCTAAAAGTTAGGAAAAGTAGGTTATATGTTTTACAGTTATGACGTGAACGTTATCGTGACCGTAAAAGTACACCCAGACGACGACTGGCATTCACTGCTGTTCAACGTCGACGTCAGTATGTTTTCCTGTACATTGGCATACGAACACGATATAACAATCTGTGTAACCGACACCACTTCGTTTTGACCGTATGAAATACTCCCCGATGCCGTAAACTCGGAATTATTGACAAGACCGAACGATAACCCTAACGACCCTGTTGACTGTTGGTTAGTAGCCTCGTTCGTAATCGTGTAGTATGCCGTAGCACTACAGCCCAAATTAACCAACATACCGGCAAACAGTGCCTGTATAGCCTGTGTCACCAACGTCCCGAGGTTACCGGGTAGGTTTATAGTAATATCGAGCGTTATCACAACAATTAATGCCACGTTTGCAGTTTTTTGTACATTGTTTAAGTCAATCGTGAGTATACCGGTGCCATTAACAGATATATTGAACGATGTCGCGGTGTATACAGCATCACTGTTATCAAAATAGTAATAAGTATTCACGTAAGGCACCAGGACACTAGCCCCATGTTGGTTATTATTGGTGTCAAGGAAATAGAATGATACACTACTTAGACCTGAAGTCATAGCCTGATAAACAAGGTAAGCCAGAGTGGAACTCATTATGAAGCACTCACATTATAATTCAAACTCCCGCTATAAGAACCTGACCCTACCTGTGATATTGTGTAGGTTACCGGTACATCAACTGGAGTATAGTAGGTATAAGACTCAGACGGAGGTGCTGTAGCCGTGAATTGTAACTGGAGTGACACATTGTCTGTAAGCGATGTAGAGAACGGTAATCCACATAGGAACTGAATAGCCAAGGTAATAGCGTCCGATAGGTTAGTTTGGTACGGTATACCAGACTGAAACTGAATCGTCTCGGCAATTGCGTCACTAATGTTACTGAGTATTCCGGATATTACGCCAAACAATTCCTGAATGGTATCCGCTAGCAGGTCATATGGGGGTATACATAACCTTTCCTCTATCAGTACCGT
>Ga0080003_1001857_pt1 | contig 10556 bp, 10 predicted proteins | sample JossMetagenome_FD_69206 | JGI IMG/M metagenome (GOLD analysis project Ga0080003, IMG submission 69206) | Hot spring microbial communities from Joseph's Coat, Yellowstone National Park, USA - JC2_E (SPADES assembly) (version 2) | ecosystem: Environmental > Aquatic > Thermal springs > Hot (42-90C)... | reverse complement strand
ACTTGCGCCTTCAAATATAGATGATAAACCTTATGGGCTTGCTCAATCTCTGCTCATGTCGAGTCAGATAATTATAAGTACAGCTAGCATAGATAAATATTTTGGCGAAGTGCTTGTTGCCGCTGGCCTTCTAGAGAAGCGTGTTATATTTACAAATGATAACGAGATTGGCAATCTTGCAAAGAGCGCTGGAATAGCTGCTTATGAGATATATGGAAAGGAAGAGCTTCTAGATAAGATCATTGAGTTTAAGCCCAAGCAAGAGCTCATAGATAGCAAAGAAAAGCGTGTTGACATAGACAAAGCGTTTGTTGTAAGGGGCGTTGGCAGCGTAGTTCTTGGTATAGTAAGCAAAGGCAGTGTTGCTGTGCACGATACCCTTTATGCATCAAATGGCAAGCAGGCATTTATCAGATCAATACAAAGCCAGGATAGAGATATTGAGCTCGCACCACTTTATACAAGGGTTGGCTTGGCTATAAAAGGAATAGAAGCAGATGAAATTGAGAAAGGCGAAATATTTGCAAGCAATGCAATAACCCCAAAAGATAAGATTTCAGCAAAGCTAAAAATATCTGGCATAGTGGAAGGTGAGCTCAAGGAAGGCAGCAGTTATGGGTTTGCCATTAATTTCTCATTTACTTCTTGTTTTGTTGAAAAGATAGAAGGCAACAATGTTGAGCTAAAGCTGGACAAGCCTTTACCGTTTGAGAAAGGTGATGAGTTCTTCCTTATAAGGCAGAAGCAACCAAGGCTCTTTGCCAAAGGTGTTGTATTATGAGGTTCATGGCTTGGCATGTTGACTACTTCAAGGCATTTCCAACAGAGCATGGGCGTTCAAGCCTTGTTGAAGAGGCCAGGCCTGTAGAATGTGGCGAAGCTTTGCTTCTTTTTATAAGTTTTGAGAAAAGCGACGTTGAGAAAAAGGTTGAGATAATAGATAAAGCTGTAAATGAAATACAAACAATAGCTTCACAACTAAAGGTTAACACACTAATACTGAACCCTTTTGCCCATTTATTTGCAGATTTAGCCAAGCCGGAAGATGCAGTAGCAATGCTCAATGAGCTTTCAAAGAGGCTTGAGGATAGAAAGTTTAATGTATGCAGGCTGTCTTTTGGTATGTTCTATGAGATAGAGCTTAAGGCAAAAGGGCACAGACTCGCTAGAATATCAAGAATCATTTCTTAGCCATTCTTCGAAGAGTGTATTTATCTCTATGCGCTCAAGCGTTTCTCTAAGCTCCTTCTTTATTGCTGGTGTGTAGTTCTTTTTGCTTGTAAAGAAATCTTTTATTTCTTTAAGCTTGTCGTAGCCTCTTTGCGTTGAAAGAGCGCCCACATACCTCGTTAGCATATGTGTTCCTGCACTAAGTCTCTTTTTTAGCTCAAGCCAATTCTCCTTAAGCCAAGGCAGCAGTAAGTCTTTCCCGGAAGGATTGGAAGAAAGCTCATTTGGTATGTAAAATGAATCTTGTAGTTTAACATCTTTTGATAAGGTGAAAGCTAGCGCATTTTGGCAGATTTGCTTATCCCTAAACAAGCCAAGAGATACGAGAAGGTATATCTTCTTTTCTGGAAGTGTTTCTTTTAGGTAAGCATCTTTTATTTTTTCAAACACCTCTTTATCACCATTCCATGCAGAAACAAAGAATATGGAATTCCTTATGTTTGGATCTACCTTATCATTTAGTGCATTCTCAAAATTTCTTTTCGCAAAATCTTTTATCTCGGCGTCTTCAAGAAAGCCGAGGCTTGCTATAACCCTGGCTCTGAACATCTTTGTAGGTTCATCCTCGTTTTTCTTTGGATTTATTCCTAACTTTTTAATTGCGTTTCTGAAATATGCGAGCGCAGTATCTCTTACTTTTTGGTTTACACTCATACCGTATGTAAATGTGTTGAGAGCAGAGAGGTGATTTGCGATCTGCATGTTTAGCGGATACTCCGCATCGAGCATATAATTGTTTATGAAGTTAAGATATGTATCAAGCTTTATATATCGTGCTACAAGCAAATTATATAAGTCGCTTTCTATACCTATGCCTTCAACATCATCTATAATCTTTGATTTATAAGCTGTACCAAGAATGGTAAGCATTTCATCATAATACTTTACTCTATAGAATCCTTCCTGGCCGAAGTTAAGCTTTAGCCATTCTGCTTTTTTATTTATTAGCTTGTTTTTAGTTTCAAAAAGAATCTTTGCAACCTCTTTCTTTCCTTTTGTATAAGCTAGGTATGTTATTGGTATCGGCCATAAGCCTTTCTTTGTTTTACCTAGCAAAGTAAACCTTTCCTGGGTCATCGAGTAGCCTTTTTCTGCTTTGTTAAACTTTACTATTGGGTAGCCTGCTTTTTCTATCCAAGCTTTAGCAACTTTGCCCACTTTTAGTTTTTTACCTTCTATAGTTGCTTCTTTCTGTATCGCATCCCATAGATCAAACTTTGTGGCATTGCTATAAGCATGCTCTTTCAAATATCTATGCAAGCCTTTCCTGAATGTTTCAGGACCAGCATAATCTTCGAGCATCATTAAGATTGAGCCTCCTTTCTCATAGCTTATTCTGTCAAATATACTTTCTATCTCATCTGGCGATTTGACCTTTACATTTATTGGGTGTGTAGATTCGAGCTGATCTGCACTCATTCCGGTTGCTACTTCGTCTATAAGAAAATTGAGATTTACCTTCCATTCAGGATAAACAGCATTGACGCACTTGCTACTCATATATGTAGCAAAGCTTTCATTAAGCCAAAGGTCATCCCACCACTTCATAGTTACAAGATCACCAAACCATTGATGTGCAAGTTCATGTGCAATTGTATTTGCGGCATTTATTCTACTGCTTGCGGAGGTATTCTCTGGGTCTACAAGAAGGTCTATCTCTCTGAATGTTATTGCACCCCAGTTCTCCATCGCTCCTGCGCTAAAATCTGGTATTGCTATTAAATCTAGCTTAGGAAGCGGGTATTTTATGCCAAAATATTTTTCATAAAACGAGACAAACTGCTTTGCATATTGTAATGGTATTCTTGCATACTTGAGCTTTCCGGGGGTTGTGGCAACCCTTATTTTTAGCTTGCCAAGATTGCCTTGAAGGTATTCAAATTTTCCTACGCCCATATAAAGCAGGTATGTTGACATCTTGGGTGTTGGGTAAAACGACACTTCTTTTTTATCTCCAATAATCTTTACGCTCTTTACCGGCATGTTTGATATTGCCTCTAGCTCTTTGTCTATCACAAGCGTTAGCTCAAATACAGCCTTCATTGAAGGGTTATCAAAGCACGGAAATGCAGCTCTCGCATCGCTAGATTCAAACTGCGTTGTAAGAAGCGCTTCTTCTTTTCCATCTGTTTTATATCTTGAAAGATAAAATCCATATAGCTCTTCGTTATGTGTGCCAATATATTCAATCTTTATAATTGCGTTTTTCTTTACCGGCTTATCAAGCTCAAGAACAAGCTCTTGCTTTTCTTTATTTAGCCTTATCTTTGGAATTTGGCTTGATCCGTTTGAAATAATTTCTGCGCTTTTTATCTCAAGCTCTTTAGCATTGAGCACAATTTTATTTGCTGATCCTCTTATTTCTGTGTAAATGCTTACATTTCCTTTGAACTTCTTGCTTTCGGCATCTGGATATATCTTAAGCTCATATTTTTGGGGTAAAACTTCCATGCTTTCCACTTTAGCATTTAAGATTTAAATATAATGCGTTCCTGTTGCTCATAATTTTTATAAAAGCAAAAATAAAAGCAAAACGAATACTAAACCATCTTTGTCCTTCTTAGTTAAATATAAATTGCTTAAAGTTTGAAAGTCTATTATGTTAAGCAAAGAAGCTTATATACAAAGCCTTCAGCAGGATGAGGAGTTCCATGCACATGTATATAATATACTATCGCAGCGCGAGAAAAACCAAAATGTAAGGAGCGTTCTTCTTAAGCTTTATAAAATAGAGACTTTGCACTCTTCTATACTTAAAAGTATACTTGAGATTAATGGCTTTAAAACACGCCAAAGGAGCAACACTTTGCGCATGCTTCTTATAATGCTTTCAAGAAACCTTTTCGGTATAGCTTTTACAATGAAATTAATGGAATATAATAAAATGATTACCAACGAGAAGCTCAACGCCGCTATGAGGCAGTTTAACTTCAGCACAAAAGAAGAAGAGCTGCTTAGAAAGATGGTAAGGGGAGAACGCGCAGAAGATGTATTGGGAAACGTGCTTTTATCGATGAACAATGTTCTAGCCAATATACGCGATGTTGTGTTTGGAATGAACGACGGGCTTGTAGAAGTTTTAGCAGCTACTGTTGGGTTTAGCGCTGCTTTACGCTCTCCAATATTGGTGCTAATTGCTGGATTACTTGTTGCAATTTCTGGTGCTCTCTCAATGTCAAGTGGTGCTTATCTCTCAACTAAATACGAAAGAGATATTGGTGCGGCAAAAGTAAAGAGAAACCCTACTTTATCTGCAATGTGGACAGGCATAGCTTATCTGCTCGGTGCATTTTTTCCGATCTTACCATTTGCATTAGGAATAGGTGGTGCATACGGCATGGTTTATTCAATATTATCCACAATGCTTGTTCTTGCAATAGCTTCTTCTATGATAGCGATACTCAGCGATCAGAGTGTGGCTAAAAGGGTTACAGAATCAATTATATTATCACTTGGCGCAGCATCAATCACGATACTCATTGGTTTTTACGCAAGGTATGCGCTGCACATAACAATATAGGTTTAATTCAGAAATCGATGCAATAATAAAAAGTAAAAAACAAAAAGAAGCAGGCTACTCCTTCTTGAGCAACAGAATATCAGAACCTTTTATGAGCTTTTTCCTGCCAGCATGTCTTGCATATTTAAGTGCTTTATTGGCTATCTTTTCTGTTAGTCGTTCAAGCTCCTTTTCAAGGTCAAGAACCGCATCTTCTGTTACCTTCTCTGCGCCCGCCTCTCTTATAAACTGCTCAATATCGTATAAACTAAACCCCCTACCTCCCACAAATGTCACCCCACTGAGAAAAGCATTAGCATATTATTAAACAAGCTTTTTAAATTATTTGCTAATGCTATGAATAGTGGTATTCTCTTTTAAAGAGAAAGGAGCTGCTCCATGCTCATTCCATGTTCAAAAGCTTCTTTCTTGCTTATTCTATAGCTCTTTTCGGTCTGCCTTAGCTTGCCTATAGGTATGAAAAACCAGCCTTTGCCGTTCATGCGCCAGGCTATGAATGTTTTTAGCCCTGTATTGCTTTCCCAATCCCTAAGAACATTGTACTTCTCTTGTTCTATCGCAACGCTCGTTTCCCAAGCCTTGCATTCAAAAGCAAAACCTTTCCCTGACTTAATTGCTATAATGTCTGGGCTTATCGAGTTTACACCGCTACCTGCACTTCTCATAACAGAGTAGCCAAGCTCAGCAAACTTTGCTAAGAGTTCTCTTTCTCCCCTGGCGCCTTTTACATATCTGTTCATCAATCTATTGATTATAGGAAATATATATTAAGTTTTGCTTTGATATATAATCATAAATTAGTTGCAGTGAATTTATGCTTCATTTATGCTTAACCATATTTGCGCCGGCGCGTAATGCCCAGGCTAATGGTGAGCATGCATAATAACTGCAGCTAATTCTATACAGTGGTTGGATTGGCAAAGAGAAAACAGAGAAGCGAAAGTATTATAGAAATAATAAAGAGAATGCAGAATGATGACACAGTGGTAATAGTAGAAGGCAAGCACGATATCAAGGCACTAAAAGGTATAGTTGAGTACCTTAGCAGCAATGGTCTTATACCAAATAAAGAGATAAATGCGGTAACAATAGATATGCTTATCTATAATTGCCTTGATATAGATGGTAAGAGGATAATCATCGCAACAGATAATGACAGATCTGGAATAGCTAAAAGAGAACAAGCTATTGCACTTATAAGGGCAAAATACCCCAATTCAATAATCGATGAAAATACAGGTATGAGGCTTCTCAAAATTCTTGGAGCTAACCATATAGAAGGTATATTGGGACCAACAAAAGAGATAATTAATCCAATAGATGCATTTTCTAAAATAAAGAGGTGATTTTGTGGCAAAAACATATCTGGATATTGTAAAGTATATGATTGAAGGTACATTTAGTATAGAAGGTCTCGTAGATAAACCAGACATTATAGGAGCCGTCTTTGGTCAGACAGAAGGCTTGCTTGGCGATGATCTAGACCTTAGAGAGTTGCAAAAGAATGGAAAGATTGGAAGAATAGAAATAGATCTTTCGCAGTCAGGAAGCAAAACATATGGCAAGATTTACTTGCCAGCTTCTCTAGATAGGGTAGAGACATGCATACTTGCTGCAGCAATCGAGTCAGTAGATAGGGTGGGCCCTTACGAAGCACAATTCAAGATAACAAAAGTAGAAGATACAAGGGCAGAGAAGAGGAGAAAGCTTCTCGAAAGGGCGAAGGAGCTAGTAAGGCAGCTTCTAACAACTGAGCTTCCAGACAGCAAGGAGCTTGCTGAGCTTGTCCAGAGTGAGGTAAAGGCAAGCGAGATTGTGAGCTATGGGCCTGAGAATCTCCCAGCAGGACCTGATGTTGCGAAGAGCAATGAGATAATAATAGTAGAAGGCAGAGCAGATGTACTTAACCTACTTAGGAACGATATAACAAACGTAATAGCACTTGGAGGAGCAACGAGCAACATACCTAAGAGTATAATAAATTTGTGCAATGAGAAGGATGTAACACTTTTTGTAGATGGCGACAGAGGGGGAGATATGATTATAAGGTCTCTCATAAAAGTGGCAGAGGTAGATTATATTGCAAAGGCGCCTGATGGTAAAGAGGTAGAAGAGCTTACAAGGAAGGAGATAATAAAGGCGCTGCGTACAAAGGTTCCATTAAGTCAGTATCTTGGTCTTGGAAAGGGTAAGCAACAGGTTTCGCAGAATCAGCAAGCTAAGAACGGCTTAGCAAAGGAGCAACTGCCTGAAGAAGAGCAAGAGCAATTTCAAGAGCCTGCTGAGAGAGAAAGTGAAGCTAGTGAGGAGCCTATGCTAAAAGAGGTTGGCAATGAAGAACCAGCATTGATTGATCAGGTTGATTTCCAGCAAGATGAGAATGTTCATGGGCTTCAAAACTCTGGCTCAACATCAGCACAGAACCCAAAGGAGCCTGTACTGAAGGCAATTGTTTTGTCGCAGCTTGCAAAAGCTCTAGATGAACTTTCAAACACACTCAATGCAAGGCTTTACAACAGTGCGGGCGAAGTGATATACGGCAAGGATATACCAATACGTGAGCTAATACCTACAATACAGCAAACAAACGGCATATATGGTGTTGTTCTAAATGGCATAATAACACAAAGGCTTGTAGAGCTTGCACAACAGAAAGGAATAAAAGCTCTGTATGGTCTAAGAGCAAACCCTATGCCAAAGAAACCTGCAGACCTTATCATATATACAAAAGAGCAGGGCAGGATAGAATAATAGGGAATAGGGTTATAGATGAAAGAAAGAGTCCTAATCTTAGACATGGGCTCAAAGATGAATAGATTCGGCGGCGAAGCTAGAGTTGCAGCGCAACTACACAATAAGCTATCAGATTATTTTGAAACCTTCTATCTTGGTTATGAAACACCGTATCTTAGGTGCAATAAAAACTGCTACATCATAGAAAGAAGCAGCATAAAACTTCATAGCAAGATGAGGACAGGGCTAGCTGAGAACTGGATTATGCGAGCGGGCTATTATTTTCTAGCTGGTAAATTAATTAACATAGGTATAAGCAGAGATGAGCTAAAAAAGATATTTGATGAAATCAAGCCTGATATTGTAATATCAAACTCACTTGCAGACTTCCCTATAATAAAACTGGCAAAGCACTGGTTTGAATTTAAGTCTATTTATATAGATCATGTAAACCTCTCTGGTGATGTTTTCAAAAACATGCTATCTAAGAACTCACTACCCTTTACTCTTGGCACAGGCATGCTTGGCTTAAGCATTAATAATATGAAGAGAAAGTTCTTCAATTTCTTTGATGCAAATGTTGCGCTTAACGCTGAGCAGGAAGAAGGAATTAAAAGATACACAAAAAAAGTAGTATATATACCAAACGGCATAGCAAAGCCAAAGAGAGATGAAAAGGTAATAAAGAGATTCAAGGAAAGATACAGCTTAGACGATAAGTTTATTGTTTTGTATGTTGGACGAATGTTTGAGAGGCAGAAGAATGTAAGTACCCTCATAAATGCTTTTAAGAAAATTAAAGACAACAGCATGCTCCTTTTGCTTGTAGGCGAAGGCCCTTCTCTAAGTGATTATATTAAGCTTGCAAAAGATGATAAAAGGATTTTGTTCACTGGTGGTCTAGATGATTCGATGCTCAATAGTGCTTATTGGCTTTCTCACATTTTTGTACTGCCTTCATTCTGGGAAGGCTTTAGCATAACACTACTTGAAGCCGCCTCTCATTCTCTTCCTATGCTGTTATCGAAGAAAGCTTATCCAAAAGACTTCGAAAAATTAAAGATAAATGTCCAAAGCTTTGATCCACGTAGCGCAGATGATCTAGCAAACAAGATTAATAAAATGCACTCAGATGAGAAAATATATAATATTGCAAAAAAGACATCCCAAAAAATAGCAAATGAGTTTAGTGAAGAGAAGATGGTAAATAAATACAAAGAGCTTATTCTTTCGTTTTTTTTAGATCCAGGCGCGTAATATATTCTAAGCCTAATTTAAAAGTCTGACACCCATAAAGAATAAATTCATGGCTTTCTGCTCTGCATTCTGTAATTGCACCTAATTATAGCGTATTTAAGATAGAAGTACTGGCGCATATAGTCGTAGCAAAATTTGGTTAGCTTCATGCACAAATCTACTCTTCAATTCAACTCTTTATCATAATGCTAATTTATTTTGAAAAACTAATTGCATCTTTTTTATTTCTTTTAATCATATTTTTAAGCATGGAGCAGAAACAATACAAGCATGTGGAGAAGCTGATCAGGAGAAGCAAAAACGTATTTATTGTTTCACCGTATATTGATGAATATTATGCTAAGTTCCTCTTGAGGCATGCTCGAAACAAAAAAATATACATAATATCATCCTCGCCTGACGAAAAAGCGAAAAAACTGCTAACGAAAGGCGGCTTTCCAACCCTTACCTTATTGCTTTCAATTATAATGTTCTTATTCTATTGCCTACTGCGGTTAGCAGGCTTGAGCTACATGTTTATTCTTATCATTGGCTTTCTTTTATTCGCGTTGTTTATTGTGCGCCTATCTACTAAAAAACCAAAGAGTATAAGGTTAAAGATTCCAAAAGAATTTATCCATGCCAAATTCTATATTGGTGATTACGAGGCAATAACAGGATCTGCAAACTTAACATATAGGGGCATGCACAAGAATATAGAACATCTAGAGATACGCAACGACCCTGATTACATAAAGAAGCTTAAGACAGAGTTCTGGCGTATGTGGAATATTTGATATAGGTAAAATCAGCATAATACAGAAAGATATATATCTGGCTGTGAAAAATATACTTTGTGGACTCTATAATAATTGCATCCTTACTGGTAGTTTTGCTATGGTCATTTGTAGATGCAGTATCAAAGTTATACATAAATAGGTTTGGTAAAGAGCTTTCATCATTAATAGTGCTTGCGATTGGTATTATACCTATGCTGTTTTTGGCTATGGCATATCCTTATCAAGGCAACACGCTCTTTTTGCTTTTCATTGGGTTTGTTGGAGGTATTGCGCTCTTTCTGGGCTACATACTTGTCTACAAATCTGTGCCATCTGGTGGCGTGTCAAATTCATATATACTAGTTGAAATTCAGCCAGTATTACTAATACTTTTTGGTCTCTTTGTACTTGGGGAGCATATAAGTATAAGCAAGGTTGCAAGTATAATACTAATATTCATAGGCATTTCGCTTATACTGCTTAGCAAAAAGTTTAAGCTCAATAAACAACTGGTTCCTGCGTTTATAGGTAATGCGGTGTGGGCAACATACTGGGCCATAATAATACTTGCATTTTTGTATTACAAGAGCTTTATATTGCCGCTTCTTTTTGCAAGGGTTTTCGGTGCATTTTTTGCTTATCTTTTCTATAAAGCAAAATCTCCAAAAAATTACTATAAAATAAATCTTTCTAAGCTCGAAATTTCAATAATCACTATTATTATTCTTGCAGGATTATTTGATGGTTTTGGCAACATCTTATTTGCCTTTATTTCATTTAGCAATAAGGTTGTGTTTGGTAGTGCTATTCTTTCTTCAGAGCCAATAATAATTTGGCTTATAGGCCTTATCGCCTATCATGAAAAAATAACAGTAAAGCAGAAAATTGGCTTTTTGGTGGCAACTATTGGATATCTTTTATTTACGCTTCTGTGAGTGTGTCCTTTTATTAACAAAATATTTAAATAGTTAAAACAATCTAAATCAGAATAATGCCCTGGTAGCTCAGTGGTAGAGCGCCTGTCTTGTAAACTTCTTAAGAAGAAGTTTAATCAAGAA
>Ga0080003_1001855_pt1 | contig 10565 bp, 12 predicted proteins | sample JossMetagenome_FD_69206 | JGI IMG/M metagenome (GOLD analysis project Ga0080003, IMG submission 69206) | Hot spring microbial communities from Joseph's Coat, Yellowstone National Park, USA - JC2_E (SPADES assembly) (version 2) | ecosystem: Environmental > Aquatic > Thermal springs > Hot (42-90C)... | reverse complement strand
AAGCGCAGATGTCGATGTTAAGCTGGTGCTCGAGCTTACAAAAAAGATAGAGGATGCCGCGCTTCACGAAGAGGTGCCACCAGGTATATCGCATAAGGATTTTATAATAAGCAAGGTTTATGAAGAGCTTGTAAGGCTTATGGGCAAGAAGTATGAGCCTGAGCTCAAACCAAAGAGGATTCTTCTTCTTGGCATATATGGCTCCGGTAAAACCACAACAGCCGCTAAGCTTGCAAAGTTCTACCAAGACCGCGGCCTTAGCGCAGGGCTCATCTGCTGCGATGTCTCTAGGCCGGCAGCTTACGAGCAGCTAGAAACACTCGCAAAGCAGGCGAATGTAGCATTCTTTGGTATTAAGGGCGAGCATGATGCTGCTAAGATAGCAAAAGCTGGTCTAGAAGCACTAAAGGACAAAAAGGTAATAATATGCGACTCAAGCGGAAGGAACGCTTTAGATGAGGAGCTTATAAAGGAGCTTAAGAGTGTTGCAGAAGCCTTTAAGCCGGATGAAAAGTTTCTTGTTATAAATGCAGATATAGGCCAAGTTGCAAGCAAGCAGGCAAAAGAATTCGATCAAGCGGTAAAGATAGATGGGGTTATAGTAACAAAACTCGACGGCTCTGGAAAAGGCGGCGGTGCACTCAGTGCAGTAGCAGCTGCGAATTCTAGAGTAACATTTATAGGCACAGGTGAAAAGCTCAACGCGCTTGAGCTTTATGATCCAAACAAATTTGTAGGCAGGCTTCTCGGCATTCCAGATATAGAAGGGCTTGTTTCAACAATACAAGAAGCTGTCAAAGAAGCAAATATAAAGCCTGAAGAGGTTAACATAGAAGAGCTCAATTTCGATACATTCTACACACAGCTCAAGGCAATGTCAAAGATGGGCCCTATTAAGAATATACTCAGCATGCTAGGCTTAGCTGATGCGCCTAAAGAAGCGATAGAGCAGAGCGAGGCTAAGATGAAAAAATATAAGGCTATTATAAGTTCAATGACACCCGAGGAGAGGAAGGATGAAAGGCTTATGCATGATGCAAGCAGGATCAAGCGCGTTGCAAAGGGTAGTGGCACGACTGAAAAAGATGTGCGCGAGCTGCTGAGCGACTTTGCAAAGATGAAGAAATTGCTCAGTGCATTCCAGAATGATAGAAACTTAAGGGGCTTAGCATCAAAATTCAAGGGATTAAATTTGCCAAATCAATAAAAACAGAAGGAGCAAAAAATAAAAAACAAACAAAAACAAACCTATCCACTTATTTCTTTTTCTTTCCCTTTGTTTTCTTTGCCATTTTATTCACTTCTTAATGTTTGTATAATACTTATTCAAATATTTAAATCGAATACTCTGCACATTTTACTTTAGTATATTTATTTTACTCAAATACATATTCTTGCTTTTTTATCAAACTTGCTAAGATCGCTTGCTACTGTGTTCCTGCCTAAAGTCATAGAAATACCAAACCTTTGATTCTCTAAAGCCTATTGCTTTATAGAAATTCTGCGCATCTTCCATATCTGGTGAGGTTGTTACAAATGCAGCAAAACTATGCTCTCTGAGGTAGTTCAAAGCAGCATTCACCAAAGCTCTTCCTATCCCTCTTCTTCTATACCCTTCTTCGACAAAAAGCTCCTCTATTATGCCAACACCTTTGTTTTTGATGTGCTCGTAGAAAACAGCCCATACGAATCCAATGATCTTGCCCTGCAATCTCGCCACAAAAACCTTTGAGCCGGCTTTGAAATAGCTCGGATCGGCCTCTGATTTGAAAAATTCTTGTTCTTCATCGCCAGCATAAAGCTTCCTATACAGGTTGGTTAATTCTTTAGCATCTTTTTCTTCTGCAACGCTGATTTCTATTTCATCACTCTGCATTCTTCCACCTTTATTTTATTAAGAACCCCCTACAATTTTATTTCTAGAAGTTATAATATCTTAAATATTGCCTTTATACCTCCTCCCAGGTGCCTAGAATGGAAAACAGTGAGCTGGAAAGAAAACTTCAAGAACTAAAAGAAGAATATGCAAACACAAAGTACAACAAAGCTACAGACAAACATTTAGGCATACTCAGAGCAAAGATAGCTAAGATAAGCAAAGCACTAAGGTCAAAGAAGAAAAAGCATGGGGTTGGTTTTAGCGTTAAGAAGTCAGGCGACGCTACCGTTGCGCTTGTTGGGTTTCCAAACTCTGGCAAGTCGTCACTATTAAAAATTCTTACTGGTGTTGATTCAAAAATCGCCGGCTACGCATTCACAACAACAGATTTAATACCTGGTATGCTTGAATACAAAGGAGCAAAGATACAGATCTTTGATATACCTGGCCTGATAGAAGGTGCTCATGAAGGCAAAGGCGAGGGCTATAAGATTGCAAGTGCAATAAGGGTTGCAGACCTTCTTCTTATAGTGATAGATGCAAATGATTATAAGCAGGTTTATTCTCTTCTAGAAGAGCTTGCTAAGCTAGGCATAAAGATAGGCGAGCAGAAGCTAAGGTTAGACGAAGAGGAAAGGGGTGGTATTACTATTGTATCAAACGGCCACAATGTGCCCGGTGAAGCAGAGATAAAAGAAGTTCTTAACGGCTTTGGTATTTATAACGCTACAGTTGTTTTCTATGCTGACTCATCGATCGGCGAGCTGATAGATGCTGCTTCTGGAAGCATTTATATCAATGCAATTATAGCCCTGAACAAGGTTGACCTAGTAAGCGACTACAATGCAATAGTAAAAGAAATGGAAGAGAATACAAAGCTAAGGGTTATGCCAATAAGTGCGTTAAACCACTACAACATAGAAGAGCTTGAAGAGGCTTTATTCTCAGCCTTGAGGCTTATACGCATATACCTTAAGCCAAAGCTTAATGCAGAGAAAAGCGAGCTCATGATAATGCGTAGCGGTGCTACTGTTGGCGATGTGGCGATACGTATTCATTCTGGCCTAGCAAAAGAGATGAAATATGCATATATAACCGGTCCAAGCGCAAAGTTCAAGAACCAAAAAGTAGGAAAAGATCACATATTAATGGATGGCGACATCGTTACATTGAACTTGAAGTGAGAGAAGAAGCTTTCGTTTAAGCAAGCGCATAACTTTTTATTTTTTTAATAATAATCTATTTGATGGCATGAAAACTTTTAGAAAGAAGTCTTTAAGAAAGGCTTCAGCCAAAGCGCAAAGCGCAATGGAGTATTTAATGACTTATGGCTGGGCCATACTCATCATTGCAGTCGTGCTTGCTGCACTTTTTCAGCTCGGCGTTTTTAATCCAATGACGTTTGCTCCTAAGGCGCCGCCTGGCTCATGCCAGGTTTTTAGACCAAATGGACCTTACACAACTTCTTTCATAAACCTTGAAGGAATATGCAGTGGCGAGCTGCCACAATATGTGGCAATGTTTAGTGGAAGCGACTACATTAACATTGGGAATGTGCTATATTCTCCGACACAAATTACTTTAAGCGCATGGATACGCCCACAGACTTCCAGCAGTATTGGTAACTGGTACGACATAGTATCAAAGGGGAGTTGGGGCAGCGCTTCCTATGATGCAATAATAAGTCAGAATGGGGCGCGGCTCGGCCTCTGGTATGGTTCGACAGGACCCGAACCAAGTGTATCGATTATAAACGGTACATGGTATAACGTAGTATATGTAGCAAATTCTACCCAGATTAATATGTATGTGAATGGGGTAAGTGTATATTCTGGTGCAGGTTCTACGGCCACTTCCACAACCCAAAATGCATTGATAGGATCGGGAGACAACGGCAACGCTTATATTTATAATTTTGTTGGTAACATAGCAAACGTTCAAATCTACAACACATCTCTTTCAGCAAGTGAAATTCAAGCACTTTACCAAGAGGGCATAGGCGGCGCGCCTATTGATTTGCAGCACCTCGTTGGCTGGTGGCCATTAAACGGCAATGCAAACGATTATAGTGGCAATGGCAACAACGGACAGATAATTGGCAATGTTAATTTTATTAGCAACTGGTATAGTGGCTATACGCCACCATAAAATTTAATGGGATAAAATTAAAAGAGAAAATTTGCACGATACAAAACCTCAAGGTATGAAAATGAAGTGGATGACCTTCTCAGGGATGCTCTGGGTAGAATAATGAAAGAGACTGATGTCAAGAAGATAATCAAATACAAATAGATTTACGAGAGCATGGAGAATGTGACAGACAGGTGCATAGACGCCCTTGATATCGTGAGCGATATAGCACTCAGGTACGAATATTCAAAGTAGCATTTAGAGCTCTATCTTCTTCACTCAAGCTTGTTTATTGGTGTGTGTTCTTTATTCCATTTTTATCAGCATTTGCAGGCATATCACCTCAAAGTCGCCAAATAACTCATATCAGCAGAAGGCCGGTTTATACAAAATTAGAAAAAGGAAAGTATTAAATATGGAAGAAGCGAAGTAATATACAGTGGTCGCATGGCAATTTTTAGCCATATGCGGCAGCTCCACCCTTTTGAAAAGGGGATCAGCAAGCAAAGGACATACTTGACGATATATCAGTTGCGCTCATATCATTTGTAGACATACTTTCTTTAATTTTCGGAGAAAAGTTTAATGAAAATTCTATTAATTTTGGTCTTAAAGTGGTTAAAGATAGTATTAATTATGTAACCTCTAACTGGGGATTCTCAATAAAAGGTGAAGAAGACCTCAAGAAACTTGCTTTTGAAGAAATAAACAAAGCAATTGCTTTAGTTAGTGAAGGATAAAGCAAAACCAGGGTTTGAGAGAGATAGGAAGATGCTTGGTGTAATATCTGATGAAATTAAAAAGACACTAGGCAAAGAAATCGATTACGAAGAAGCACTTCTTATCTTCACTCTTCTAAGTGAGGAAGAGGAAAATATTAAAAGCAAAGCAGAGGATAAACCTTTAATTAAAAGTGCTGCGCGTAATTCAGTAGTTGGATCGTTACACATATAACAAGGATTTCAATCTTTAAAAACTAACTGTGTAACCTTTTTATAAAAAAGCTATGCTCCGCTATGCTTCTGCTTTATTAACTTGCTCAAGCAGCAAAGCTTCTCCACCAACGCTTTTTATCTTCTCAATGGCTCGCTTCGAGAAGGCATTTGCCTTTACTACCACACTCTTTTCTATAGTGCCATCACCAAGCACTTTGTAGCCCTTAAGCTCTATTGTTGGTCTCTGCTCTGAGCTTTTAATTGCTAGCTTGTTTAACTGTTCAAGGTCTATTTCTTTTAGCTCTCTCTTTTTCCAAGGCTTGAAGCCCTTCTTGTGAAGCCTTTCTCTTTCATATACAACAAGATATGTAAACTTGTGCTTTCTGCCACCTCTTCCTACCCCACCCTTGTCTCCTGCACCTCTCCTGTTCTTTATATTTCCAGCTCCCCAGCTTCTTGTTCCGTGGTATTTTCTGTTCTTCTTCTCATGCCTTACTACCATTAAATCATCCTTGCAATAAGCTCATTTATCTTATCTCCGCGATACCCTAAAGCTCCGCCTACTGTAAAGCTCTTCTTAATGCTTTCATAGCCATGTCTTGGTGGTTTTAGCCTTATAGATGTTTTTATGCCGAGCTCTTTAGGGCTTTTTAAGCCGTTTATTAAGTCACTAATAGATTTATCATCAAGCGCTATGCCCTTCTTTGCAAAGAGCTTAGCCAATGTATCTTTGTTTACTTCGCCGTAGGTTATGTAATCATTGCATTTGTGAAGCATGCCTATTGTTGAGCTTGTTCCTTTGATAAGCGTTAAATTATTTACTCTTTTTAGGTTAAGCCTCTCTAGTGTATTCCTTATACTCTCGCGAACATTGACCCTGCCCCTAACCCTAATTGCTGCTATTAATTTATTCTCTAGCTCTTTCTTTGCCATAAAAAACACGCTTAGTATTAAGTGTATTATATTTGCCAGAAAAGGTTTTTAATACTTCTCACTGAATGCAACATGCAAAAGCTAATGGAATGATGCAAGAAGCGAGCCATTTGTTGTTGTATATAACGTGGTAGATTGCAAAGAAGTGCTACCAACAACCGCATTTGTAACGATCCAGTTGTTAAAGGTATAGCCTTGTGGCGGTTGTGCGTATATACTATATTGAAGATTGTTTATTAGCTCAACAACAGTATTGCTCTGATACGGCACACCGTTGATTAAAATGTTTCCTGTGCCTGTGCTTGTAGCTAGAGCTATACTACTAAATGTTGATTTGCTAAATGTTACAATATCTGATGCGATACCTGTCGTGTTATACAATTGTGTGCAGCTCGTAGGGCTTGGGCATACACTATACTCAATTTTAAATACCGGGTTTATCTGCACACCAACCGCGTATGTTTTTGTTATCTTTGCTATGCATGTCTCTATACCATCTTTTGTCAGATAGGATGGATTGCATGTTCCTGTATAAGAATAGTTAAGTGAAGGTGCGTAGACAAAAAATGAATTTTGTGGAAATGATAATGGAACACCCAAACTGTTTTTAAATGTAATCGCAAATGTGCTTGAAGAATAGTTTGTTGAAAATACTGATCCGGAGCAGAGCAATTCTGGTGTTATATAGCACGATGATGGGGAGTATTCTTGTGGGTTCTTTATAGTAGTGAGGATTACAATTACAGCGATAAACAGAGCAATAATTAGGAATGCCCATGCATATGTTGTCAAGAATTCTACCGCACTCTGGGCTTTCATACGATCGCTTTTATTTTTATTTTTAAATATAAAATTATTTCGATAGCATGAAGTCTATAACAACCTCAACTTCCTTAGCCGAATAAGGTCTTACCACTCTTTCATTTAATATCTTTATGTTAGCATTCATCTTTTTAAAGAAGCTTAAAAGAAGTGATCTTGCGTTATTGCTATCTCTAGGGACAAAAGTATAGTAATGCACAATTGCCTTTTGCTTAGCAACCTCGTATGCTGCATCGAGGAAGCTGTGCGACTCTTTGGGCAATGGCATTACAATTCTATCTGCGAAATTTCTGTATTCTCTAGCAACCCTTTTAACATCGCCCAATACCGGCTCAACACTCTCAACCTTGTTAAGTTGTATGTTTCTAAGCATATACTTGTATGCATACTTGTTCAGTTCTATTGCAATAACTTTTGCACTTGGCACTTTTTTTGCTATCTCTATAGCAAATGGTCCAACGCCGGCAAACATCACAATAACACGCTCGCCATCTTTTACCTGTGAAGCTATCCTTTGTCTCTCATATGCAAGCCTAGGTGAAAAGAATACTCTCCTTACATCAAACTCGAAAATGCAGCCGTTTTCCTTATAATGTGCTATATAATTCCTCTTGCCCGCCACATAGGCATATGACCTTGTTCTATACTTACCTTTTACAGCACTTGCCTTCCTCAAAACCGTTTCAACATTCTTGTTCAATGAAAGAATAAGCTTTCCAATCTGCTTTGCCACCTTTGGTTCAGCATCTACTATTGCTATATTGCCAAGAAGATCATAACCCTTTGTCATCTCGCCATTGGCTTTGCTTAATATTTTTTCCAGCTCTTTCTTATAATCTATTCTCGCTTTACTTTCCTCAAAACTTGCATAGCCCAAAGTTCCAAATCGCTTTAGCTCCTTTTCGCTACTTCCGCTCAGAATAGGAAAATATATAAATGATTCTTTACCAAATACTTTATAACCTTTATTTAGCATATTGTGCTTTAAAAGATATTTTTTGGCCTTTTCTGCATTCCGCTTTTCAACAATTAAACATTTAAGTTTGTACTTCATGATAATCTTTAAAAATTGAAGTTTAAAAAATATAACGGGCTGAAAAGTATGTATTTTGTTATAAAGGTAACATCAAGCCAAGAGAAAATAACATTAGATATACTAGAGAAAAAGGCTATGAAGGAAGGCCTTCCAATATACTCCATGATCCTTGTAGAGGGAATGCGCGGCTATCTTATAGTAGAAGCTAAAGATGAGAGTGCATGCAGAGATCTTATAATGAACGAGCCACATGTCAAGGGAATGCTACCAAAACCATTAAGCGAAGAAGAGCTGAATAAGATGATAGAAGTAAAAAGGAGTGCACAGGAGATAGGGGTTAATGATGTTGTTGAATTCCTATCAGGACCATTCAAGGGCTATAAGGCAAAGGTCATAAAAGTAGATTCTGCTAAAGATGAAATAACGGTTGAGCTTATGGATGTGGCTGTGCCAATTCCAGTAACAACAAAATCAAACACGGCTAAGATAATAGAAAAAGCGCAGAATGCTTAAATTTGGTGTTTCTATGGCTGAAGTAGTAGTTAATGGATTGATTGAAGGCGGTAAAGCAACAGCGGGTCCACCATTTGGTCCAGCTTTAGGTCCTTTGGGTGTGAATGTTGCAAAAATAATAGAAGAAATAAACAGCAAAACTAAAGCTTTCGAAGGCATTAAGGTGCCAGTAAAGGTGGTTGTTGATCCTGCTACTAAAACCTATAAGGTAGAGGTTGGTTCACCGCAGACAAGTGCGCTTATCCTAAAGGAGCTTGGCATACAGCACGGGGCTAAGAGCAAAGAGGAAGTAGCCGGCAATATTACATTAGAGCAGGTTAAGAAGATAGCTAAGGCTAAAGAAAGTATGCTATATGGAAAGAGCTTCGCTGAAAAGGTTAAGCAAGTGTTGGGCACATGCAAGAGCATGAATATAACATGTGAGGGCAAGGATCCAAAAGAGATTATAAGAGCAATAAACTCTGGTGAAATAAAGCTTTAGCTGTTTTAGTGTTGTAATGCTTGAGCTTACAGAGCTTTATAAAAAGCTTAGAGCTAATTTTGGCTATCTTAACTGGTGGCCTGGAGATACAAAAGTAGAGATAGTAGTTGGTGCTATACTAACACAAAACACCGCTTGGAAGAATGTCGAAAAAGCGATTAAAAATCTCAAGGAAAGGAAGATGCTTAGCCTTGAAAGGCTGGCAAGCGCAAAGCTTAATGAGCTTGAAGAAGCGATAAGGCCAAGCGGATTTTACAAGCAAAAAGCAAAAAGGCTTAGCGATCTGTTTAAATACATAAAAACAAACTACTCCACACTAGAGAGATTCTTCGACAAAGATAAAAACGAGTTAAGAAATGAGTTGCTAAATCTTAACGGCATAGGCAATGAAACAGCCGACTCTATAATTTTGTATGCGGCAGAGAAGCCTACTTTTGTTATAGATGCTTATACAAAAAGAATAATGCACAGAATATATGGAATAGACGAAGAAATAGAATACAATAAGCTAAAGGAATATTTCGAAAGCAGGCTAAGGCCAGATCTTGAGCTCTACAAAGATTTTCATGCACAGTTTGTAGAGCTTGGAAAGAGGTTTTGCAAGAAAAAGCCACTGTGTAAAGAATGCCCCCTAAATGATTATTGCCGGTATGCATCAAAAAAGATAAAAACACATGAATGAAAGAGATAATTGTGGGATAATGGATTTTAAAGAATACATTGAGAAATATAGAAACCTTATTTATTCAACAATATGCAGCTATATGCCTATAAAGGAGCCAAAGGATTTTTATACGATAGCAAGGGACTATGTAGACAGGCAAGGCAGCTATAGAAGGCCGGGGCTTGTATTGCTAAGCGGCCAGCTTTTTGGAGCAAGTGTGGAAGAGCTTACTCTTCCAGCGGCCGCACAGCAACTATCTGAAGACTGGATATTAATGCAAGATGATTGTGAAGATGATTCTGATCTTAGAAGGGGTAAGCCTGCGATACAAAAACTATATGGTTGGGTACACGCAATGAATGCAAGCAACCTTGGCCATATGGCGATGTGGCGCATGTTGCACGATTATACAATAAAATACGGGCCTGTAAAAGGGAAAAGGCTTTATGATAAATTTTACGACATGCTTGAATATACAGTGGCAGGGCAGCATGTAGAAAACAATTTCATACACAACATAAAAAAGATTGCGAATGCTGATGAAAGCCTTTATTTTAGAATAGCAGATAGCAAGACGTGCTACTATACTGTATATGGGCCATTGCAGATTGGTGCAATAGTTGCAAACCAAAGCGAAGAAATGCTTGAAAAGCTTAAAAGCATAGGCAAAGATGCGGGCATAGCCTTCCAAATAGCAGATGATATACTCGACATGACAGCTGATGAGAAAAAATTTGGAAAGAAGAATTTTGGCGATCTTTACGAAGGCAAATTAACATTGATAATACTCCACACCTACAAAAACGCAACAAAAGAAGAGAGAGAAAAGATTGATTCTATATACAGCAAGGAAAGAAAAGACAAGACTAAAGAAGAGATTGATTTCCTTAGAGAGATGATAGAAAAGTATGATGGCATAGGCTACGCAAAAGAGGTAGCAGAAAAATACGGCAATTCAGCAAGGAAAAAGGTAGAGGAAATTAGTAATGAACTTCCTCAAAACGAGTATAAAGAGATTTTAATAAGTGCAATGGAGGAGCTTTATAAAAGGGAAAAATAATCAAATGCCAAACAGCAGTATGCTTTCCCACCCTAATGGGCAGTATTTCATACCGTGTGCAGGCTTAGCTTCCGAGTTCGGAATGGGATCGGGCGTTACCCTGCACCTATGG
>Ga0080003_1001854_pt1 | contig 10565 bp, 9 predicted proteins | sample JossMetagenome_FD_69206 | JGI IMG/M metagenome (GOLD analysis project Ga0080003, IMG submission 69206) | Hot spring microbial communities from Joseph's Coat, Yellowstone National Park, USA - JC2_E (SPADES assembly) (version 2) | ecosystem: Environmental > Aquatic > Thermal springs > Hot (42-90C)... | reverse complement strand
CTGAGTGATCTTGTATTAACGCTCGCTGGAATTGTATGGCCCTCTTTATCTGACAATAGTTTATATGAGGATTTTGCAAATATCGTAGACATTGGAATTAAGATTGAAGATCCAAATGGAACTACCGGAGCGCCATCATTCTATGTAAATAATTCATTAGTCCTGGGATATAATGTTTCCAGTGGAAATATTATATTTAACAGTAAATACGGAACTTTGGAACAAATAGGGAATGAATACTATGGCTATATTTATCCAGAGTATTCGCAGTATCTGAAAATTGTAATGAATGGAATTGGCGTAAACGGTTCGGCACCCTATAAGATAATAGTATATACAAACAACTCATTTGCTACATTAGCGGGAATGGTTAACCACAATACCAGTTTAACAATCCCTGTAACCATAAACTCCAATGGGTCTGTAAAAAATTCTGTTTATCTATCACCATCACTCATAATAAAGGTTCAAAATTACAGTTATTCAATAACTGCAATTTCCCGCCTCAGCAACGGTACGACAGTAAATGCATCTTCAGCCATGCTTATTATGGGAAACAATGAGTATGCAATGCAAAGGATAAATAGTAGTTCATTCCAGTTTACATTACCGTACGATAAAGTTACCTCTAACATGATAAAGGTTTATGTCATTTCCAACGAATATGCAGGGGGATATGTCTCTGAATATTTGCCAGTGCATAAAATCACATTTATAGAATCTGGTTTGCCAACAGGAGCGAACTGGTCTGTGTATATGAATAATGTTTTGCAATATTCTACATCTAATTATACAGTGTTCTATGAGCCTAATGGAACATACTCATATACAATAGCAACGGTGAACAAGAGTTATTCACCAAGTCCACCATCATCAGGAACATTCACAGTAAATGGATCAAATGTGAATATAGCAATAAAATTCACCTTAGTTACATATACAATAACATTCACAGAGAGTGGGCTGCCATCAGGAACAATGTGGTACGTTAATTTAAGCAACGGGCAATCATTCTCATCAACAACTAACACAATAAAGTTCAATGAGACTAACGGTACTTATTCATATACAATAGCAACAAGTAATAAGGAATATGCTCCTACACAATATTCAGGATCATTCATTGTTAACGGGGCACCTGTATCAGAGTCAATTACTTTCAATCCAGTAACATATAAAATAACATTCACAGAATCAGGTCTCCCATCAGGTACTTCATGGTCGGTGACATTCAACGGAGCAACAGAGTCATCCACAACAGATACAATAACATTCTCAGTACCAAATGGAACATATTCATACACTATAGGATCAGTATCAGGATATACAGCATCACCATCCTCAGGTTCCATACTAGTAAATGGGGTAAATGTGAATCAGGCAATAGCATTCACCACTAAGACAAATACATACACGATCACATTCACAGAAACAGGATTGCCATCTGGTACTTCCTGGTCTGTAACATTCAATGGTAAAACAGAAACATCCAATAATAACACAATCTCATTCACAGAACCTAATGGCACATATTCATTCAGCACATCTCCAATCAATGGTTATTCTGTATCACCATCATCAGGAAGCATCACAGTGAAAGGGACCAATATCAGCCAGAACATAACATTCACACCTGTTACAACAACCATTTCACATTCTTCAACTAATTATCTCATCTACATAATAATAGCTGTAGTGGTGATAGCAGCGGCAATAGGTGCGGTAGTTGCAATGGGAAGAAGGAAGAAATAGTTTTAGTCTGTAGCCCATATTTTCTTTCTTCTTTTTGAAAATTAATCTATTAAGTTACCAAGGACGAAGACTAAGAAACTTTAGTGCCTATGAACTCACCGACACTTGAACTCGTTTCTCTATGAGCTTCAACAGTCTTTCCCTCTTTTATATTTTCTGCTAATACCACAACGCTGACTTCTTTGCCTTCGGTTTGTTTCGTTTTTAGAATTATTTTTACGTGATCACGCCCACCCTTTCATGAATTCCTTTATTTCCTCCGTGTCTTCATTTAGGAAGGAAAGACTCGCATTGTATCTGAGCTATGTTAATTCAGAATGCCCTATGAGAAAATTACTTCCAGATAAGCGTTTTGAGAGGGTATGATACTCAAAAGGTAAAATCATATTACCCTATCCTTCATCTTGCAAATTTACCCCTTTATTTTGGCTTTTATCCAGCGATTTATGAATTAATTTTCAGACTGTGGAAACCTATTCTTTAGTTGCTAGCTCCCTTATGAATTTCTCCTTTAGATCAGGCCTGCAGACTATCTGAGAGAGAACGGCTTCCAAGATCTTGTCCTTGAATTCAGGATCGAATGCTTTCAAGAGACCCTTGGTGCTATTGTCAATTACGGATGAATTCAGAAGGCTAGATTCTACTTCCAGTTCTTTTCTCTCTAGTTGTTTGAGTTTGTCATAGTCCAGAGGGCTCCCACATTGTAAACAATATTCCGAATTGTAAGGATTGACTGTTTTGCATCTTAGACAGGTTCTCATTTTTCTTATCTCTTTCGATGGGTTCTCAACATGAATTCCATTGACTTCCAGGTATTCATTGTCCACTTCCTCGTCATTGAGATGGACATGAACGGTCGGCATCTTACTGTCTAAATTCCATCCCATTTCCTTATCTAAGACCAATGGAGGCAATTTTGGGGCCAGTTCCGTAGCTCTATTGTGACGGAATTTATGAGGATTCAATCTTTTGTCTTTTGGGAATCCTTTGGGAACTGCCCTATTCTTGACTTTTCTGAACATCGCATAAATCTGCTGATGGTACAAGGCCTCACCGTTATTTGGTCTCCCTTCCATATCATGCCCTATCCCGCAGAATAAACATGCTTCGGGGTTGAAAGGATCAGGATGAACATTCAGCCATCCTTTTACATAACCTATCGAATCCCCTATAACTCTCACGTTCCTGACTCCCGTTTTACCTGATATCATCGTCCTCATACCATAGTTATCAAAGACTACATCCTTTATCTTGAGCGTGAGTAGTTCTCCAATTCTCATACCTGAGTCATAAAGCAGACTGATTATTGCTTTATCTCTAGCATTATCGCATGATGCAATTAATAGGTCCACTTCTTCCTGGCTGATCCTCCAGTCCGGTTTTTTTCTTGTAGTTGATCTTGCTCTTACTCTTTAATTTGATATCCTTTACTACATCCGGTTTACCTAACCAGTTATAGAATCGTTTAAGCGTGGCCTTATAGTCTTCAATAGTCCACTCTGATAGGTTTCTCTTACGTTGTTTTGCTAATGCCTCGATTATATCGTCAGTTGTAGGAGAAATGAAGGGGGTTCCCATACCTTCAGCTAGGACCTTTAAGTTGATAGCATGGAAGTATAACCTGTTGTAAGAGAGCTATTCCACATTCTCAAGGTAATCCAGAAATTGCTTTATCTTTTTCTTTGAATCAGGGCCTATTTCTGAATTCTTGAGCCTATCTAACTCGAATTCGTAATACTTTTGAGTATCGACTTTGAACTCTTCCTTCATAACTAGTTATATCATACACGGACTTAAACCATTTAGTGAGTCCCGGCTGCCGGATTTGAACCAGCGACCTGTGGATAGCGGCGGTTGCGCCGAAACGCTGTCCCTCTACAGTCCACCGCTCTACCAACTGAGCTAAGCCGGGTAATACCTTATCATTTGTTGTAAAAATATTTTTCTGATATTTTATTTTGAAATTTAAGTGTTAATTTTTTTTATTACTAAAAGAGACACTATTTAAAAATAAAGAATTAAAGAAAGGAATATGAAAATATTAATAAGGGAGTAATATATTTGTTTATAAGGTGACCAAAATGCCTATGCCTTTCAGGAAAAAAACAATTATTAGGCCAGATAAGCCTCCAAGAGATTCAAGGAAGTACATAGATTTGAATGAGTATCAATTTTCTGATGAACCAGGACCTGGAACAGCCATTAAGATTGGAGAAATTGTGAAATTTGAGGATGTACCTCAATTTAGTGAAGTTGTCTATAATGGGGATGTTTTAATTCTTGACTACGGGGCAGTTCAGTCAGATGAATTACTCTTAAAAAGGATCGTTAGCGAGCTAAAGAGGGCAGCTAATGATAACGGAGGAGACGTCGTAGTATTGGGGAATAAGTATATAATCGTGACACCAAGAGGAATGAAAATAGATAGAAACAAAATAAGAATAGAATCTTGAATATTTTTAATCTCTTTATTAACTTACATTTCAATTCGTATTGTTATTAATAATGATTCATTCTATTATAAAAAATTTTGAAAACATAGATATCATTCTTAAAGCGATTGGATAAATATTATAAAGGTTGTTAAATTCCCTAGTCATGGCTTTGAACTTGATCGACTGGGAAATATTCGTATTAGGTACAGCACTTGTTGGCCTATTATTCGCAGCTGCTCAGAGCTACCTATTGTTAAGAATTCCTGTGACAGAAACAAAGCCTGAGGAAATATCCAGGTCAATTAGAGAGGGATCAAATGCATTTATGAAAAGGCAATATACATCAATTTTCATTTTTGCAGTTATTCTGGCCATTATAATATTCGTGGCTTTCTACTTCTCTTCAGGTATATCAATGGCCTGGAAGCTGACCACAGGCTTCCTGATAGGGGCTATAGGTTCTGCAGTGGCTGGATTAATTGGTATGAACATATCAGTTAGGGCTAATGTTAGAACAGCAATAATTGCAAAAAAGGGTCTTAATCCTGCACTGAAACTCGCGTTCAGGGGAGGTACAGTTACAGGTATGAGTGTTGCGTCTTTAGCTTTGTTAGGATTGATAGTATTTTACATGTGGTTTCACAATCCTTCAGCAATGGTGGGGTATATATTCGGAGCTTCACTTGTTAGCCTATTTGCAAGGGTTGGAGGAGGTATATACACAAAAGGTGCAGATGTAGGTGCTGATCTTGTAGGGAAGGTAGAGGCTGGTATTCCAGAGGATGATCCAAGAAACCCTGCTGTGATTGCCGATAATGTGGGGGACAATGTTGGAGATTGTGCTGGTATGGGTGCAGATCTCTTTGAGACATATGTTGTCACAGCCTTATCTTCAATGCTTCTAGCCTCCCTGATTTATGCGAGTAGCTCTAATTTCCAGACTGCATTCTGGCAGAGTGCAATAATATTTCCGCTAGTAATAGGCGCTATTGCGATATGGGCAACAATAATAGGTTCCTTTTTCGTTAAGAAGGGAGAGAAACAGAGAATAATGACAGCCCTTTATAAGGGGTTAATTGTTACAGTCATAATATCAGCAATAGGTTTCTTCTTCGCTGATAAATATCTTATGGAAGGAAATCTCGCAATTTATGGAGATGCTCTCATAGGAATAATTATAATGTTCATAATGGTTTATATCACTGAGTATTACACTTCTGAAAGATATAAACCTGTTGCCAAGATAGCTCTTGCGTCTAAGACAGGCGCTGGTACTAATATTATCACAGGACTGGCATATGGATTGCAGGCAGTATTTATTCCTGCCGTTGTAATAGTCTCTGGTATAATAATATCATACACGATAACATTCTATTCACTTGGGCAGAATTCTGAACTTGGTTTATACGGAATAGCAGTTGCCGCAGCTAGTATGCTTTCCGCAACAGGAATGATAATCTCTATAGACTCCTATGGGCCTATAACTGACAATGCTGGTGGAATAGCTGAAATGGCAGGTTTCGATGAGAAAACCAGGAACGAAGTTACTGATCCACTGGATGCTGTTGGAAATACAACGAAAGCGGTTACAAAAGGCTATGCAATTGGGAGTGCGGCCTTAGCTGCATTGACACTATTCGCGGCTTTCAAAACTGTTATTATAACTGCATACCCAAGTGCTTTGATTGAAATAGACAATCCCGTTGTTGTAGCTGGCTTATTGATTGGAGCATCTTTACCATTCTTCTTCACATCATATCTTATGAATGCTGTTGGAAAGGCAGCATATGCAATAGTAGAAGAGGTCAGAAGACAGTTCAAGGGTAATGAAGGAATACTGAAGGGGACTGCCAAACCGGATTATGGAAAAGCAGTTGATATAGTGACAAAGGAGGCGCTCAGGCAGTTAATGATACCTGCTCTTATTGCTGTTCTAACACCGCTTGCCATTGGATTCATACTTGGACCACTGGCGTTGGGTGGACTTCTGCTAGGGGTAATACTGTCCGGATTCCCACTTGCGATCATGATGACAGTTGGTGGTGGGGCTTGGGATAACGCAAAGAAATATGTGGAGCAGGGTAACTATGGAGGAAAAGGCTCCGATGCACACAAAGCAGCAGTTGTCGGAGATACAGTTGGAGATGCAACTAAGGATACAGCTGGTCCTGCCATAAATCCGCTGGTAAAAGTGGTCAACACGATATCAATTCTATTCGTCACTATAATAATGGCACATTATCTATTGAGCTCAGTATTTCCAATAATTCCGCTTCTTCATCCTTAAAAATTATTTATTTCATTTATTATTTTGATTAATTTCAAATTTTCTTCTAAGTCATGTACTCTTATTATATCTGCGCCATTCATCAGGGCGACCGAATTGAATATCACACTTGATAATGCTCTTTCCTCGACACTCTCATTCATTATTTTCCCTATGAATCCCTTTCTGGAAAGGCCTATGAGCAAGGGATACCCAATCTTAAATTCCTTTATGAATCTTATAATATCCAGATTATCCTCTATCCTTTTCCCAAATCCAATTCCAGGATCTAGAATTATTTTATCTTCAATATCGTACTCCCTTGCTAAAGAAATTCTTTCATAAAAGTAGTCCAATATTTCAAGTATAACATTTTCATAATATGGATTGTCTTGCATATTCTTAAAATTTCCCTTCTTATGCATCAATATAAGCCCTGATTCATATTTTTTTGTTAAGTGAGCCATCCTTTCATCTTCCATACCTGTTACATCGTTAATAATATGTGCACCCATTTCTAGGGCTTGTTCAGCTACCTTAGATCTGTACGTATCAACTGATACAGTTAGCCCTTTTTGGAGAGCAGTTTCCAACACAGGTTTAATTCTCCTCCATTCTTCTAGCGGTTCCACAGGGTCGCTTCCAGGTCTAGTACTTTCCCCACCTATATCAACTATATCGATTTTCAAATTCTTTATTTTTTCAATTTTTGATTCTATATCACTTGGATCCAATCTGCTACCAGGAAAGAAAGAATCAGGGGTTGCATTAAGGATTGCCATTATGTTTTTTCTTTCAAATGACAGAACTCTGTCTCTAACGCTGATGTAAACTCTCCTATTTTTATTCAAATAATCGATATCTTTAAGGTAGTCATTAACCTCTTCATATCTATTGAAAGGAATTATTTTAAAATAGCCTGCATCAAATCCTCTTGAATCCAAGGTCTTATTAATTGGACAAAGGAGGAAGTGACGGTAATCTTCTATTTTATTTTGTGCTATCCCAAAAAATTTTCTAATAAATGGAGCGTCATGTATGAAATAGAAATTATTCTTCCATGAGTGAGAACTGAGCATGAGGGATCCCCTGTATTGTAAGGACATTAGAAGATGAAATAAAGCCCATTTCTATTGCCTTTCCTACTGTCCTATTTCCTACAAGATTTGCTACGGAACATGTCAAGAACAATTCTATGAACTGTTCCTCCGTTACAAGCATATCCTTATAGAAACTCTCGGTAATTTTAATCTTGTATTTACCGTCTCGAAACTCCTTTCCGACTAGCTCCTCATCAGCAGCAGCCAGAAGAATATCTTGTGGTGTCCTGTATATTTTTACCCATATCATCTTCTATTCACCACCCTATAATGATCTGTTCTTACCTCCATTATTTCTCCCTTTGTAAGAAGAAGCTTAACAGTTCTTTCAACATCCGCTTCTGTCATTCCTAGTCTTGAAGCTTCTTTGATTATTCTACTTATGTCCGCACCTTTTCCATCAGGAGAGGAGCTATCCAATTCCGATATTATATCTATCAATTTAGGCACTGCCTTCCTCTCTTTGCTGGAAACACCTGTCATAAGCGTATCAATATCAGGTACTCCATTAATTACTGTAGTCTGATTTAGGAAATAGTCCATCAAGTTCTTTGCCCTTTCGACATCTTCATCTGTTATCCTATCGCTTAATCTTATCCTCGCGGATGCTTCAGATAGCCTGATAATTGCCTCCAACTGCCTCGGAGTAATAGCTATTGATTCCGCTTGGTCTCCTGATATCTTCCTTTTTGACAAATAATAATTTTTTATTTCTTCCCTTGCGGACGGTGATAGAATAGGATTGCAGAATTTTCTAGCGTAAACAATATACTTCCTCATAAGCTCTGGATCAATAGATGACTTAAATTCTGATTTTTCAGGATTCTGACCGCTGGCGAGTTTTTCACCATCAGAGTGGACTCTTAAAATATAATCTGCCATATCTCCATCATACCTACCAGGTTTATCGACAAATATGAATATTAAATCAAATCTTGAAATTAGGGACGGAGGAAGATCTGTTTGAACTACAAATGATTCTTGATCATCATATCTTCCATATTTGGGGTTGGCAGCCCCTAGAACAGCACATCTTGACATGAGCGTTGCATTTATGCCTGCTTTTGCTATAGTAACTGTTTGCTGTTCCATAGCTTCATGCATTGCACTTCTATCATCCTTGTCCATTTTATCGAGTTCATCTATTGCGGCTAGACCTCCGTCTGCAAGAACAAGAGTCCCCGCCTCCAAAGTCCATCTACCTTCAGAAAAATCATCCTTTACTGCAGCAGCAGTAAGGCCTGCCGCAGAGCTGCCCTTTCCCGATGTATAAATAGATTTTGGTGCAACATTAACTGCATATCTTAAAAGTTGACTTTTGGCAGTTCCAGGATCTCCGAACAATAAGATGTGTATTTCGCCTCTTACAGTTGTACCATCCTCAAATCTCTTTCTAACACCACCAAATAATTGGAGGACTATAGCTTCCTTCACTTTTTCCACACCATAGATTGTTGGTGCAATACTTTTAACCAGTTTTTCATACGCATCAGGTTCATTTGCAAATTTTTTTATAAAATCTTCATCTTCCTCACTTATCTCTACCTCTTCATACTCTGTTGATTCTTTTTCCACATACAAACCTTCAAGAAAAATTTCAAATTGAGTAGTAGGAACAGGGCCAAGCATCTTCTGTTTTCCTTTGAAAATACCACTTACCATTACCCTGTCACCAGGATTGAATTTACCGCAAAGATCATCTGTTAGGTGTATGGTTAGTTTAGCAGGCTGGGAAGCCCCTCTCAGTAGCTCAGGTTTTTCCTGTATCTCGATTGTTTGTGTATCTGTAAACAAACTCTTTTCCGGTATAAATGTGAATTTTATCTTATCTTCCTTGCTCTTGCCACATATATTGCATGAAAAAGGCTCAATCAATCTTGTGCCATCCTGAGGATAAAGATCTATATCTCCTTTATATGAACATTTATATGCAGCCATGATTATTGTAGGTATAACTTCAGTAGCTCTCTTAACTATTCCATCCACAAGTATGAATTTATTGAGATCATCACTTCTCAAATCCCTGATATTTTTCTTTAAATCAGGGAGTTTAGATGATATTCTTATGATTATCTTGTTCTCTTTCCTGCTCTTGAAATCTTCAGGAAGAAATTCAGAATAAAGCTCTTCCCTGAGGAGATCAATATATCTGTTAGGCTGGGTAATGAAATTAAGAGCAAAATCCCTATTTTTTTCATCAATTTCCTCGTATTTTATGACAAGCGACCTCTCCCTTGGAAACTGTGAAATAATCCTTGAAATCTCTAAAGCTTTGTTAGTGAGTATATCATTCCAGATTGATCTGATCTCTTCATCCCTGAATTCTCTCATTTTACATGCATATTCCTATAATATTTTAGGTTTCGTTATCTCTAAACTTCTTAAACTGTTTCCTCCATGCCCTTTTGTCTTTGATGAATGAGTTCCATGCCTCTCTCTTTTTCAATTCACCACTGTGATGTCTGTGAGGACCTTTTCTGATAATTGTTGCTTTCCTCGTTGTTATATGATTTCTGGAATATTTTAACAAGATCACTGTAACCAGCCAGTCCCTCATTTCTCATGAACTGCTTGCTAAGAATGTAATTTGTTTCGTTGTACGGATTCTTTGAAATATGACATAGTTTTGAGATTGTTTCATTTTCACCGATGTAAATCTGTTCTGTTCTTTTAACTTTCATATCCCACCTCTATTGAATGATTTCTCCTCTTTGAATAAATCTTCATTGAATAACAATGCAACATAGATATTATTTCTTCGAACACCTCCTCACTGTCAAATTTAGTATTTCTAACTTCTGATATCACTAAGATTTTTCTTCCCGAAATTTAGAAAAGATATTTTAATGGTTTGAAACCAATCCTCCTCAACCTATACTTTAACTTTATTATTACAAAAATATGAATAACAAAGCTCTGATCTTTAGGAAGGGGACGAATAGCGTGAAAATATGTAAATCCCTATTCTATAATCTTTCTGTGGATAGTTCTGTGAATAAGTTTTTCGGAGAA
>Ga0080003_1001849_pt1 | contig 10575 bp, 7 predicted proteins | sample JossMetagenome_FD_69206 | JGI IMG/M metagenome (GOLD analysis project Ga0080003, IMG submission 69206) | Hot spring microbial communities from Joseph's Coat, Yellowstone National Park, USA - JC2_E (SPADES assembly) (version 2) | ecosystem: Environmental > Aquatic > Thermal springs > Hot (42-90C)... | reverse complement strand
CCTCGGCCGGCACCTACTCGTTGACGGCCGGCCTCACCTCCCACACCTCCACGGCCTCCTCCCCGGTGACGCTCACCGTCACCTCACCGCCCGTCACCCCGACCCCAACTCCGACCACCTCTTCCTCGCTCTACTACGCGATAGCGGCGGTCGTGGTGATCGTCGTGGTGGTCGTCGCCGCGGTGCTCGCCTTGAGCAGGAGAGGCAAGAAGGGGCCAGCGCAGCGAAAATAAACTCGATTTTTTTTCTTTCTTTCGGTTAGAACAGGGATCTTGAAGGTTGCTGTTTATGATCGTCGGTCCCATTTTGGCGTTTGCAGGTTCTTTGTATCGACTGTTACGTGACGCTAGATAGCGTCTTGGAAGCTTACGGGGAAAACGAAGGTCAAGTGTCGAGGGTCTTTCCATCCGGGAAGTTTATTCTTCCCAATATAACGTTGGATTTTGCGCCAGTAGCGCTGGGGACATTTGACGCATATCCATTTATTGCGAAGTGGGCCAATATGGCAAACGCATACGGTTCATAAAGGTCGGGACTTATCCCATACATTTGGTGCGTATTGAGTTTGTTGCTGAGGCCGGATCTGGACAAGAGGCCCATTAAATACAGGTTTTTCGTTCCTCCTCCTCCGACAATTATCTCGTCAATTAGTCCGTACTTTTGGACGAGCGACTTGAGCGCTTGTTCTATGTTCACGTAAGTGAAATTTGACACGGTTGCCACCGTATCTTCGGGCTTGAGCCCCATTTCTGATGCCTTAGCCATCACGTCGTCCACGAACCTCTTTCCGTACCTCTCTCTTCCCGTGCTTTTTGGGGGCTCTATCGAGTGAAACTGGTCGATTTCCCACATGTATTTTATGAGCTCCTGCGATACGCGTCCGGAAGCAGCAATGGAGCCCTGGGGATCATAAGCTAACGAAGATCCGAAAAGCCTTCTCACCACGGCATCTATGACCATGTTTCCAGGTCCAACGTCATGTGCAATGACATCGCTTAGCCTGCAGCCGCTTTTTAGGAAGGTCACATTGGAAATGCCTCCAATGTTCAATATTGCCCTTTGCTTTTTTCCCGAGTACAGAACGTAGTCAACGAAGGGCACCAGAGGGGCACCCTGTCCGCCCGCGGCGCAATCCATGGACCTAAAATCCGACACGACGGCAGACCCGAACTTATAACAGAGCTGAGATGGATCGCCTATCTGCAGGGTTATGGATCCGCTTCTTCTTGGCTCGTGGTAAACCGTTTGACCGTGAAATCCGATGACGTTGGGGCTAGGCAGCGAGTGGGCCGACAGAAACGTGGAGACGCACTTGGCCGAGAACGACCCGATTTGCCAATGGGCCCTGGCCAGAACGGAGGTCGTTACTTTTTTTCCTTCTGCGATTTGCAGCAGTTTCTCCCTTAGGTTGCGATCAAATTCGTAAGTTTCGCCTGCGACAAAGGCGAACGTGCTTTTATCTTTTCCCTCTTCTATCTCCGCGTAGGCAACGCTTAGCCCGTCCAACGACGTACCGGACATTATGCCCAAGGCGCGCACGGTCATCTGTGGTCCGCATAAAGCTTTACGCCGTTGATTCTTTCCTCGTAAACTGAGATGTCAGGGTTCCAAGAGGAGGTTATTTGTCCTGGGTCCTCTTTATCGCATATGCGCTTTCTGAGATCTTTGTCACCGGCCAGCGTGTCAAAGTGCCTGCCTTCCTCTCCGAAGACCTTCTCGCAGCCGTAGCGCTTGACCAGCAGACTCAAGATGTAAACCGAAACGTGGGTTGGCCTTACGGCGTTTCTATCCGTTACGTGTATCTGCACCCCTTGGCATACTTCTCCTGCGTACTTGTTGAAGTTTGGGGTGAAAAATACCCACCTCGCCCTTGCACCGGGCAGTTTGATGGCGTTTACCTCATCCTGAAGCCACCTTCCGTCAACCCAAGGCGCGCCAAGCAACTCGAATGGTATTGTAGTGCCGCGACCGACCGAAAGGGCCGTGCCCTCGAACAGGCATGTTCCGGGATACAACGTGCTTGTCGTGAGAGATGGTGTGTTCGGAGATATTGGTACCCAAGGCAGTCCTGTTTCATCGTACCACATGGATCTCTTCCATCCCTTCATCGGTATCACCTTGAGGTCGAGGTTGAGGTGCTCCTCTTGATTTAGAAGGAGCGCAAACTCCCCTACCGTAAGGCCGTACCTGATTGGCACGGTCCAGGCCCCCACTATGGATGTGCTCTTGCTGACATTCCCCTCGACTATGTCACCCGTTATGGGATCGGGGCGGTCCAGTACCACGAGTGATATGCTCTTCTTCGCGGCCGACTCCATCACGGCCCGCAGGGTTGAAAGATACGTGTGAAAACGAACGCCACCGTCTTGGATGTCGTAAAAGATCGTGTCGATATCCTGTAGCCATCTTTCATCTACGTTTTGTTTCTCACCGTACCAGCTGTAAACTGGCCTTCCGGTCATCGGGTCTGTGCTGTTGCCAACTGGTTGCCCCTCCCTCTCCGAGCCCAGGAAGCCGTGCTCAGGGGAGATTATGCCCTTAAACCTCTCACCGTAGCGCGTGGCCAGAACAGTAGCTAGGTGAACGAGATCCGCTGAAACGGCGCTGTGGTTCGAAACCATGAGTAGTCCCTCTGGTTCTCCGACCAACGCCGGATCTCTTATGAAAACGTCAAGACCTGTCTCAACCATTTGCCTAGACCCCGGCTTTCGCGTTAAAACCTATCGAAACTGGTACTTCGCTGAACGATTCGAAGGCTGGTCCCAAATTTGGGGTGGAAGATCGCGCTTTACTTGGGATCGAGGCTTTTCTCAAGGCTTTGCTCATGAAAACGATGATGGTGAAATCCTCATAAGATTAGTTCAACAGATCGGAAAGCCTCCTTGCACAGCGGAAGTCTTAGCGTGGGTACGGCTGGCTCCTTGCGAGCTAGAGCGCTCATCGGCAAAGGTCGCGCGTTCCCTGAGCGAATCCTGGGTTAAGGGTAGGGCGTGGCCCTTCCGAGCGCTGGATGTAGCTACAACCCTGTTACGGGCTTCGCTTACAAACGGTTCTCGCGGGCTGCTGGCTCTCAGTTCAGGGAGTAGCAGCAAGCTAGGGGAGAAACCAGGGAAGTATGCACCCTCGATGCTACCGATTCAAGGCTACGAAGCTCGGCGTTGGTGACGTTACCTCTTAGGCGTTTTTTGCCTTACGTGAAGTCAAGTAGCATCGCCATTACGTTAAGCCTGTAGCCGAATGGGTCCAATGATCTCCTGTACACTTCTCAGGCTTCCTCGAAGCGGATTACCTCACTTACCCTCTCCTTAATGCTGACCATGCGCTTCAACAGCATCTCGAAGAGGAGCTCAACGTCTCTGGCCATAGTCCAGTGACTGTGGGGTGTCTCGCGAGTTGGCTGGCTCGTAGCGCGCGTCCCCATTGTGACGGTGTTCGGGGCATTGATCAAGTCGCGAAAGTCCATCGCGGTTGGCGCCCTTGAGGAGCTCAGAGGTATCAGTCTCGCCTGCCTTTTCGGGAGAGGTATCTCGTGATGCGTGGCATCTGGGTTGCCGTAACCTTCAATACCGCATCGATCGTCCTTCCCCTTGTTGCGGACCTGGCATCATCAATCCACTTTTTCTCGTCGTTTTCTCTTATCACCGCATTTGCCCCAAGGTCTTTTCGCGAGCTCGGGTCTGCGATCCGAAATGCCGACGCGCATTACGGGATAAGCGTCGCTCGCCCTAGCGAATTGGCAGGCGAGCCGTCCAAGTATGCCAAGACCCACAACGATGACTGGATCTCAACGGTAAAGAAGCCTCTCTCCTTTATCGTGGACCACAACGGAGTAGCGCCCGTAAAAGGGGGCGTAACCGTCGAGACCTCGGAAACCCTCGCCCCCAGGGCGGGGAGGAGGTCAGAAGCGGTGCTGGCTATCAACTGATAGGTTGGACTCATGGTACCAGTTACTTCCATTGTCATTTCATTAGTAAGAGCTGGTAAATTCAGGTGGTAACTTTTGCATTTCATCTTTACTAGGCCAGAGACCACTCCGTGAGGGCTCAGAGTCGAGTGCAAACGCTACTTGTGATAAACACAGGAGGGGTGGATGTAGGTATGTTACCCATGCGGAAGCTGGGGAGTCCAGATGTCCCGAATGCGGTCTCGTGTGCAACTGCGACCTGAACCCGTCTGTGAACGCAGATAGCCCGCGACCTAACTAGGGGTACGGGTCGAGGATACGCTAACGCTCCAGAGGGAGGATGAAGGCCTCTCGCGAAGGGAGCTGGAAACCTCGGAGCCCTGTCCGCGAGGTCAGGGTAGCTTACCTGCTCCGGGTAAATGGGAGGGTCGCCCCCTCCTTACCGTGACCGTCGCCGGGTTCGCCCCTCGCGGCCGGGGTGGGCTTCGGATATGGCATTGCCCTTCTGCGCGAGGCCGTCGCCGGAATACCTCGGCGATCTCGGCGATCTCCCCGCCAGCCCGGCCCTCGCCCATGGGCTTCTCGAAGAGCTTCTGATCGAATTCCTTCTCCCCGAAAGACATAGCGAGATGGACCAATGAGTATTTAGAGGGCGGTGGACCGACGAGGAAAATGAATCGATGAGGAAAATGAAATGATCAGGGGAAAGTGGAACAATGAGGCGAAAGTGGTACAATGAGCATTGGATCAATGAGGGAGTTGGATCAATGGGCATTGGATCAATGAGGGATATTGGCTCGATGTGGGATGGATCGATGAGGGACATTGAATCGATGTGGGGCCAGACCGCTCGAGGAAGTGGATCAATGAGGGGGCGAGGGTTGAAAGGAATGGATCATTGAGGCGATAATGGCGCATTAAGCAAATGACGGATTGAGGCGAAAATGACGCCATGAGGGGCCAGGCCAGGTTACTCGAGAAAGTGACGGATTGAGGGACTAAGTGCCAGAGGTAATGACGCTATGAGGGAGGAATAATGAAGCTATGAGGGGAGTGGAATTGGATCTATGAGCAATAAGTGTCATAATATAGCACTAGAAACTAGAGCAAGAACAAGGGAGAACCTCGAGGGGCCACCTCATGGCGGCCCGCGGACGCCCCTACCCCCAAGGGCGTGCATTGCCTTCATTCGCGCCGCGCGAAACGCTCGTCCAGCTCCGCGCTGTCGCCGCGTGAAAAGCGACCGGGAAAGGTGGAATTAGAAAAGGGCCAAGGTAGCGCTGGCGTCGCGAGGGGTTGGAGGCCGTGGACGTGAAGCAGGTTTTCCTTATGAGGGTTAGTTCGACGGAAAGAAGGGGCGAAGGTACGGCTTTGGTGCTGCTCCCGCCTACTCATCTAGCTTTTTCGCTTAGTGGTCGCTAGGCGGATGCATGATACTATCTACCCGTTGTGTTGTGCCGGTGAAACCGAGCTTCGCAGCGCCTTGTGCCAAACGTTTTTAAGTCATTGCTCATGCTCGTTATGCAAATAAGGACATATAGGCCGGCAGATGAAGAGGGAATAGTGAAGGTAATTAATAGTTCCTTTGAAACCTTCAGAAGATGGGGGCTTACGCCTGAGAAGTGGCTTGGTTACGTCATGGATCCGGGCTTCCGGACCGAAAACGCCCTCGTAGCGGAAGACGAGGGAAAGATAGTGGGTCACGTGCAGCTAATAGACAGGAGCGTGAACTTGAGGAAGTTTGTAAGGGTGTCGGGCATAGCTAACGTGTGCACAGACCCCGATGCCAGGGGTAAGGGTGTGGCCACAAAACTGATGTCAGAGGCAATGCGCATATCCGCGGGCTTTGCAAATATATCAGCGCTGGGTACCGGTTTCGGCACAACCCCTCATCGCATATACAGAAGAGTGGGGTTTTCTCCCTTTCACTTTTTTAGGTTATACGTGGGCGAAAAATGGGACGCGGAGAGAAGCGTCAGCTACTTGCAGTCGCTTACCAGTCTCGTCGGCGACGTGAGGCCGTTCCAGCCCGGTGATGAGGTAACCATCAAGCGTATATACGAAGAGAGCGCGTATGCAACTAGCGGTTTTTGCCAAAGGACTGAGAAGTACTGGACCGAAAAGATGTTCAAGAGGATATCGTGGCTAACGCCTTTTTACAGGGACTTTGAACCTGAGGACGTGCTGGTTTTACCTGGAAGAGGCTACGCGTATCTGAACTGGGAGAACGAGCACAAAAGGCTAGAGATAACCGAGGCCCTTTCTCGTCGCGGGGACCTGGAGGCATTAGCAGCCATTTACGGCGCCGCGCTAAAAAAGTGTAAAGATTGCGAGCAGGTCTTGATCTGGGCACCGGAAGGAGATGAGAACGTGGAGCTCGCTCTATCTCATCTGTACGCCATAAGGGAGGCGGGATCTTTCATGATAAGCGTGCTCAATCCCGCTGGGCTAATAGAAGAGATAGGTGGGCTAGACGGCGGCGTTGCGTTGAAGAGGGCCGAATTAAGGCTCTACAACGACATCGATCAGCTTCGGCCAGCCGTGGTGTCCTTGAAGGACTTCAAGCCAACGGAAGGCGCTCCGGACGTCAAGATCACTATGCATCAGGTGTCGTTCGTGAGGATGCTTGCCGGCCTTGACGATCCCTTAGACCTCGTGCTGAAGGGAAAGATCGAGATCGCAGGGGATAGCAGCAACGTCGCGCTCTCGCTGAGATCCCTGTTTCAGCCAAGACCATTCATAGTGTGGCCTGCTGACGAGTGGTGAGACGTCGAGAGAACGGGTTAGAAATCACGTTCATGGCGTTCATTTTTGACATCAACCAGGCGACGCGACGGAGAGGTCGGGTGAATTTGGTTAAAGCACCGGTTTCGCAACGCTGATCTCCTGCTTTGTTCCACAAGGCGTTTAAGTGCTCGGCGCCGCAGTAACCCTGAAAAGCTGGGTGTTGTGATTTCACTATGAGCATTGAAGACGAGCCGATCGGCAAGCTGGTCAGAGTGCTGATAGACGATAACGAGATAGCGGTGCGGGCAGCAAGGGCGAGCGCCGCAGATATCGAGCGCGTGATAAGCTATTATGTGGAGGCTATAAGAAGTGGGGGTAAAGTGATATACTTCGGCGCTGGTACGAGCGGGAGGATCGGATTCATGGACGCTGCAGAGCTTTATCCGACCTTTGGCGTTGGAAGGGAGTCCGTTATCCCCCTCATAGCGGGTGGAGTAGAAGCGCTTCAAAGGTCGATAGAAGGGGCTGAAGACGACATGGAATCCGCTGACAAGGACTTTTACTCAATCGACCCGAAGCCCAATTACCTTTTCCTCGGACTATCGGCTACCGGCAGAACGCCTTACGTGATCGAGATTTTGAGAAAGGCCAAAGAGATCAGAGCAAGAACCGCGGTTATAACGTGCACTCCGGGATCGCTTGTCACTAGGGAGGCAGACCTCGCCATAGTGCTTGACGTGGGGGAGGAGGTGATAAAAGGCTCTACTAGGCTGAAATCGGGTACGGCGGAAAAGATCGTCTTGAACGCGATAAGCACGACATCGATGATGAAGCTCGGAAAAACGAGGAAGGGTTTAATGACGAACATGATACCTCTAAACTCAAAGCTAAGAGAAAGGGCGGTGGATATAGTAGTCAGGCTCGTAGGTTGTCCGCCTGAGCGGGCCAAAGAGGAGCTCGCAAAGAACCACTGGAATATCGAGCAGACGCTGAAAGCTCTTGAGGCGAAGTCTTGAATTCGTTAATTACGATCACGCTTGTTAACCTAGCGTTCTTGCCGGCATCGCGGAGAGCTCCCGTGACGGTGCAGAGAGATCGCGCTGGCTTTATGGACTTGCTACGTATCGCGGAAAGCTCGCGTGACCCGCGAAGGCTCGGAAAAGGCATCGCTTACCTCAATAATGGGCGGTAAAGGCTTTGGGAAAAGGCACGCACAACATTCTCGCGATAGCGCCAAACAGAGGCCGCATTTATAATGCATCGCAGTGCACCTCTCGCGCTGCCGGCAAAACAATCTCTAGGCCGCGGACGCACGCACAAGGTGCTCGGCGATATCGAGAAGCGTAAGTTTAGAAGGGAGAAATAATGGTCTCGTTCAGGCGAATAGAGCATGCGAACTAACTTGCTTACTAAGCGCGTATTGTCTTTTTGAGCGCGTAATGGGGCTGTTATGTTTACAGATTAAACAGATTCATTTGAACAGATTTATTTGATAAAAAGATGCTGCTACGGGTATGATTAGTATTAGCTCTCTTTTTTGGTAGGTTTCTACTGCATATTTGAGTTTTTATGAGGCGGCTTCTTTTTTACAAAGACGGGCGACTGGCTTTGCGATATACGTAAAAGAAGAAGAGCACCATTATGGCGCAAATACCAAGTAGAACCATGTAAACGTGATAATAGAGCGAACCCGACGTCGATATGCTCGCACCTCTTAGGTTTTCCTTCACGTTTGCGGTCAATATGAGGGGCAAGGCATTTAACTGACAAGTTATTGAGTAATTTCTACTGCTTGCCAGCGGATAAATTACTGTAGCTATGCCACTCGAGTTGGTGACCGCTGATCCAACATCAATTCCGTTTATCCAGAAGTCGACGACGAACCCTGCGGCTTTACTTCCATTTGGAAACACCGCCATTGCCTTCATTACCATGGAAGTTTTCCCGTGCGACGCGCGCTGCGAAACGGTTAGAGAAAGGGAGGGAAAGATCCCTGGACCAAGATCCGCAGAGATCACGGTCAGATTGCCCGCGGTCGCAAAGGCTGCCCCATTATCCGCCCTGGCGCTTATCGCGAAGGAGCCTGGCACGGAGGGAGAATAACTGAGGTAGGAGGTGCCGTTCTCGTTTGTTTCTGATTCGCCTATCAGTTGTTTTCCCGAGTAGAAGAACGCGTTTTGAAAAGGCGCGGGACTCCCGTTGGCGTATTTTTCGGTAGCTATTATCGTGATTGGAGACCCTTGCACGGTTGTGTTCGGGTACATAATTGCGCTGACATTGGTCAGCGTCTGGTTTTTGAAGGCTCCCAAGAGATCCCACCAGAAAGAAGGGAGCGGCATGCACCAAACCGATGCGTAACTTATACCGTGCGAGAGCGTGATAAAGAGGCGGGAAAGTACGGTCGAGGAGCTGAGTGTTTGGCCGTTGTTTACGTTGTAGGTTATCAGCCCTACCCCAAGCTTGCTTAGCGGAAAGTAAGTAAGCGCGTAAAGCAGCGCTTGATCGAAGCCACTTTTGCTTGGTGCGTACGTGTCCATCGTGTAGAACGCGTCGACCGGTGTTTTGGACAGCAGGGAATAGTTCCAGAACGGGTTCCAATCTGCCACGTCTACGGTCAGCTTTTTGCCGTGCTCGTGAAGGGCGTCAGCGAAGCTGGTGAGAAAATTGGCGTACTCGGCGGCAATTGTTGCGTTGGCAGGCGAGTTGGGTTCGAAGTCAACGTTGTAGCCTGTGATTTTTGTGTTAATTGCCACGTCGACCGCCTGATTTATGAAGGATGACGAATTCTGTAACAGTTGGACTATATCGGATAAGCTGGAACTTATTATCATCGGGTAAGTTTGAACGCCGATGGACTCAAGGAAGGGCGTGACGTTCGGCATGTTGGCGGAGGCAAGGACTTGCCCTTGGATTGGCCACACCTCCGCTGCGAGTTCGTACTGTTCGTAGGATACGGCGGTGACGTCTCTTCTGTGCTCCTCTATAGCGGTGAGATCTGCCGATACGTTCTCGTTTCCCATGGTGAGGGGCATCCACACCATGACCGTTTTACTGCAAGGTGCAAAGGGTGACCGAGTTAAGTCAGGACAAACCTCAGCTTCGTTTAACTCCGCAATTTCGCGCAAAGAGGTCGTGAGATCGCTTTTGGTTGATGCTTCGCTGAAAGTTGCCGTGGCTTGAAGCAACAACAAAATAGAAATAAGAACCGCTATGGCGGTTTTCACCATAACTTAAACGATGCTAGCACCTTTAAGTTTCGCTCTATAGCCATGAGGCGTCGTGAATAAAAAACCGCTTCAGATAGAGGCAGTGCGATGGCGTTTCCATAAAAAGGTGTCGATGCCGTGGTGATCGCTGAGGTGTGGAATCTTTTGCAACGCCCAGCGCCAGTTTCCACGTCGGTTTTTCTTGCAGTATTATCCTTCCGAGAGAGGGTACAAGAAACTGTTTGGGCTGATCTGCGAAGTCAGAGCCAGCCAAAGGGGCGCGCACATGGAAACTTGAAGTGATTTGCCTGGCATACGCAATTCTTGGTCTAGAGGTTGAAGCACGAGTTTTAATGAGCGATGCGCGTCATATCGGGGTCAAAATGATGAAAAAAATGATAAAGGCCATCGTGATAGTGCTAATAATGGTTAGCTCAAGCGGCTTAGTTGGACTGGGTTCGGCTCAATCGCCTCCCAGATCATAACGGCTCCATCGTCGATATACACTTATATGGCAGGAGAGCCGATCTTTAACCCTTTTAGTTCGGTGACGGTCATGGGTTCAGGAGGAACGGATTTCGAGGTTCCGCTTGCGATGTACAACCCGTTGACCAACGCCTACATACCCATAGCGGCATCCGGTTGGGATGCCGATTACTCTAACAACACCCTCATAGTTTACCTCCGCAAGGGCCTCTACTGGTACAACGGCAGCGCCACCATCCCCTTCACCGCCTG
>Ga0080003_1001848_pt1 | contig 10577 bp, 12 predicted proteins | sample JossMetagenome_FD_69206 | JGI IMG/M metagenome (GOLD analysis project Ga0080003, IMG submission 69206) | Hot spring microbial communities from Joseph's Coat, Yellowstone National Park, USA - JC2_E (SPADES assembly) (version 2) | ecosystem: Environmental > Aquatic > Thermal springs > Hot (42-90C)... | reverse complement strand
CGCGTCTCGCAGAGTTTTCCCAAGGTCGGGGAAGGAGAATTCCTTGGGAAAAAACAAAAGCGCAATACTTAAATATAAAGCAAGTATATAAGTTTTCAGCAGAATCTACAAAAGAATTGAAGCACAATTTCCTGAGCTTGTTGCACCTCTTGAATTGTTAAGCAGAATCTACAAAAGAATTGAAACTTTAATGCCTCTAAGACCTTATTATAGAACTGTTTAGAGATGCAGAATCTACAAAAGAATTGAAACATTGTATCTAACTTGCTTGAGTCGTAATCAATCGTTACGCAGAATCTACAAAAGAATTGAAACGCGAATTCTGGGAAAAAAACACAAAAAGTAGAATTTTAAAAAGCAGAATCTACAAAAGAATTGAAACCGTAACTCCATAGGTCTGGAATAGTTGCGCTCATAATTCTATGCAGAATCTACAAAAGAATTGAAACCATTATTATTTTCTCCAACCAATCGAGCAAAGCATACCCGCAGAATCTACAAAAGAATTGAAACATAGTGAACCGAGCCACCACCTGAACTGAATACAATGCAGAATCTACAAAAGAATTGAAACAGAGATGTATTAAACCGATTTAATAGTTCAGCGATTTCTTGAGCAGAATCTACAAAAGAATTGAAACATTTTTCAGAAACAACAGTCAAATTACCACCATCTTGAGCAGAATCTACAAAAGAATTGAAACTATGTAAATCTATCTCATATTTGAACCTCTGCACCGAAGCAGAATCTACAAAAGAATTGAAACTAAAGTATATATCAATTATGCCGTCCTTAAACGAAACCGTAGCAGAATCTACAAAAGAATTGAAACAATTTAACAATATTGTTATTGCACTTTATGAAAAACGGGTGCAGAATCTACAAAAGAATTGAAACATCTTAAACGGGATCGGCACCGCAGAGCGTAACTTATCCCGCAGAATCTACAAAAGAATTGAAACCGAGTTCAAAGGATAACAAGTGTTCCTTTGCAATTTCCCAAGGCAGAATCTACAAAAGAATTGAAACTTCCAAATTGTTAGCCATTGTTTCCGTTTATCGGTCATTGTTTCCAGCAGAATCTACAAAAGAATTGAAACTATGCGAAGCGTTGCAAAGGATCCGCAGGCTCTATCCATAGCAGAATCTACAAAAGAATTGAAACAGCTTATGTAGCAAGTCGAATATCTCACCTAATTTATTGCAGAATCTACAAAAGAATTGAAACGTCTGGGAATGGGGCTATTAATGCGGCTGTGCCTCTCACGCAGAATCTACAAAAGAATTGAAACTGGCAGGCAATGTGGTGGCTAGCCATGACATGGTATGCAGAATCTACAAAAGAATTGAAACAATGATTCTGCATTAAAATCGACATTGCTCTTCATTTTCGCGCAGAATCTACAGAAGAATTGAAACGCAGCGTTTTGCAACGCCTCCTCCTCATCCGACCCCACCCCGCAGAATCTACAAAAGAATTGAAACAAATACCCCGACCCATTCCAATCCATTCTTAGGTAATAAATGCAGAATCTACAAAAGAATTGAAACATATATAGGCGCCAACGCTTAATTGAGCCACGGGGGCAGAATCTACAAAAGAATTGAAACCTCACTAATCATTTAGTGGATCACTCACTAATCATTTAGTGCAGAATCTACAAAAGAATTGAAACGGTGAACCCGGTCTTCCTGTGCTTTGTTCTGTAGCTCGCCATGCAGAATCTACAAAAAGAATTGAAACGCTATCGTCTCCCCATGGTCTGGGGAAGAAAATTTTACTGGCAGAATCTACAAAAGAATTGAAACCCATATTGTGTTCAAAGTCTTGATTAATAAGCATGGTGGCAGAATCTACAAAAGAATTGAAACATGATGACTTTCGGGTATCCCCAGGCGTTGGGTTTATAATACAGCAGAATCTACAAAAGAATTGAAACTGTAGTAATATCCGTCGCTCGATGATGTGATTGCCGTTAGGCAGAATCTACAAAAGAATTGAAACTTCTAAACACATCGTATAGTCTTATTTCAGTGTTGTCATAAGCAGAATCTACAAAAGAATTGAAACATCTCTATTCTATCATAATATTTATCACCTATCTTTATGCAGAATCTACAAAAGAATTGAAACTTTGGATTATATAGGTCAGCATGCCCGATTATTTTTATATGCAGAATCTACAAAAGAATTGAAACAAATGCGCTTTACCCTTACGCTCTGGGCCTCTGGGGATAGGTAGAATCTACAAAAGAATTGAAACCTAAAAAGTCCTACGCCTTCCCCTTCATCCACCGCTTATTGTAGAATCTACAAAAGAATTGAAACACCTAAGCGATATTCAGTCTTTCATTGATGTATTTAGGGGGTAGAATCTACAAAAGAATTGAAACTTACGATTTCGTTGGTGGATCTTGAGAGTTTACCTGTCCTGTAGAATCTACAAAAGAATTGAAACTTAGGGATTTCATTTGCTTTCAAAAACATAATGATAGCAATGGCCTTCATAGCTCCAGTGTTCTTCTTTATTTTCTACGAAGAGAAAAGCATGGATGAATTCAGCTATATATCATTTCTTAATTCTATCTCAACGACTTCTTAGCACCTAATAAAGAAATGAAAGTTAAAGAAAAACCTAAGAAAGAGAAGGAAAAACGGAAGAAAAGATTAGGCCTAAAATTAGCATTATTGATTACGGTTTTGTTGCGGCTGGAGCTCTAATGGTATTAGCAACATTCCATGAGTTTATAGACATAATAGAATTGAAGGTTGTGTTAGGATTACTAGATAGTGTCCTTTACATCACAATATTCTCAGCTGGGGTTGGAATCTTAGGAGGAGAAATAACTTACATCATGCTATTAGAAAAGAAGTAAACTCCCCAGTTTAATTTGAAAGATTCGAGAGTTAAAGAGCGAAATATTAATATATGTTATATTTATATATTGCTCAAATGAATGGGAAAACCGAGATGACAACCTTATATGATTACGATTTTGCTAATTATCGGGCAACAGATGGGATATATGGCATACATCCTTATCCTGCAATGCTGCATTATATGTTAGTAAGATCATTAATCCTAGAATTCAGTAAAGAGGGTGATCTAGTACTTGATCCATTCTGCGGCAGTGGAGTTGTGATAAACGAGAGCATACGACTGAGTCGAAATGCGGTAGGTATTGATATAAATCCACTGGCTCTGTTAATAGGTAAGGTAAGAACACTTTACGGTATATCTGTAACCGCTGTGCTTCAAGATCTAGATAAATCTTACGATGAAATAAAACCTGAAATACCCTACATAGTTAATATTGATTATTGGTATTCAAAAAAGGCAATAGAACAACTTGGAAAGCTAAGGTCATTCATAAGGAAGTTGGATGGCAGTGTTAAGGAGTTATTTGCAGTTGCACTAGCCGAAACTGCCAGATATGCATCTTATACTAGGAAAAATGAGTTTAAGAGATTCAGAATGGAGAATTATTTAACATGGAATCCAGATATTTATGAGTATTTTATAAATAAAATTAAAATATATGAGCAACTGCTAAATTCTTATCCAAAACCCTCTGGCGAGTACAAATTTCTCTTAGGTGACTCCACTACGAATATTCCAGTTGATAACGTGTCCTTAGTTCTAACTTCTCCTCCCTATGGGGACAGTAGAACTACTGTAGCATATGGGCAGTACTCCTCCTTTGGCATAGAGTGGCTTAATGGACTAATGTTTGATTATGACTGGAGAAAGATAGATAATAAATCAATAGGAGTCACTGGAATTTTAGACCTAGCGGAGATATCAGTGGATAGCTTGAGACCTATAATTAATTCCTCGATGCCTAGAAAGCGTGAAGTTCTACTATATTTCACTGATCTATTTAAGGCTATTAGAAATATAGCTAGAAGTGTGAAAAGCGGTGGATACTTAATATTTGTAATAGGGAATAGAAGAGTTAATGGAGTTGAAATACCAACAAGTAATGCAATAGCAGAATATGGAAATAAGCTAGGATTGGAGTTAGTTGAGATAAGAAATAGAAATATTCTCTATAAACGTATGCCTTTAGAGAATTCCCCGAGTAATATTAAGGGAAATAAGGGAAAGACAATGAGCAAGGAGTACATTGTTATACTAAAAAAGCCTTAGAGTGATATATCTGGAGGCTCACAATCAATTGGTTGCACTTGTAAGCACTCTCTAGAATCATCGCATGTAACATCTAAAACTTTCTCAATAGTTTTAAAACATTCAGGAAGAGCATCTAAAGTGACTCTAAATCCAGTTCCATGATCATGTGTTCTTCCATTTTCATATAGTCCAATTCTTAAATCTATTTTTACTGTTCCATCCATTATTAACTTAAGGAATTTCTCAAATGAGAAATCCTTCATAACTAACCCCTCGTGATAACATAAGCACTCTCTATTTCCTAGCCGACGTGATTTTGCCTTAACTAATAATACTCTACGCATCTTGTTCTCAAAACTCTTTCTTAATGTTTCTCTCATCCAGTAAGCGTATACAGTGTTATTATTATCAACTATAACTATCTTATTCACATTGCTAAAATTGTCAGTTCTGTAATCTACCTTTAATTTGTATTTATTACTTACTAAAGTGTAATCTTTTCCACTAAGCGTTTCATGGAGAGTTAATCTATTAGTTCCCCTTCTTCTATCTTTGTATCCAAATTTGTTCAGTAATGTCCTTATGGCATTCTTCGGTTCAGGACTTTTGGTAAAGAGCGTTATCATATTTTTAGCATCATCCCTGATTGCCTTAAGTTCTAGCATCTCTCCATTGGGTCCAGGGATATTATTTTCACATATACCTAACAAATCCTCCAAAGTCTTTCCAATTCCTGTGGGACCTTCCCTTGAAGACAGATACCAATGACCTGCTATCTGATTTAGTCTATTTATTATTTCATCATATCCCTTCATGTGTCTCAAACTTACTCTAGAGTCAAAGAAAAAAATTTTACTGAACTAATTTAAGTTTCTACAATTAGAAACTTGAATTATAAGTAAGGTATCAAGTGGAGAAGTATGGGAAGAAGGTGGTTTTTGTGGATCCTAGGAATTCCTCGAAGGCGTGCGCCAAGTGTGGTTACGTAAAGGATGATTTAACGTTGAGTGATAGGGTTTTTGAGTGTCCCAGGTGTGGTTGGAGGGCTGATAGGGACTATAATTCCGCTCTCAATCACTTGAAAAACGCAGGGTGGGTGCCGCCCGTGGTGCCCGTGATCCGCCCACTACCCATGACGATGGGCAAGGCGGGGCAAGGAAGCGGGAAGCCCCTTAAGGGCGGGGTAGCTCACAGGAAACACTTGAAGTGAGTATAAGGCCCAAGTATGAAGTATTAAAACCATTGCAGTTTGCGGTGAATACTTGCTTATCTATATCTTTTCTTTCCTCTTTATCTCTCTTAATTGCCTTAGCGTCTCGCATAGATCATCTAGCTAATGGTTTTCATGTTTAATGCGCTTAGGTTCGTGTCTATGTAGCGGCATTCTACGCCTATTGTGTTTGTTAGTCCACTTTTCTTTACCTGGCTTATTGAGCCTACGGCGGCATTATAGGATACTACATGCTCGTAGATAAGTTCAGTAGTGCCACCGCTGGCCCCCCATAATCCGTCACCACTATTTGGCGGCCACATTAAGCCCGCTCCAGCGGTTCCCCAAATATCGCTGCATAATGAGGTATCATTACTAATTGAGTAGAATAGCGGCCAAGAACCAACGCTAGAAGGCTCATTGCCAAGTTGAAGAAGAAGGGCAAAGCGAGAATTATTGCTGAAGAATGATGATGAAGTATCATTAGTCTCGAAGGCGATGGAGGGATAAATCATTATTGATGATGAGTATGGGGCTGCTGATGTGGAATCCAACACTGGATTGGCATACACAATACTGCTTTTGGTGAATCCCTCAACCCCCGAACTCATGCTTACTGACACCTCATAACGGTATTCATCGAGGTAATTCTCATGAATTGTCACAATGTTGTATGTTTTACCGTTCACAATGGCTGTTAGGGTTATGGCGTAATTACTGTCGCTTGGGTTTGATTGAGTAATGCACAGCGTTGCACCGGTGGCCAGCCAATTAAGCGGGCTAGTGAGCAAATAATTACCGGCGCTCAATTCCATTAACCGTGTACCATTATCAATCCATACATTCTCAACAAGCGCGGGAGGCCATATTACGGCAACTACTTGTGGTGCTGCGTAACCAATTACTATGTTAAAGTACTCCAATTCCTGGAATACCGTTAATGGTGTTCCAGCGTAGTCGCTGATTGGTATCACTAGGTCACTGCCATTATCGGGATAAATGTAGCCACAGAAGCCGCTGCTTGAGTTAACATGGGCGAAGCCGGCCAATGCCCAAGTTGGGTCACCAGCACTTGAATTATCGCTGGACTTATTCTGGGACCACAGTGAACTTGGCAAGATAGTGCTAATGCCATGAAATGGGAACCTACTTATCGCTGATAGTGGAATTATTGCTGGTTGCGGATTCTTCACCATGCTTTGAAGCAATTGATTAGCCACCGCCATTAATGCCCTTAACGTTTCATTACCATTAACTGCCTTGATTACGTAGCCTGGCTCAATGCTGCTCGGCGTTATCGTTAGCCACTTACCATTCATGTTGACTTGCATTACTTGCGTCTTCGTCTCAATAATTATTTTACTTCCATTACTTAGGATCAACGTTAAGTAGTCTATGTGCCATGCTAACCTAATGCTTGGGTTCCCCACCATTGATGCTGCAACCACAGTTGAATTAAGTGGCGCACGTAACGTTGAGTAGAATGCCTTAGCGTAGGGGCCAATTACCGTGAATGATCCTGGTAAAGTAGCCTCAACCAAGATAATCGAATCATTAACCGGAATATTCATCATGTAGTGGGAAACGCCGAACACGATAAGTAAAGCGAAAACAAACACGGCAGCCAAGACAAAAACCCAAAGCCTCACAACCATAAAGCAAAAACAATATTCATGCTTTTAAACATTGTTGCATGTGGTTTATCTTTTAACATTAGAGACCCCGTCCGTAAGGGCGGGGTAGTTTACTTACGGATGCTGTACACTGAATTAGTAGGCACCGTTCTCCTCAATATATTACGTCTATGTATATATGTCTATTATGCCCTGAAAATCGCTAGAAATTAGGGAGGCCAGGATTTTCATGGAGTAATTTATAGGATTGGACAAGCAAGATCTATGGTCAATCTTCTTTGGTGGGCTACCTTGGTGAATTGAATAATGCATTCTTAAGGATTGGCATGATAATGAGGTGATTATAATGGGTGGATTAAGCGAAAAATTTAAAAATTAATCAGTATCAATTTTAACTGATGCTGAATTCAAATAATATGATAGTTAGAGTCAAGGAATTATGGAAGTCATTTAATGGTGTACCAGTTAATGAGGAAGTCAACATTTATGTTAATGAAGGCGAAATAGTGTCTATACTGGGTCCTAATGGTGCTGGTAAGACTACACTACTTAGACAGATTTACGGTGAGTTAAAGCCGGATAAGGGCGAGATCATTATTCTCGGCATGAATCCCAGCAAGGCTAAGGATAAAGGCGTAATGAGTGTTGTTCCCCAAGAAACCATGCCATTTAGCTTACTCAAGGTTGCTGAGCATGTTGAATTGCTTGTTAGGCTTAGGGGCGTGCCTAAGGGCATGGTTAGGCACTGCGTTGAGGATGCCATTAATACAGTTGGGCTAGGGGATTATGGAAACAAACTCATTGATGAATTGTCGGGCGGCATGAAGAGACTTGTCCTAGTGGCCTCAGCAATAGCCTGTAGGCCACGGTTAATAATCCTCGATGAACCAACAGTAGGCATTGATGCCCAAAACAGGAGAAGTATTTGGGATGCAGTAAAGAGTGCTAGAGATAATGGGTCTGCAATCATACTAACAACTCACTACATTCATGAAGCTGAGGAGCTTAGTGACCGAGTTTACTTAATGAATAGGAGGATACTTATGGAGGGTTCACCAAGTGAGCTTAGGAGGAGACTATCATGGGTTGAGGTCAGGAGCGATTATGGCGATAAATCAATTAGGGTTGATTGGGATGAGGCAATTAGTGTAATTAATGAATTAGTTAAGAGAAGGGTTAGGTTTGAGGTTAAGGAGCCCTCCCTCGAGGATGTTTTCATAGAAGTGTTCGGTGATGGCCATGAAGCTAGGTAATGCCTATACTATAGCTAAGTACATCATGCTTAGCAGTAGGCACTGGATATACGCGTCAATAGGCCTCACGCTGGTATTCCCAGCCCTCTGGCTAACGCTGCTGAGGATCATAGGTAACCCACAGTACATGAATTACTTCATAGTTGGCACAGTGGTTAACACGAGCTTCCTCATACCATTCATAGGCACTTCCCAGGACTTAGCTTACTTTAGGCGGGTATCAGCTGTATATACGCTTATGTTCTCCAATGGTGCAGGGCACTGGGATATAGTGCTTGGCTATATTGCTCAGTTAATAACGCTTAACTTATCCTCAATAGTCTCGCTCCTGATTCTATCAATATTAATGATGAACGCATCCTATGACATAGTGCAGGTATTGGCCACCATCGCTATGGCGGTTTTCATATCCCTCTCCTCAGCCCTACTGGGTTATGCGTTAGCCATGGGTATTAGGAATTATAGGATAGTTAACCAAGCCTCCCAAGTAATTCCATGGCCACTGCTTCTATTAGCCCCAGTTTATTACCCAATCGCTGTGTTGCCTCCAGTATTGAGGTACATTAGCTTAGCATTACCCACCACCTATATGGCCTTAGCGATTAATGGCTCACTAAGCCTCAGCGCAGCAGAGCTACTGAGAGGATTAGTAGGGCTACTGGTTTATTCTTCAGCGTCAATCTTAATAGCTAGATATGCGATAATTAGAGGTGAGGTGAATGGTTGAATTTAAAAGTGAATTCACCGGAGGATTTGGTGAGGATTGGAAGAGCCTTAGCGAATCCCCTAAGGGTCCAGATACTGTTAATGCTAACGAGGAAGCCAACCTTCATACAGGACGTGGCTCAAAGCCTACACATACCCTACGCCTTAGCGCACATGCATTTAAAAATATTGGAGGAATCAGGCTTAATAGAGGGTTCCTACGTGGTGGAGGAGGCGCCGAGACCCCACTTAAGAAAGATGTACAGGGTGAAGGATTTCACCTTAGTAATAGACAAACAACTTCTGAAGCAATTGGCGGATCGATCCAAGTGAGAATGCCCTATGCATCAATAGTTGTAATGCTGGTTTCAGGCCTAATGATAGGTGCAGGAGTTCCAGTGGCCTTATTCTACATGGCGTTTAAGGTTGGTTCATGGCCGTTCCTCCTAGCTGCAACAATACTAGGTGCCTTAGCCATATTCTGGGGGGCTGTAATAGCCATAGTGGCTTTCGTTCCAATAATGGATAGCATTGACGAGCAGGTGAAGGTTATGAGCGATCAATTGAATACTTATAGAGCGTTCATAAGGAGCATTCTTGAGGAGCTTGATGATGTTAATGCAGTGCTTACGGATATTAGGAATGAGTTAAAGAAGGTGAGCGAACCATGAGTGAGCTGAAATATGCTAATATTAGTGACGAGGAAGTCATGGATAAGATTAAGGAGCGGATTAGGGAAATGAAGCAATTGCTCAGCGAAATAAGGGATATGCTGGAGGTGAGGTGATGGCTGAGAAATTCGACAAGTACTATGAGTACTTCAGCAAATCATCAAGGAGCAGGGGAATTAGGGCAGGTCGACTAATTAACCTAGGCATAGTGAAGATTAATTTAGGCGATTCATCCATAGGGATAGGCTTTAGGCGTAGCGGTAAGACATTGGCCTCAGGCATTATTGAGGGAGAAAATGTAAATATAAAGGATCCACCTAATGATGTTAAGGCAGTTAAGGGCAAGTATGTTTATGTGGAGGGCGGTGATCTAGACGTAGTTGAAGGCAAGGAAATCACTTTGGTTAATGTCAGGATTAGAAAGGTCATCGGCAAGCGGATAACGATGACGAATAGTTATGCCGAATCTATTGAGGCTGAGGAATCTAAGCTCATGAATACTAACGCCTCCTTAGTGGTGGTAAACAGGGGCACATTCATAAACTGCAATATAGATACCCTTGAGTACAAGGAGTCCTATAAGGTGATTAACACCATGGTGAAGAACATTAGGCAAGTCGATGATTATGGATGAAGCCAATGCTTTGAAGAGACAGCATCTTGAAAATTAATATAATAAAATTCAGTGCTTGAAGCAAGATATGGGGTTGCGTGCGGTTTCTCATGTGGCATTGCACATGTGGATAAGTAATTGGTGAGTGCGTCGCGGCTAATTCAATGCCTATTTCCTCCTCATGAGCAGTAGGGCTACTATGATAAAACGAATAGCAAGCCTCGCCCTTCAGGGCGGGGGTAAGGTTTAAAAACCTCTTACTATTCCTCCTCAGGATGTCCTCTTCCGGTCAATTTCTTGGGAATGGGGGGCGGGGGCCGACTTCCCCCGCAATACCGGGAGAGGACATCAAAGAAG
>Ga0080003_1001847_pt1 | contig 10579 bp, 11 predicted proteins | sample JossMetagenome_FD_69206 | JGI IMG/M metagenome (GOLD analysis project Ga0080003, IMG submission 69206) | Hot spring microbial communities from Joseph's Coat, Yellowstone National Park, USA - JC2_E (SPADES assembly) (version 2) | ecosystem: Environmental > Aquatic > Thermal springs > Hot (42-90C)... | reverse complement strand
GTTCTTTATCAAGATAAGATTTATGTTCAAGTACAATCCTTATATAAGCATCTTGATCTTTTACCTTGCAGCTAAAAAGTAAATCAAGCATAAACTTTTGAGATTTAGAAGAAAACTTTTCAGTGTGTCAAAGACATTTCTTACATCGTGTAATAAGTATTTGTTGAGAACACGCTTATCTGAAATATGCTTATCAGCATTCTGTATTAACAGGCGTTATAGATTGTATATCTTGCCCTATGTCTTTTGCAAAGATATCAAGAAGCAATTTTACCCTCTTAAGGTCAGAAAAGATCTGCTTAAAAAATGAATCATGAGGTTGTATATCCATAAATCTATTTTACTACAAATCAAAAGTATTTAAAGGATGCGTTTTCTTCTTCTTAGCCCACACGGTTCAGATGAAGCTTTCTTACATCGTATAATAAGTGTCTTTTAAGAAGACAGGCATCTGAAACGTGCTCAAGCACTCTGTCCTACCTTTAGTTCCCATCTTATTGCCTGCTTTTCTGCTTTACCTACGATGTAAAACATGCTTACAGCACTCTGTCCTACCTTTAGTTCCCATCTTATTGCCTGCTTTTCTGCTTTACCTACGATGTAAAACATGCTCATGCACTCTGTCCTACCTTTAGTTCCCATCTTATTGCCTGTTTTTCTGCTTTACCTACGATGTAAAACATGCTTACAGCACTCTGTTCACATTCTATCTGAGCTTATACATATAGAGGGTCTTTTCAGGATGTTATGACAATTTTTATGTACAGTATTGGGCTTTTGGTAGTATAATATAAGTATGAAAAAAACATTTTGTATAGAAGGCATGAGCTGTATGCACTGCGTTAATACTGTAAACAGAGCTGTAGGCTCTCTTGAAGGTGTTTCGCATGTCCAGACAAGTCTTGATCAAAAATATTCTTTGGTGGAATTTGACGAGTCAGTGTTATCTGATAAAGATATCAAATCAGCTATAGAAGAATGGGGATACAAGGTAATAGACATAAGATAACATGTTAGAAATCTTAGCCACCTTCTCTGATATAAAAAAACGATTTGAGGAACTCTCTTCTTCTATAGACGAAGAAAAGATAAAAAAAGAGATTGAAAAATACGATCATATGATGGGACAGCCAGATTTTTGGTCTGATCAAGAAAAAGCCAAATCTATAAGTCAAAAAAGGAAAGTCCTTCAGGATAAACTAAACAACTATCTTTCTCTTAAAAGCCGGATAGAAGATTTAGATGAGATGACGAAAGACCTCAAAGAGGATGACCTTGATACGATAGCTCTTGTAAGCGAAGAGTTAGAATCTGTAGAGAAGGCTCTTAAGACCTTTGAATTGGAGACATATCTTTCTGATGAAATGGATATAAACAACGCCTATCTTACGATACAAGCCGGGGCTGGTGGCACAGAGGCCTGCGACTGGGCTAGTATGCTTTTGAGAATGTACACAAGATGGGCAGAAAAACATGGATACGAAGTGCAACTTACAGATATAAACCCAGATGATGTGGCTGGTATAAAAAGCGCCACTTTATATGTAAAAGGACCTTACGCTTACGGTTATCTAAAGACAGAAAACGGTGTTCATAGACTTGTGAGGATATCTCCTTTTGATTCAAACGCCAGAAGACATACCTCTTTTGCATCGGTGTTGGTAGTACCTGAACTAAATGAAGATGTAAATATAGATGTAAAAGAAGAAGATCTTAGGATAGACACTTACAGAGCCTCTGGTGCCGGAGGACAATACGTAAATAAAACGGACACCGCCGTTAGGATCACGCATATACCCACGGGGGTGGTGGTAGCTTGCCAACAAGAACGTTCTCAAATCCAAAATAGAAGAAAAGCGATGGAGATGTTAAAAGCAAGATTATACCAATTAGAGCTTCAAAAATTAGAAGACAAGAAAAAAAGCTTAGAAGGACCAAAAACCGATATAGGGTGGGGTTATAAAATAAGGTCTTACATATTCCAACCTTCTCAATTGGTTAAAGACCTTAGAACTGGTGAAGAATCTGGCAATATAGAAGCTGTCATGGACGGCGAAATTGATAACTTTATAGAGGCTTATCTTAGGAAAAAAGCTCTTAACCAGCTTTCGTTTGAAAATCAAGAAGATGACTAACAAGCTAAGTATAGAGCTTTTATTTAAAAAAAAGAAAAACAAGCAAAAAATAACCATGGTATCAGTAAGCAACTATCTATCTGCCAAGATATGCGAAGAAGCGGCAGTGGATACACTACTGGTGGGAGATTCGCTTGGTATGGTTTTTCAAGGGGAGTCAAACACTTTAGGGGTATCTTTGGAGGATGTGATATACCATACAAAAGCGGTAAGAAGAGGTGCTCCCAACACATTTACCATAGTAGATATGCCTTTTATGAGCTATCAAGCATCTTTTGAAGAGGCTATAAAAAACTGCGGTAGGATCATAAAAGAAACAAAGGCAGATGCCGTTAAAATAGAAGGCGGGTCTTACTTTGCCCCTCTTATAGAAAAACTAAACAAAGTGGGAATACCGGTATGTTCTCATATAGGATTTACCCCTCAGTGGATAAATACCATAGGAAGATTTAGATTTATGGGAAAAACCGATGAGGAAAGACAAAATATAAAAGAAGATTTTAAAAGTGTTGTGGAAGCTGGAGCTTTTATGGTAGTGTTTGAAAGTATACCTGATGTCTTATCAAAAGAGCTTACTTCAGAAAAAGCTATTAGTATAGGTATAGGAGCTGGTGCAAGTACAGATGGGCAGGTGCTTGTTTTTGAAGATATCGTCGGTCTTGTGGATTTTATGAAACCGAGGTTTGTAAAAAGATATTTAAACGGCTATCAAATATTTTTAGAAGCTCTTAAAAGCTATAAAAAAGAGGTAGAAGAAGGTGTTTTCCCTTCGGAAGAGCATATTTACTAAAAGTCCATGAGATAACCCATTGATAAGTATATTAAGACCAAATATATTTAACCAAGAGGATTTGAAATGATAGATAGAAAGAAGATTATAGAAGGTATAACGTTATTTTTGGAAGGCATCGGGGAAGATCTTTCCCGAGAAGGTATAAAAGAAACCCCAGAACGGGTGGCAAAGATGTGGGAAGAATTTGAGAAAGAAAGAAGCTTTGACTTCAAACTCTTTGAAGAATACAGCAGTTACTCTGATATGATCATAGTAAAAGATATACCTTTTTATAGCATGTGTGAGCATCATCTTTTACCATTTTTTGGTAAAGCCCACATAGCTTACATACCAAAAAACAAGATATGCGGTCTTTCGAAGCTTGTTAGAACAGTAAGAGCTATGGCTTTAAAACCGCAAGTTCAAGAAAGGCTAACTGAAGAGATAGCAGATCTCGTAAACAAAGAGTTAGAACCTATGGGTGTAGGTGTGGTGATAGAAGCAGAGCATCTTTGTATGTCCATGAGAGGGGTAAGATCTCCAGGTCATAGCACCATCACATCATCCTTAAGAGGAAACTTTTTAAAAGATATCAGAACAAAGGATGAATTTTTTAAGCTTTTAAGAAAATGAGATTAAATAGATTTTTATCTTTGGCCGGTGTGTCTTCAAGAAGAAAAGCCGATGAGTATATACAAAAAGGCTATGTAAAAATAAACCATCAAGTGGTGAAAGAGCTTGGGACTGTTGTGGATCCAGAAAACGATATAGTGGAGTTTAAAGGCAAAACCCTAAAAGCCCAAAAACCCGTTTATATGATACTAAATAAACCCTGTTGTTATCTTACTTCTTTGGGAGAGGAAGATAAACCCACCATAAAAGAACTGATAAAAGATTTAAAAACGAGGGTCTTTCCCGCTGGAAGGCTCGATTACAACGTAGAGGGACTTTTGATATTAACAAACGACGGAGAGCTTGCCAATAGGATTATCCATCCAAGGTATAAACTTCCAAAAACCTACATAGCGACGATAAAAGGAGATATAGACAATGAAACCCTTGAGAAAATGAAAAGAGGAAGGGTGCTTGAAGATGGTTTTGTAAAACCAGATAGCGTAAAACTTTTAAAGCGTTTTCAAAACGGTGCCAACATAGAGATAGTGTTTCATGAAGGTAAAAACCATCTTGTAAAAAGATTTTTTTTATCTTTTAAAAAGCCCATAAAACATCTTATTAGAACAAGCATAGGACCTATTACGCTTGGAAATCTTGAAAAAGGAAAATGGCGGTTTTTAACACCAAAAGAGCTAAAGGAACTTTTTGAAGCGATACATTATAAAGTTTAGTGGCGGATGGGGCGGGATTCGAACCCGCGGAAGAGCTCATCACCCTTCACACCGTTTCCAGCGGTGCGCCTTCGACCACTCGGCCACCCATCCTTAAAATATTTATTATATCACAGCTTATGCTCTCAAGCGTCTTCAATGAGCGTTTCTATGCTTTTTCTTTCAAAGAGGTTTGATACTTTTGGAAGTATTGTGGCTTTTACAATTTCTTTTACGTTATCGTTATCGTTTAACCTTCTGGCGCATCTTATGGTATCCCTCATAGAAAACACAAAATCTATAGCTTCTTCAGACTGACCTGATTGATAATCTCTGTAGGCTCTTCTAACAGAAGATGCTATTTTTAAAAGCTCAAAGATTTTGTAAAGATTTTTAATAGTAATGTCTGATACATTTATAACCTTGTCGGAGCTTATGCCGTTTATCTTGTCATACCATAGATATATAAAATCTTCTTTAACAAGTTGTTCAAACCCAGACATATAATCTTTTAATATAAGAGCTTCGTCTGGATAATAAAATCCTTTTTCATCTTCAAAAGGTGGATAATCTATGTAAAGTATGTCAGACCTTGATTTTATATCTTGAGGAAGTTCAGATACCCCCAAGTAATTTTGAGGATTCATAGCCCCTACGAAAAGCACGTTTTTTTCGGCTTTTACTATGCTATCGTAAGATAGATACATGTATCTTCTATAATCAAAAAGCGGGTTAAATACCTTTACAAGGGATGTGGGAAGCGTGTTTATCTCGTCAAAAAACACAAAGGCGTTGGGAGTTTCCAAAGCTTTTATGAGATTTGCTTTGGTTCTTTTGGTGCCTGTTTTGGGATCGTATTCGTATATAAAGGTTATATCCTCTTTTTCCATTTTTGAATGACAGGGTATTATAAAAAGAGGCCTTTTGGTAAGAGCTGAGTAAACCTCTATAAGGAAGTTTTTACCAACACCGGCATCCCCTTCTATGATTACAATACCTTCTTTGTATTTCAGCTGTTCGTTGAAGGCTTTTGATAAAGATTCTAAATTTTGCACAAACCAAGGACTATCTTCAAAACTAACGGTAGGGTTTAAGCTAACTCCGTCTTGATATCCAAAAAGTCCGTTTAGTTTTGCCAAATACCTCGATACCCATTTGGGTTTATGTCTCATCTCGTCTATGGTAAGGTAGTTGTTGTATCGTTTTGGTTCTCTTGAAATTCCATCTTCTCTTGCAAAGCTTATGCGTGAGTATAACTTTTGATCTATAACCACTTTTTCTTCAAGCTTTATCTGCCATCTTAACCTTTTTCTTGATGCTGGGGGTATGTTTATGAGCGTATTGCCAACTTTTACGTTGTCTTGGTTTATTTCAATCTTATATCTTTCTAAACGCTTGTTGATGATAAATCTTTGTATTAGCTTATTTAACCTATCAAAAGCCTCACTTTGGATATCCCTTGGTAAGCTGAGGAAAGCCTCTCTTGCTTTTTTAACCTCATCTATGGATTCTATCTGTGTTGAACTTGATATAGATATATCTTTTATGGCTTGTTCTACGAGGTTTAGATGTTTATCCACAAGATTTTTCAAAGATTTAATAGCCTCTTCTTGAAGTTTTTTGAAAGCCTCTTGGTAAGATTCGTCTAAATTTTTACCAAATTCTTGAAGTTCATCGTATATTTTTGCATTCATATTTGGTATCTGGCTTTTAAAAGCCTCAAGCTTAAGTTCTATAATCTTTTGATAGAGTTCTTCTTCAGCTTTTTCTATAAGTTCTCTTATGTCTTTGAAAGGATAAGACATCAAAGTTTTAAGTTCTTTTAGTTCTGGTATATCTTCAACCTCGTTGTTGTTTAGGCGTTTTTTAAAATCTCTGTAGAGTTTTTGAGCGTTTTTTCTTATAGCTTCTTGGCGCTCTTTTGGATAGTAAAGGTTTAAAAGGTTTGTATCAAACTTCCTAAGATAATAAAGGTTATTTTCTTTGTTAAAAAACGACGTGTATATAGAACCGTCTGGAGATACCCTTACAACAGAGTATCCACCATCTTCTAAACTTCCCATTTGCTCACCTAATTTTGTATCAAAAAACGTAAGTTTATTTTGTTCTTTATCTGCCAAAAGCACTATGTGCTCATAAATATCTATGTCATTTGGATTGCCAGTGAGCGGATATCTAAAGAGTTCTTTTCTTGTATTTAAGTTGTAAGCTATAAGTTCTTTACCAGCCAGATACAACGTGTCATCTTTTACAGTGGCGCAAGAGGACAAAATATTTATCTCTTCTTGTATATTGGAGTTTGTGTCCATGATGATGGTTTTTTTAGGGCCGAAGATAAGTATATTTTTGTTGGAAAGTATTTTTATAAACTTTATTTGGTCAAAATTTTGAAGCCTAAATATATTTTTTGGTTCTATAAGCCCTTTTTCAAAATCAAGATCTACGATCACTACTTGGTTTGAGATAGCACCGTAAACCAACAAACCAGCCCCCACATCAAGCCCACCTGTAGGTCTGAGACCCTCTTGGGATAGTTTTATGCTTCGCCAAGTTTTAGGATTGTATGGATCTACCATTTCGTGAACAGATACGTAAGGAGGGCTTGATATAGCCAAATATCTATTTCCAAAGATTATGTTGACCACCGCTTGGGAAGGTGGTCTTGCGGGTAACCTTACAAGTTTTCCGTTGTACTTGTGTAAGCTAAAAAGCCCATGTCTTCTGCCAGCTAAAAACCAATACCCATCTTGAGATACAGACATGGCTTCTACCCAGTATTCTTCTATCCTGGCATCCTTATCCTGTTCCAAATACCCTAAGCTTATCTCTACATCTTTTATGTAAACTTTGTTGTTCTTTGGTTCATCAACGGCATTATATTTAAAGAACTTTCCTAATATACTTTTCATAGCATAATAAATTTATAAAATTTTTTAACCTATGTTATAACTTTAGCTTTAGTTATTATAAGAAATTCTTTATATGTTAATATCATAATATGGCTTATATTTAAAAATCGTAAGTTTTATGGTATAATGCTCTTTTGAGTGATAGGAGGTATTATTGTATGGAAGCATCAAGACGCGATTTTATGCAGTACGTAGTCGGTGCCTTTGGTGCTGTGGCTGCAGTAGGAGCAGCTTATCCCATACTTAAGAGTTTGGGACCAAACGCAGCGGCAGCTTTACAATCAAAGGTAGATTACGATGTATCTCAGTTAAAACCGATGGATGTGAGGATCACATCTTGGAAAGGTTTTCCGGTGTTTGTTATGATGTTGCCAACGCCTTTTAACTGGAGTGGTCCAGAAAGAAACAACAAATACAAAAACCACAACAGGGATATACTTGGCAATCACAACGTCTACGCTATCATAGGCAAATGCACTCACCTTGGTTGTATTCCTTTGTGGAAACCAGATGGAGATCCAGGGGTACATCTTCCAAACACCCCTATATTTCATTGTCCTTGTCATGGTAGTTTATATACTCCTTGGGGAGACAACATATCTGGTCCAGCGCCGTTACCTCTTGGTGTACCACCACAAACTTTAAACGGCAATACGCTGGAGATAGGTACTCCAGGCTTTGTTAAGAAATTCTGGAATCCGTATGTTTGATAAAAAGGAGGAATAGGAATGGGTCTTGCTAAATTTATTGAAGAAAGAACACATCTAAGTCAGATATTCCAAGAGCAAATGGTGGATTACAAAGTCCCAAAAAACCTCACGTTTCCATATGCTTTTGGCATATTGGCGATAATCGCTTTTACTGTGCAAATAGTATCTGGAATGATACTTCTGATGTACTATAAACCTTATGATACACTTGCCTTTGATAGTGCCGCTCTTTTCATATGGAAAGTTATACCATACGGATGGTTATTTAGAAGTATACACGCTGCTGGGGCAAACTTTTTCTTAGCAGTAATATACCTTCACATGTTTACCGGCATATATTACAACGCTTACAAAAAGCCAAGAGAGCTTGTTTGGGTTATGGGATTTATAATATATTTCTTGTTACTTCTTACTGCTCTTACTGGTTATGTCTTGCCTTGGGGACAGCTTTCTTACTGGGCTACAGAGGTTACGGTTGAAATACCAGGTGCTATCCCAGGTGTAATAGGTGAGACCATATCTCTTCTTATGAGAGGTGGCTATACCCTTGGAAACATAGCTTTAGGTAGATTTTTTGCCCTTCATGTTTTGATACTTCCTCTTATACTTCTTGGTGTAGTTAGCATACACCTATTCTTGGTTAGAGCTGCTGGTATATCAAACCCAGATGGTAAACCATACGATAAGAAAAAAGAAGGTGTGCCTTTCCACCCTTACGTCACTCTAAAAGAAGGTGCTGTAGCAATGTTCTATCTTGCATTATTTTTCTTCTTCGTGTTTTTCTACATGAAAGAATTCTTACCAGCCACAAACTGGGAACCAGCTAACCCACTCCAAACCCCGGCTGAAATAGCTCCAGAATGGTACCTAAAAGGTTATTACGCTATATTTAGATCTATACCTAACAAATTTATTGGTTTTGTAACCTTCAACTTGGTTTTAGCTCTTTTACTTCTTCTACCTTGGTTAGATTTTTCTCCTATTAGAAGCGCAAGAAGAAGACCTCTTTTCTTTGCTATGTATATTGTATTTATATTTGCTGGTTCAGCTTTGACAATTGTGGGTACACTTCCAGCCACACCTCAAGTAGCTAAAGTTGGTTTATTCTTCACAGCGCTATTGTTCTTGTTCTTTATATCTTTGCCTATTATATCATTTATAGAGCTTGGTTATGCTAAAGCTAAAGGTGAAGTAGATTATGCTAAAGGGGGTCAACAATGAGCTTAGGCAATATCCTTAAGACAATATTCTTTACTGTATTTGTAGTGGGCTTTTTCTTCATCATATGGGTAAAAAATCCTTTTGTTCAAGAACAAGAGTATCCACTCCCAGCAAAATACAGAGCCATGATTTACAGCGATAATCCTCAGATAATAGCTGCTGGTCGTCAGATAGTCACCCAACAATGTGCCGCTTGCCATTCTTTAAGATACGACGGTGTGTATCCTTTATCTGTAAAATCAGATCCAAATTATCCTACGATCATAAAACAATTTGCAAAACCTGTACCTTCAGATAGCTTACTTGCTCCTTTCCATCAAAAAACCAAAGGCTTTGCAATGTATCTCCCGGAAGATCCTTACAGTGCTGCTTTTGCATCGGAACTCCATACTCTTAAAAGCCAATTTGGAAAAGTGCCACCAGACTTGTCTACTATGTACCTTGCAAGAGGACCAGAGTACTTGTTTAATTGGGTTCAAAACCCTGGTAAACTCATGCCAGGTACTGCAATGCCAGCTATATTGCACGGCCAACCAAAAGAAGCTGCTGAAGTTGTGGCTTATCTAAGAGCTGTGGATACACCCACACCAGCTGAACAAACAAGACGCTTTGAAATGGGCGTAGTAACGCTTGCTTTCCTAATATTCTTTGGTATAGCGATTTACATGTACAGAGGCAGACTCTTAGATAAAATGGGCTTACATTGATACCTATTACCCTCCCTTTTGGGAGGGTTTATATAAAATTTTATTAAAATCTTAAAAACTTTATAATTCTTTATCTTTGATATCGTTATTTGCTTAAAATGCTTTTCAATACTTCTAAAGCGCTGTTAAACGTTTGTATCTTTTGAACCCCTCCTTGAGCTAAATCTTCTCTACCGCCGCCAGACCCTTCCATTGGTTTTGCTACATCTTTTATAATAGCTTTCATATCGTAGTTTAAATCTTTTGATCTAGCTATGAGTATACTATTTTTTGGGCTTTTAGAAACTAAAAACACCACCGTGTTTGGATGCTGCCTGTAGGAGTCTGCTATCTCTCTAAGATTGTCCAAAGAAGCTTCTTCCAATATACCCCAGTATAGTTTTATACCGTTTATTTGTTCTAGGTTTACAGAGGATTTAGCTTCTAAGCGTACCAATTTAGATTTCAACGTTTGAATGTGGTTGTCTTTTTCTTTTAGCTCTTCTTTTAAAGCTGTTAGCCTTTCTAAAAGGTTTTGCTTGTTGGCGCCTATTTCTTGGTATATGGCTTTTAAAAGATTGCTATCTTCATAGGCTTCTCTTACAGCTTTTCTACCAGCCTTTGCAATTATGCGTCTTATACCTGCTCCTACGGATGATTCTGATATTATTTTAAAATAACCTATATCCCCGGTTCTTTTTACGTGGGTTCCACCGCAAAGCTCTTTAGAGAAATCTCCAGCGCTTATTACCCTTACTACATCACCGTATTTTTCTTCAAATATTGCTATAGCTCCAGTTTTTATAGCCTCTTGGTATGGA
>Ga0080003_1001846_pt1 | contig 10580 bp, 14 predicted proteins | sample JossMetagenome_FD_69206 | JGI IMG/M metagenome (GOLD analysis project Ga0080003, IMG submission 69206) | Hot spring microbial communities from Joseph's Coat, Yellowstone National Park, USA - JC2_E (SPADES assembly) (version 2) | ecosystem: Environmental > Aquatic > Thermal springs > Hot (42-90C)... | reverse complement strand
GTTTATAGTTCAGTTGAGTGTTATTACATTGTAGCTGATTGTTTTGCTGTTTTTCAGTCTGTTGTGCAAAGCGTTGATCTTGCATACTTTGCGTTATTTCATCGCCACCGTGGTAATCTTCAGACGTCTTTGTTATAGGTTCTACAACGGGTTTCTCTTCGTGTTCAGGGTGGTACTCGTTGTATAAAATCCGCGGTTTAATTACTTTAATCGTCATTTTTTCAACACCTCTGGTAGTTTTTCACATAGTTTTTTCGCGTAATCGTAAAGTTCATTCCACATGTCTGCAAACGTCTTTAAACCTTCTAATATGTCGTATTCTCCCACGTACTTATTAACGATCTTAAGAACATCGTTTGTAATCGTTATCCTTTCAGAAACGTGTTGATCCGTACTAATAGACCTTGTCACGTCAATATATTTAAACTCAAAATTAACATACCCTGTTTTTGGCGATACCTCGTCGTTAGTAAATATACTGTAGTTTATGCTACAATCGTTCTTCGAATCGTTCCTAAGTAACGCCGATGATTCGTAACCCTTGTCGATTGTTATCCTAACACGTAAGTCAAAAATGCCTTTAACGTCATTAACGAAATTAACTAGTCTGTTGTACAAATCGCTCTTAAAGAACTCGTAATTCATTATCGTGTCTCTCTTGAACGTAACGTCATTTAAGATAGTTTTTGCAAAGTTGCTTATCTGATAGTAATCGTATAACGTGCTAATTAAATCGTACTGATGACCCGAATTATTAGTTTTATTATTGTCGTAAATTTTCACTTTATATAGGTGTCCTTTAACCCTGTCAAAACGTAACACAAATAGAGGTCTGTCTGTCTTAACGTCCTTATCAACCGCTACGATTATGTTCTTAGTATAATACGTGAACTTTAGTTCCTTGTACTTATCGTCAATGATCTTGATAATGTTTCTATGGTCGTCACTCAGATACACGTAATCTTCTACGTATGCTTCAATTTTCATCTGGTTGTGGAGTTGTTTTACTTCGTTTAACGACAACGGTTCTTTAGCCGTCAATCTTAACGTATCATCAAGTACGACTTTGAACTTTCCTAGCACGTCTGGTCTGTCCGTTGGTTCTAGAGTAAAAGTCTTTATTATTGTGTCGTATTCCTGGAACGACTTCGTATCTATTTCAGCGTTAAACGTGGATTCAACTGTGTCATTGACCTTATCTACGTTGTCAACACTCTTTATGACGTTGTCTATGGGTAGCTTAATCCTAGTTAGTAGTTGTTGAACCGTAGTTGTTACTTGCTGTTCTGTTGTTTGTTGTTCTTGTGCCGTTGTTGCGTCATTGACCTTATTCACAATTGTAGTACCTACGTCAGGTAAGTCGACATGCTGTTGTAGTTGTTTAGGATCAAGTTGTTTCAAGGACTCGTTTAGTCTATATAAGTCGTCAGTGTTTTTCACTACAAACGAAAGTAATAGTTGGTTAAAGTCAACGTCTGGCATTACCGTCATTGCGTGACCTAGTTGTATAAGTTCTTGAATCGTTATCGGTTTAGTTAATTCCGTATTTAAACCAGCGATATATATAGTTGTTAACGTCTTGATAATTTTCTCGTCGTCAAAGTGTTTTCTTAAGAGTTTTTCAACGTCTTTAGGATCAGGTAGTCTAAAGTTAATCGTTATTACACGTCTTAGAAGTGGTTCGGAGAACTCTCTGTTGTCGTTTGACGTTATGAAAACGATTAAGTTATCTTTATTACCAGTAATAACGTCTTCCTTATCGTCAATTCTAAACGAAACTCTCGCGTTTTGTAAATAGTCGAGTAGTAAAGCGTCTGCTGAAGGTCTCGTTTTGTCGAATTCATCTATTGTGAGTACAGTGACTTTTTCCCGTGATTTTACTAACGCGTCTGGTAATGGGCCGTATTGTATACGTACACCTGACTTCGTCTGTTCCGATGGAACGTATTTGTATATTAATTCGTCTTCAGTAATGTTTAACGTAGTTTGAATAAAGACGTAGTTGGCGTTAAAGTAGTCAGCAATTACTTGCGTTATCATCGTTTTTCCAGCCCCAGGTGGGCCACGTAATAAAAATGCTGGTACCGTCTTTGAACGTCTTGCAGCGTTAATACCTGCGTAAATTAATCTGATGACGTCTTCTTGTCCTACAACGTAATTGTTAACGTAGTTTCTGAAAGACTCAAATGTAAACTCGTTAGTCATCATTGTTATCACTTATTAGAGCGAAGATTGTAAACGTAAGTGGTGCGAGTAAAAATGCCGTCGTTAAAGAAAAAGCGTAGTATATGTATTCAACGTAATTAACGTGAGTAAGATGATAGATTAATTTTGTTACATACATAGACGTGATTGAGAATAGAAAAAGTATGGGTAGTCTGTTTTTCATGGATTTTTTTCTCCCCTTTTTCATTCTTTCACCCCGAAAAAATAAGGAGAAGGGGTTTAAAAAGTTTTTGTTTTGATGACGTGATTAGATGTGTCCAATATCCATGAGAGCTGATAATAGCATTATTAACGTATTTATCATTGTGTTCGGCTTATCCTTAAGTATTTTGACGATATCGTTATACGTGATAATATTACCAAAATCGATAAGAGGAATGTTACCTAACGTTAACCATGCACGATCGTTTTTGTTTAGTATCTTGAGCGTGATTTTTTTATTAATCTCGAATTCCTTAATGATTGCGTCAATATATACGTTTTCCAATGTTATTTCAATTTCATTATCATTTATCTTTATGTCGTGTTTATACGTAAACCTTGCCGTGTATAATAAAAACAAATATGGACGTGAGTTAAAAATGTTGTATGCAAGTTCTAGATAACGTACATATGATGGATTTCTAATTACAAACTGTTTAAATTCGTCGAAGTTATTAAAACCTAACGTGTCCACGTCTATAATATATTCATCCATGGATGCCTTACTATTGTTCATAGCAGCGTTCTTCATGTAAAAGTTAAGTGTGATAATTGGAAATCTATCAAACCGTATCTCGTAAATGTCGTAGTTTTCAGTGATTGCAAAGACCTTGTCATTAACGTTAATGAGTAATGGTTTATCAGCCGTGATTTTAAACGTTATTTTTAACTTATCGTTATTGTCTTCAACGTTTATTAGTTCAGTTTTTAATGTAACGTTTTTATGTAAACTCTTTCTCTTCATTTTTTCACCCATGGAAGAAAGGGAAAGAGGGATTTAAAATGTTTTCGCTTTAACGACATAATTAAACGTATCAGTAATGTTGTTTTAAGCATATTAGTCCTTCATTCGGATCAAGTATAAGTGCGTTAATTAAGTCTTTTAAGTGTGAATAATCATTGTCGTTGATTTTTATGCGGTTTATCGTAAATTCACAGTACCTGTTACGCAATAACTTAAACGTGTCGTTCCATGTATCGTTGTCGCCATCAGTTTCAACAATTATAGCGTCTGTAGCGTAGAATTTGAGCAATGCTAAGAACGTTGTAACAGCTATATCGTAGTCTCCTAAGTTTGTCTTTACAAACCCGAATTTTGCTTTAGTTTTTACGAAGTTTTTGTGTATAAAGTCTTCTATTTTTTCGTAGTAGTTATAGTCCATAAAAGGGTAAGTTTGGAAGTGTTTAGCTTCATTGACAATACTTGGTAGATCATATTTTGCTAAATATACTTCTACGTCGTCTAAATAACGTAACTCAAACGTTTCTCCTTCATCATTTAGAGAGGATATCGATATATCGTTTCCGTTTATATTTATATCCGCAACGTCTTTAAAATAATCGATATACTTTCTGTATTCGTTAATGACAGTAGGTAATATGTTATTGAACTTATCTTCATCGAGTATGAACCAGTAATGCGTGTATCCCATTGTTACCACCTAATGATACACAATTAATTCATCGTTTAGTTCGTGTCCTAAAACTTTCACACTTTTAGTTGTCAACATCGTTATCATCAACCTCATCTAATAACGTCTTTATCGTTTTTTCTGCGTTGTCAAAGTCGTGGTTCTTCAGAGCATTTATTACTTCATCACGTCTCTGTTGAAGTAACGTTTTTATTTTATCGTCAGTTGTTAACGTTATTAAGTCGTCAAACCCATTTTTAATAGTGTTAATAAGTTCTTCGTCGACAGTACGTCCTAAAGTGTAGTACCCATGTTTTAACGTCTTAATTATGTTAGACGTTTGTGAAAGGAAACCGTAAAACGTTGTGAAATATGCTACTTCTTTTGCAGCATCCATAACGTTTTTAGGAATATCTGGTGGAATTTCGTTGTTAGTTTTACGTTTGAAAAACGAAAAGAATTTAATAATTTTTTCTTTCATTTTCTTCACCCAAGGGAAAATAGGAAGAAGGGGTTTAAAAAGTTTCCGCTTGAACGACATAATCAAATGTGTCTAATATTCAGAAAAATGGTATTAACATTATTAACACATTTAACACCATGTTAGGCCTTTTGACGGTCTTACCTCCTCCCCCTTAACTCCCTTTTTGTAAAGGAGTTGATAAAAAATCCTAGTAACGTTTAGTTAATTTTATGGTTAAAATTAATTTGAAAAAGCATGAAGACATATCCCATAAAGAAAAGATTGCTAAACCTTATACCTTATATCTGTTATTAACTTAGAAGCTATTTCTTCTCCCTCTTTCGTTAATTTCACGAGCGTTCTAGTTTTCATCAGCATCTTTAGTTTTTCTATATCATTTTCAATTTTTAATGACGGATTATTTTCCTTTAATCTCTCCAAGAGTAATATAAGGTTTTTAATATCTCTTCTTGTAAATTTCTCTGGAAGAACGGAAGGTAAAATAAACTCACGATTCAAGTACGGATAGTTTAATACTACTTCTGGAAGTAAATAATCTTCATATTTCTTTACAATTTCATATACTTCTTTGCTGTCTATTTTTTCTTTCTCCAACGTCACTAACCCTACGGTGGTTAAATAATATAAGGAGTTAGCAATCAATTTTTTATCGTCAGGATCAATTTTCTCGCATATTTCGCTCGTGCATTTAGAGTTGTAGAATTCTTTAATTCTCTCTTGCAGTTTGTCAATATCGACCTTTCCTCCCTTTTCTCTCAGCGTTAATAGAATTATTTCTGACGTGCTCAATTTATCATACATTATCTTTCACCTGCCTGGTGTCAGATTATCGTAACTTTTCCACGTTAGAATAATGTTTGTGATAAATAGCTTAATATTGTTTCACAAATTTCGTTGTCTACGTCTTTTTCGTCTGTGGTAGACCCCCACAATCCTCGTAATTGACATATACCCCTGCTGTAGACTAAACGTATGTTGGGGCCTCCGATAACTATACTAATGTCGAAACCTACTGGTTTTTTATCTGGCAAAGAGATGTAAAGTTGTGCGTCGATAGCGTTTTCCATTACGTTATCTAAGTTGTCCTTTAGTTGTTGAGTTATATAGTCCATATATCTTTCTAATTCTGTACGTATATCTGTCAAATTTATCGTTGTGTCTACCATTTCATCATCACCCTCATTCATTTTTGTTCACCGAAGGATCTGTTATCTTTATCAATTCGTTTAATTCCAGTTGAATTTTTTGTGTATACAAATACGCCTTCCCTAGTTTTTGTCTATCCAAGTTTCCCGTCCTTATTTCGTTCAATAACGTTATTAACTCTCTAACATCTTCGTCGAACAGACTTAGGACTTTATTCTTAACAGTATTTACCATGATGTCTGTCATTTTATCGTTTTCACTCATTGTTGTCACCACTTTGTTTTTATGTCGTTAAAACCCTTTATTGCTAGTATTACGTATTTTCCGTCATCTGTCTTTATGTAGTCGATTATCAGTTTTTTCATGTTCATGTTGTTAATGTCGTATGTGTATTCATCAGTATAGATGTCGTTATTAAATACGCCGTTATTGCTGTCATATTTACCTATTAAGTCGTTAAATTCGTCTTCAGTAAATACTAATTTCTCGAGCTTAACGTCGAATCCTTTAACGTAGTCTTCGAAGAAAAGATCAACGAACCTAATAATTAGTTTATTTGTTTCCTCATAACTTTTAATCATTTCATTCACCTGGGGGTTAAACCCCATAAGAAAAAGGGAAAAGGGAGTTAAAAGGTTTTCTCCTGGAGACGTGAACTATCCCGTCCCCTTAACCCCCAATTTTTATAAATTGTTTAGTCTCCAGGTCGTATATTATACGGAACGGCTTGAAGATCTGATTGTAAGCGTATTTGATTGATTCAACTTCTTTAGCCAACGAAGTTTCCTGAAATGCGTAATATCTATTAATTATATCTCTCGCTTTGTTGAAGTCATATCCAGCGAAAAGTTTTTGTGAGCTTAGTTGTAATAGAACCTTGTTTATCATGTCATTATCTATTTGTTTAGTACCTAAAATACCGCGTGTTAGTGTCGGTAAATTCGTGTTAAATGCTGCATTATGAATATCAACTACCTCTACGATCATACGTTGTTTACCATGCGGAAGACGAACAACCTTAGAGATATATTTAAGTCGAGGTGCAGGTACCACACGATAAAAGTCATCTTCTAAACCTTGTTTAGATAAATAAGCGTATAATAAGAGATATTTGCTGTCGAGGAAAGGGTAAAAATATTGTATTGGTTCGTACCCAATTAAATAGTAGGTTTCTATGTATACATAAGCGTCGTCAGGTGAGATTTCGTCAATTTTGAAACGATGTCTATATGAGTCAAATTCATATATTTTCATGCATTTTGTCATGATATAATATATATTTAGTGACTTATCAACGCCTAATATTTGTGTTATATACTTAGCGATTTCGTATCTTTCATCTTTTTCATCGGTTTTGATGCTTTCTAAACGTTTAAGTACTTCGTCTATCTTCATTGTTATCACTTACTTGAAATTGTTTAGTCTCCAGGTCGTATACTACATGGTACGGTCTGAAGATACGGTTGTAAGCGTCTCTTATGGCTTCAACTTCTTTAGCTAATGATGTGTCATGTTTTTCATAATATTTATCAAGTATCATTATTGCCTCATTGGAGTCATATCCAGCAAAAAGTTTCTGAGAGTGTAGTCTTGTCGTGATGTCTGCTACTTTATCAATGTCTATATATTTATTACTTAAAATACTGTGTATTAACATCGATAAGTTCATGTTAATTGTTGCAGTATCAATATCAACTACTTCTACGACCATACGTCTAGCAATTAGAAAACGAATGGCGGTTGCAATGTATTTAAGTCCAGTAGCAGGTAGTGAATATAAAGAACTTAAACTTAGTTTAGATAGATAAGCATACACAAAAGATTCTTTGCTTTCATACGTGAGAAAGGGGTATAAATATATTACTGGTTCGTATGCCGTATAATAAACGTTTTCTACGTATACGTATGCATCGTTAGGTGAAATTTTGTTGGAGTCGAGAAGCTTTTTGTATGAGTCAAGGTCACGCATTTTCCTGTCTTTCGTCATAATAAAATATACGTATGGTGATTGTTTAACACCTAATTTTTTAGTTAGTTGTTTTACGATTTCGTATTTTTCAACAATACTTTCGTCGATTTTAACGTTTTCTAAGCGTTTAAGTAACTCATCTATTTTCATAGCTAACCTCCTCGAATATATACCATCCTGGTTCAAAATATACTTCTTTGATAACTGTACCGTCACGACGTCGTATGCTAATCATTGTATCAGGTGATATATCGACGAATAACGTATTTATGACGGTATTACCCCTTTCCGATAAAATTGGTTTGTACACAGTAACGCTACCTTTAATAACTCCTAACACATGAGTACCATAATAATCCACCATTGATATCGGGACAGAGTCTGGTTTCTGTATCTGTGTAGTTTGGCTCCATTCAAAACCGTTTGGGTCAATGTCTAGTATTTCGTATATTTTAACACCATCTATTTCATCGATTAATGGAAATACCCTAATCCCACCCCTTATGAATTTATCGTATGCTCTAAAACCGTAATTATCATATACAACAAGTTGGGGCATTGTTAGTTCTTTGTTGTTTAATAAGAATTCTTTAACATATGTTAAAAAGTTATCTTCGTTTCTTGACATCTTCTGTCTACTATTTACAGTAATAATCGGCATCGTCGGTACGTAATATACACCGTTCACAATTTTGAGATATGGATCACTATCCGTAATTTTAACACAACCACTAAACGTTAGTCCACTACGTGAAATATAGTGCCAACAATCAATATATTTCTCTGTAAGAGCTATTTTTACACGATCGGGGTGAAGAACAAACACCTTTGGTATTGGTTGTCTTCTTTTTTGCGTTTTAATTGTTACGTCAACGTTTTTGAGGTGTCTAAGTAACTCATCTATTTTCATGATCCCAGTCCTCGTACACTTTCACATATTGTTTTAATATAACAAATTTCTCGAATTCGAAAACTTTACATTCCTTACCTTTACCGTAAGTGATCATGACATATTTGTTCGTATCGCTTTTGTAGACGTTCATACACTCCTGTATGTCTTTAGAGTGTACGAGTTCTTTCACTAATGGTTGTACTACAAAAACTCTGTCTTTATACTTATCGTTATCAATGAGTTCTAGTAATCTCATCTTAAACGATTCTGGTAGTATAGCGACTATGTAGACTTTATCGTATTTTTTAAGGAGTGGTTCAACGTAATTCTCCATCAGATATTCAGCCGTCGGTATAAATTCCTTCACAAACGAATGCGGGTACTTGACTAATATTTCACGTTCTGCTGGTATTGGGTCGTGTCTCGAAACCCATAGTATAAAAGACGTCATTGACTTGACACCTCTTTTAGTATCTCTAGTGCTATTTTATCGTCTAAATCTTCCGCGGTTAAAACGACTCCGTCTACTTTTTTAGTCAGTTGGGTCAAGTTGTGGAATGATTCGTTTCCTATTAATACCGATATTAGTTTGTGTCTACCGTTTTTAATCACATCAACTAAAGGTTCTACATCAAATTCATCCTCGCCGTCAGTTATGATTATTATTATAAACTCTTTCATATTACGTAGGTCTTCAAGTGCTTTATTTAACGCACATGATATACACGTCCCACCACCTGCGTCAACCGAACCGATTTTCGCTAAGTTTTCTAGAGTCAATTTGTCTATCCTGTCATAGACATTGTCGTCAAAAAATCTGAACATGAATTTTAGTCTGCGTTGTTTGGCTAACAGCCCTAAAGCAAATGCTATAGCTCTAGCATTCATGATTTTCTTTCCGTCCATACTACCAGACTTATCAAGTAAAACGTAATATCCGTCAATGTTACTCTTCTTTGAAAACGTAATAAACGACCCATTTAACATCTTAATTTCCATTATTTCGTCATCGATGAAGTTCTTAGGTATTTTAGTCGCGTCTAGTATTGATGACGTAATTTTATATGAATTGTAAGTACCGTGAGGTGAATCGTTGAGTTTATTAAATAACTCGGTACCTTTCTTCACGATATTAAGTAATACGTCCAAATCTACGTCAAGGTTAGTAACCGTATCGATAAAACGTAATATGCCAGGTGTCCTATCATAAGTATTACTACCCTCCTCCTTGTCTACATTAAGCTTATCTTTCATTTCATTAGATATCATTTGACGTATCATGTTGTTTTTCAAAGCGTTATTAACGACTTTGCATTTTGAAGCAGCTTGATTTATCGCTTTCTCAATTGCGTAAGATATTTGTTGTATTTTATCTTTATTATTCGCCTGTTCAAGTTCGTCTAACAACTTAGCTATGTGGTTGTAAATTATTACGGTGTCAACAGAACTCGTAAGTAAATCATCAACAGTTGAAGAACGTAGTTGTTCTATCTCTATGTAGTTATTTACTAACGCCGTTCTCACTGCCTCTAACTTTTCGTCGTCATTTTTGAACTTGTAGAAGTAGTGTGGTAAATACAACGAAGCGAATATATCACCGCTTACGATCTTATGTCTATCCGTCGGTTTCTTAATTAGGGCGTCCGTCATGATAACCAATTCCTTAAACAAATCGTCGTTTTCATGTGGGTTCTTAACGTTAAAGTTAAGTAAGTTACTGAATAATTCAACCTTCTTACTATTCATTTCGTTACACCGTCAATAATTCATTTACTATATCGTCAGGTATATCGATACTATCACATAAGCTTTTCACGTCATTGCTCTTGGTCGAATATTTTTTACATAGATCCTGTACTCTTATCAGTTCTTGCTTTAAGTTTGCTAACGTAACGTTCTTGTCTACAGTACCGTCTTTTGCGTTAGTTACCAATACGTTAATAGCGTTAATGTGGGAACGTATCTTATTAATTATAGAAGCTATCTCGTTTAGTCCGTGTTTTAACGCGATAGTCTCAATTTGTTTTATCGAATCTGCGTACCTCATTGGATCGTTAAGCGTAAATTTCATCGCGGTTACTAGATCGTCTGGTTCTATGTTGTCCTTTCCTTCAAGCAACGCGTTAGCTGCTGCTACGTATACAGTCTTCTTTACACGTCTATCAGAGATTAAGTAGCTCAGTCCTCTTAGTTCTATTACAGTGTCTAAGAATTTGTCAAGTAAAGCGTCGTCAATGTTCGTCGCGATTT
>Ga0080003_1001845_pt1 | contig 10583 bp, 11 predicted proteins | sample JossMetagenome_FD_69206 | JGI IMG/M metagenome (GOLD analysis project Ga0080003, IMG submission 69206) | Hot spring microbial communities from Joseph's Coat, Yellowstone National Park, USA - JC2_E (SPADES assembly) (version 2) | ecosystem: Environmental > Aquatic > Thermal springs > Hot (42-90C)... | reverse complement strand
CACTCTTTAGTGCTACAACCTCTCTTAAGAGCGATTTGAAAAAATCATACAAAAAGCGTGTGCCAGATCTGAAAGGATTTGATCGCTTCTATGAAAAGATATACAACGCTTTCATAGAAGCTTATAACGTATACACCATAGTTTTCTATAATACAGATGCGATTCAGCATAACGATAATTTTCATCAAGATAGAAACAGTTGCTACATAAATGAGAGTCTGTATTATCTTAGAGCTATTCGCCAAACAAAATCCTATTATGTTTTGATATACAAAAATGATATCCCTATGACTAGGGTCTGGTTTTTAGTAGACAAAGACTTTGAAAATGCGTTAATCTTTAACCCCTATGGACATAAGTTTCGTAATTTGGCAAAGTTCTTTGGTGCCCAAGATGAATTCATAGAAGTAGATCGTAAAGATTTAAGCAAATTACTACGTTTCTATGTTAACGACGACACAATACTGTCAACGACTGATGACTATTATAGGTTTTCTTACAAACTGGATGACATAGGTTATAAACTCCCATGCCAGAATTACAACGATATGGTCTATAGCAAAATATACAAAACCTATATTCCAAGAATTATTGCTGTATATAGCAAATATTGCGATAGTTACCTAACTAAGAGCGATGCAACATTCAGCTACTATATTCAAGATTACTTATACAGAGATATAAGATGTGTGTATAATTTCGATATTGATAAATTTGACTATGTCCCTTCCAATTTAACAGTAGAAAGTAGAGAATACGTATGGGTTATCAAAGACCAAGTTGTTTTTTCCACATTCTATAATGATTATGTACCTAAGAAATATGCTGTGTATTGCGATCAAGTAAACTCCTATATAGATAGGCGTGATGACAAATTCATTCAAGTAAATGGAAAGTATGTTATGAAATCGCAAGATTTGGCGATTATATAGGGGCTTGACGGTGTCCACAGGCACCGTGACGTGCCTCTCCATTTTTTAATCACCGTTAATAGGCGGTAAAAAAAAATACAGGAAAGGATGCTGTAAGCATGTGAGTTAATTTGATAATAGCTCTGTTCTATCCCTTTAGGGACAGCAGAGTTCCCCGCTTCTTGGGGCTTTTAGTTTTATAGAGACTACTTTATATAGTTGTTTCTATAAAGCTAAAAGAAATTTAAAGGTATTAGTATGATTCATGTGATAAGTATGATTAGTATGACTAATATTATTGATAAAAATACCTTTAAACATCATATCAAAATCTACTTGCAAATTTAACAAAGATATAGTAATATAATATTATTGTTTTCAGGTTAGAGGATAAAAGTTTTTTAGAGCATACTATTATATGTTCTATTCTTATTATTCTTATATATGTAATTATAAATCATTAGTTTTTTTAGTCTAAACAAAGTAATTAAGAAATGGAAAGAAATTATCTTAATATCAAACTGTTGTCTTTCTTCTGTTTTCATAAGCTTGACACTGCAAAGCAGTGTGATGTGCCCATTCTGTCTTAACTTAAATCAACGCCTGTGGTCAGGGCGTTTACAAGTGCTGACCAACTAAAAGGAGGTTTTGTTATGTTAAAAGCTTTGTTAAACACATTGAAAGAAGTTGGAAACGGAGTCTGCACAGAGGCTCTTATTGATCAAGGATTTGATTATCTAATACCTAACAGCTATATCTATACAATGTATAGTCTAAAATTCGAAATTGATAAAAACAAGTTTAGGGAATATCTAAAAGATATCATCGAAGATATGGATATCTTTAAACAAAATGATGAGCTCTTAGAAAAGGTATTAGAAACCTCTCACAAGTGGTATTGCCACTTGTTGGATAACAACAGCCTCAATGGAGCTAACAGCTCATTAAAAAGTGAGCTGAAAAAGTTATACAAAAAACTCATTCCGGATCTTAAAGGTTTCGATAGGTTTTATGAGAGGATATACAACACTTTTCAAGAAGCGTACAATGTATATACTCTTATATTCTATAATGCAGAAGCCATTATAGATAATATAGACTTCGGATCAGATAGACTGTCTTGTTATATAAACAACAGACAAGATTATTTAACAGCTATTAAGCAAGCACATACGTACTACGTTATGATATACAAAAACAATGAACCAGTAACACGTATTTGGTTTTTAGTAGATGAACACTTCGAAAATGTTGCAATATTCAATCCATATGGCTTCAAATTCCAAATGTTATCGGAATTCTTTAGTGATCCATCGAAGGATGAGTTATTCCAAGGTAGCTCCAAAAAACTTGGTAACGCACTGGGTGTGTATATTAACGATGATACTGTGTTAGTTAGCACAGATGAATACGATAAATTTGTCTATAAACTATGTTGTCCTACATGCAATAGAAAAACATCAAGCAATAAGATAGTGTTGGTATGTGAAACTGACGATGATTACGGATTCGACAGAGAATACAAACTCAAATGTCCTAGATGTGGTAATCTTGTGTATAGTGAAATATACAAAAGATACATTCCTTTAGAGAAAGCAGTTTATAGTGAATACCACAATACCTATCTATATGATAGCGATGCGGTATACAGCCGTTATTTGAGTTCATATATATACGATGAAATATCAATATACGCATGGAATGCAGATGACAAATCATTCGACAATGTACCTAAAGAGTTAACTGTATACAGTGAGTTTAAGACATTCCGTATCATAAAGGAACAATCCGTATATAGTTCCTATTACGACTCCTATATAACGAAAGCCGAAGCTATATATTGCGATCTGCTTGATACCTATGTATCAAAATACGATAGCGATTTTATAAAATTTAACGGCAAGATTGTTCCATTATCATCTTTCAGAATGGTAACACCCCTAAAGAATTATTCAAAACCCAGTGTAGTTCAATATGTAGGGGCTTGGCTGTAAAGCGACGTGCCCCTTTGGTTTTAATTAATTACAACCCGGGATGTAAAATATCCCGGGAAAGGAGGTATATATGGTTAAGTTCGTTTCGTTGATGGCAAAATCATTTTACCTTTGGAAAGATGGGGATAATCAAGTTTATTTTGATGTTCCCTGTGTCAAGGATTTCTGGTGGGAAGACAAAGTAAATGGATTTTTAAAACCTTACCTTTACAATGCGGTTTTAGATCTTGATCATTCAAAATTCCAAATATTACCATACGTATACGGTGATGAATTTGCAATCGTTTCATTCGTTACTGATAAACCAGCAATGCTAATAAAAAGCTGGAATCATGTTGTTAAAAATGTTAATACCAGTTTAGGATACCTCCAGATAGTCCAAGTATGTCAAGACTGGGAAAGTCTTGATGTTATATACAAATATGGGTACGATACTATAGATATGAAGATATTTGATCCATACAGAACTTATTCAACCTTGCCTATACCAACTAATCAACGAGTTTCTACAATACAAATAAAGGATTGATCCAATGTTATTTCAGTGTATTTAAGGGGCTTGGTGCTGATGATTCAGCACGACGTGTCTCTCACAATTGTTTTTGTTTATTTAAAAAGGAGGTTATTTATGATAAAAGCTATCTTAAATTCATTAAAGGATACAACAGTAGATTTTAACTCAAACCATTTAATTAAGTTTTTCAACTTTGATACCGCTATACCAGATAGCGGTATTTACTTGATGTATTCGGTAAGATTTGAACTTGATAAGCATGATTTCAAGAAGCACTTAAAAAGTGCTATTAAGGATATGGATATATTCAAAAATGATCCAGAGTTTCTCTTTGAGGTATCAAAGATATCTTATAACTGGTATATGTTCTACACAAAAAATAAAAAATTATTCAGCTCCACAAGTTCACTAAAGAGCGATATGAGAAAATGCTATAAAAAGCGTGTACCAGATCTAAAGAACTTCGATAGATTTTTTGAAACAGTATTAAATGCTTTCTCAGAAGCCTATTCTACATATACTATTGTCTTCTATAATCCAGATGCTATATATCAAAATTCAAACTTTTGCGATGATAGAAAAAGCTGCTATATAAATGGCAGACCAGACAACTTTAAAGCTATAAGACAGATGAAAGCATATTACGTGATGATATACAACGGACAAACACCTATAACGAGGATATGGTTCGTGTGTGATAAAGATTATAAAAATGCTGTGATATTCAATCCATATGGTAGAAAATTGATGAACTTACCACAACTATTTGGAGATAAAGATGAACTCATTAGAGGAGATCATAAAAAGCTCAAAAAGTTTTTAGGAATATTCGTTAACGAAGACACAGTGCTAACTACTACGCGTGAGTATAATTGCTTTATCCAAGAACTCTATTGTCCTACATGCGGAAAACAAACAGAAAGCTACAAAATGATTACACTGTACGATAGTAAACATGATCAATACAAAATAAAATGTGATCATTGCTCTGGATATGTCTATAGTGATTTTTATCAAAATCACATACCAGAAAAAGAAGCCATTTATTCTGAGTATTACAAAACATACCTTTATAAAGATGAAGCAGTGTTTAGCGATTACTTAAACTCTTATATATGCAAGATAAACTCAGAACGAGTGTGGAACTTCGAAAAAAATTGTTATGATTACATCCCATTGGAGATGCTAACCTATATCAAGCAACACAAAAAATGGGTTATGAAAGATCAGATAGCATATCTTGAAAAAGAACTTGTTGGAGTATGAGACATATTTGATGATTTTTATGAGAATATTGTGATGTAGTCAATTTGTAATCACAATATTCGGTCTTTTGATGTCACAGTGTGGTTACCATTGTGACATTCCAAATTAATTTGTTATTTTTTTTAAAATGAGGTTAGTTTTATGGAAAGACTAAAAAAGAAGGAAGTTGTCCGCTTGAAGGAGAGCGAAGTCATTGTCCTTCAATTAAGGGAAAACTTGTATTTGATCAATAATGAAGTAACCTAAGCTTTAGCCTTTTTACATCACACCCCACAATGGGGTGTATCACTTCTTCAACCTGTCCTATCCGGCAAGGACGACAGGGTTCCCCACACTGGGGCTTTTAGTTTTATAGAGACTACTTTATATAGTTGTTTCTATAAAGCTAAAAGGATATCAACAGGATAAGTCTGCTTGTTTTATTTGACAAAGTAAGAAAAATGTAATAATATATATCATCAAAGCATTTGTATTAATAAAGATTTTTTAGGAGATAGGTGAAATGGAAAAAGTAGCATCTTTAGTATCAAAATTGTTTGAAAATAAACACTTAAGTTTTAATTTAAATTTTGGTAGGGTAAATTTACAAAAGCTTGAAATAGTAATGAATGAATATGGCTATTCGTTAGATGATATTGACTCATCTATCGTGCTATATACCATTATAGATATATTGCTCCAAAAACAAAAACAATTTACAGATTATCCAGAAATAATTGTTGATTTTTGCAAAATAACAAAAATGAAAATAGGTATAGAATATGCTTTAAAAATTTTGAAATCAGAAGATAAACTTAATAAGGTAAAAATTTACACAACTTCAGAGTATATGCTACAACATGAAGTAAAACGAATGTACGGTGAAGAAGTTTTGCAAACAATAAAAGTGGGAACAGTATCAAAAGAAAACGTACCTTTAGTAAGTGCAGTATATTCCTATTACTATGGAACATACATAAGTAATGAAGATGCAGTACGTGTATTCAATTCCGACACTGAAAGACTTGACTGGGTACACGAAGGAGACTCTGTAGAACCGGTTTATTACCCAAAAGGATTTAGGTTGATTGATTACCAGTCAGTCTGGATAAGACATAAAGGGTATATACCACGCAAAGAAGCAGCTTATTCCAAATGGTTAAGCAGTAAAGTATGGAAACACGATCCAGATCTTATCTTTACTGGCAACGATTATGTTCCATATGAAGATATAGAAAAGTATTTTCTGTTTATCATCGGTAAAAACTACAGAGGAAAATAAGATAATAAGTCTGTTTTTTTAAGCTTGACAAATTCAAAAAAATATGTTAATATTATATCACAAACAGGTTTGAGGTTTAATTTATTTTTTTTTATCTTTCATTAGAGTATACGTATCGTAGCCATTTTGATTGTATACTCTGTCCTTCTGTTCGTGGTGAGGCTACCATCATGAACAGCCCGGAGAGTTAAATATTTTTTTTTAAAAAAAAGGAGGTGCCACATGGCAGGGATATTCTTTCTTTTTCTTATCATGTCGGCAATTGCTGACATGATTAGGTACAGACATTTACTTTGATTCTTCTTTCCCTGTATCGGCAGGACAGGGGTAATGGTCTACTGGCGCCTAAGGCCAGTTTCCTCTTCTCTTCCGTTACCTGCCGGGTGGGACAAAAGAGAAGAGGCAAAGGAGCTTATTATTGTATAACTCCTGTTCTGAATAGAAGTGCCGGAACGTTTAAAAAAAAGGAGGTTTTTTATGAGGATAGTGGTGAAGGTTAACAGAAAAAGAACCTTCGAATTTGAAGGTTCTCAGCTCAAGGATGGAGTTATGCCATCTCTTTCCTCCCATTCTTGGGAGGGTTTCTCATCCTTCTCCATAAGATATATAGCGGAGGAGGATGTTCTTCTTGTTGAGTACGGGGCCGAATGGCCCTGGCTCAACATAGATGGGAAGGAGGAAAGATTGTTCTAGTATCCTTCCCATCGACCCTGTGGCAGGACAGGGGGTGTTGAGGGCTTTGACCATCTCTTCTATTCCATTCCCCTCCGGCACCTGCCTGCTGGGTAAAAGAGGAGTGGATGAAAAGTTTAATATTTTTTTTAAAGGAGGTTGTTATGGACGTAATTATGGTAAACAATTTTACAATAATGGCTAAGGATGCTTTGAAGGTACTTGTCGTCCAAGGAAATGGCACTGTACTTTTGGTGGACGTTGCAACGTCCACAATACAAGACGTCACTGGCAAAGACGTCTTGATAGGTTACTACAACAGTAGTAGCCCTGACGGTGACGTAAGTATCGACGTCCTTGATAAGGGAGTGGCTAATACCGCTCTCAGCTGTTTCTATTCAAGGGGAATAGGTTAACCTATCCCCATCCCCTGTGCTTCTCGGCAGGCAGGGGAGTAAAAAGGGCATTTAGGCCCGCTAATTTGGCCACTCCCGTCCCGGTGTTCCTGCCGAGCCGGGATCCGGGAGTGGAGAGAGAAGTTATTTTTTTTTAAAGGAGGTTGTTATGAAAAAAAGATTATATCTTAGAAAAGGAATTGGGTGTTTTTATCACCCTAGTCTTCCTCTGAATTTTGTAGAAAAGATGGTAAAATATGACTCTGTAAGGAAAAGATTCTACATAGAATTACCTCTCTCATGCAGTGTAAAGGGAATATTCTTCGTACCAGGGAAAAAATTTTCCTTAATATGGTATAAGGGTAAACCTATGTTGATGCCAAAGAAGACCGCTGAAGACTACTTCTCTCCAGAAAACACTGAAGACGATTGATAAGCCAGCCTCACCTTCCCTGAGCCTTTCTCGGCAGGCAGGGGAGTTTGAGGGTTTTGACCCTCATTAAATTGGAGCCACTCCCACCGGCGTTCCTGCCGAGCCGGGTAAACGGGAGTGGAGAGAGAAATTAATTTTTTTTAAAGGAGGTAAGTTATGGGTTATAAATGGGTGTTTAGTGAACGTTACAAAACAGAAATAGACCGCTCTCATGCGGTCTACAGCTCCTACGAAGGGAGCTGGTTGTTTGTGGATGAGGTAGTTTGGTCAGACTACCTCGGTTCTTACATATATTCTGGAACCGCCGTGAAGGTATGGAACTCTGTGAAAAAGTTCTGGGATTATGTACCAGAAGCTATTTTCATAGGGCACTTCCGTGCCTATGCTTCTTTAGGGGAGTCCGTGCTCCTATAGTGGCTCCCTGTTTTTTTAGGGGCTTGACGGTGCCTTTTGGTGCCGTGACGTGTCCCTTTCGTTTAGCTAAAATCTTCGCCCGATCCCGGGGCGATTACAAGTACCGGGAATTTAAAAGGAGGTTTTTATGGTACAAGTAGTAAAAACCACTAAATTTTTCGGAATGGATGTGTCTGAAATCAACGAAGTTTACACAGCTGAAATTTACGGAAGGGAATTTATAATACACCCTTCCGTAGTGGCTTCTAATGGCGGGAAATTCGAGTTTCCCGTCAACGGTTGTGAAATAATAAAAATTGCAGGGTCTATAATAGTTGTCCCCGGTGAAAAAGTTATGACTTTCTTCTCAGCAGGAGAAGAAAGTCACATAGAAGACACATATGGCTGTGGCTGTGGGTGTCAAGTTATATATCATACTATTTTTGATAGGAAAAAATGGGAAGAGAGAGATATAGGAGTCATAATAGTGGCCAACAAAGATCAAAAGCCCACTATAAAGTGGGTAGATGGTAGTGGTAATAGGTGGATGAGCACAGTTGATTGTGAAACTGGTGCAATAGAGACCATACCGAATCCAAACCCGCCACCTGAAGAGGAAGAAGAAGATTGATTCTTATACATCTCTTTCCTTCCATCTCACCGCCTCCCCAGAGGGCGGTATAAAAATACCTGGGGAAAAGGAGGTTTGTATGAGTTAAAAATTTAAAAAAACCGCCTCTCCAGTGGGCGGTATATAAATGAGCTGGACCCGCATGCTCCGTGGCGGGTAATAAGCTCAGGGGCCGGGCACAAACCGGGGTGCCTCGCCGACTCGCACATGCCGGTGGCGAGGGAATGATAAATAAGGGTAGCAAGTAATCAGCCTTGCACCACACAGCTCTCCCCCGGGTACCGGCTTATTCCGGGGAGCTGATAGGTGCTTTTAATAGAAGCACCCCTTTCAAGAGACCTGGTTATAATCAGGACTGTTGTGAGGGGTGCTTCGACCTCTGCCATATCTCGCCTGGCTTTCTCCAATAGGAGAATTGACCTTGGGGTGACGGCAGAGTTCCCTTTCTGGGGCTTGTTGTTTTTATAAAGATTACAGTATAAAGTGGTCTTTATAAAACCAACAAGATTGTTAACCGAATGAGTCTGTCTAAACATAATAAGATTAACATCATTGAAAAACAATAAGCAATTGATATATAATATTTACCTATGTCAACGCCTCTGAACCTGGGCGTATAGCAAATAAAGGTTTGATTTGTTCGAGGTAATCATGAAGTTATATGTTAATGAGAAAGTTATCGATGGTAAAACTTATTATATGGTTAATATCGGTTTAGAAGCACATTATAAACCGTCCTATATTATGTGGGTACACCACAGCTTTGTAAAAGCTGATGAAAATGGCAGGTTTTATATTGAGTTTCCTGTTCTTAATTGCCAGCTGGTGACAGGTAAGAAAGAAACCACGATTATACTAAGACCTGGCGATCAGATTTTATACAAATTGACAATAGAATGTGGATATCGTGGGAACAGCTCTATAGATGAAATAGAAACCGATGGTGAAGAATACCAAATGTTTAAATACTATGAGTTTGCATCAGAAAGGGGTTCTCTTGGTGCGTCTGAAGGTGTATTGATATTAACACAAGCAAGCCCTGTTAAGGTGTACTGGTCTCGTGATGGCAAACTTGACGGGAAAGCACCAGCTGGAGTTACAGTGCTTTACAAAGATGGAGTAGTGGATACATACGAAGAAGATGAAGATATGTGATAAAAAAGAGCGGGAGAAAACCCGCTAGATTACTAACTCCTGGAGGTAGCGCATGAAAGACATATATAATTATACCACTAATTTTTCTTTTTGTCAAGACATAAATGTAATTAATATCATTGCAAAATAAAAATATTAGATTAAATTAAAACAATTTATCAAGGAGGTTGGTTTATGAAACTATTTCACCATCAAGAAGAAGCAATAGAACTGTTTAAAAGTAAAGAAGGGAAATTGTATCTAAATTGGGAGACTGGAACGGGGAAAACAATTGGGGCATTAGCTATTGCTAAAAGTCACGGTTTTAGAAACCTTCTTGTGGTAGCACCAAGATCATCTCACCTTTCATGGCAAACAGAGAGCCAGTATTTTTCAGGTTTGAAACTTTCTATTGTTACATACGAAGCTTTTAGGGACAAAATAGATGATTTTTCAAAATATGATTTTCTCATTTTTGATGAAGCCCATAGATTAAAAAACAATAGCGCTAAAGTGTCAAAGAAAGCAGTAGAGTTTGCAATGAAAAATGAATTGCCACCAAGATTGTTGTTATCTGGAACACCAGCAGATAGGTTATATGAGCTTTACACACAGCTTAGAGTTTTAAATCCCGATGATGATATGTTTAAAAAATACAAGTCATACAGCTATTTTATAAAAACGTTTTATTATCTTGATGACTATTACAAACCAAAAGAAATTAAATCAAGCAATCATCAAAAGTTTTTGAAAAGCTGGTTTTTAAAATATGCACATGTAATCAAAAAAGAAGATGTGGTAGAACTCCCACCGATAAATGAAATTGATATAAAGTTACCAAAAGAAAAAGTGGATATAAGAATAGATGATTTGTCAACTTTTACACTAGGCAACTTCATCAAAGAATTTAGGGCATCGCTAACTAAAACCAAAATTGAATGGACATTAGACTTCATTGAAGACAATCAAAACACAATTG